>Ga0197142_1001312_pt1 | contig 22815 bp, 21 predicted proteins | sample GBS60_MetaG_FD_148614 | JGI IMG/M metagenome (GOLD analysis project Ga0197142, IMG submission 148614) | Sediment microbial communities from Great Boiling Springs, Gerlach, Nevada, United States - GBS 60_MetaG | ecosystem: Environmental > Aquatic > Thermal springs > Hot (42-90C) > Sediment... | reverse complement strand
CTAAAAACGAGAGAAAGGAGGAACAGCGCTAAGTAATTGCATGTATGAGCAGTAATTGAGAACTGATACGCGCTGGAGTGATGATGAGAATACTATTTCTCCCACTTGACGAAAGGTTCTGCACTAAAGATTACTTTTTAAATTTGGCAAGTAGCTGTGGACTTGATGTTCGACTTCCTAAACATCTCGGTTTAAAAAAGATACCAGCTGATGTGGATTATCTAAGAAATTGGTTAATCAATAACGCGGTTGACTGCGACATTGCAATACTTTCTCTTGACATGCTACTGCACGGTGGACTCGTACCGTCAAGAATGGATTACTGGCTTGAAGAAACTCTAATCGAACGACTAAGTATTCTTTCAGAAATCAAAAAAGCAAACAAGAATTTAAAAATTTACGCATCAAAGAGTATCACGAGAATCCCGACATACAACTCATCAGAAGAAGAACCTGACTACTGGGCGTATTTTGGAAAAGCGCTTTACCAGTATTCACTCTCTGTGGCAAATGGCAATGACGTAAAACCTGAAGAAGTCCCTGATTGGGTAATAGACGATTTCTTATGGAGACGCAAGCGAAATCTGAGATTGACACAAAAAGCTATAAACCTTGTCGAAAATGGAATCATTGATTTTATGAGCGTAATGTTGGACGATAACTCTGAGGGCAGTTTAGTATATAAAGAAGCACGCGATATAGAGAACATCGTTCAGGAAAAAGGAATTACTGAAAGAGTTCTTATTAGAAATGGTGCTGATGAAGCCCTATTAAGCTTACTTTCAAAAGCTCTCTGCGACTATTTTAAGGTCTCTCCTAAATTTAATATATTTTTCAGATTCCAAGATTATGCACATTTAATCCCGCCATACGAGAGCAAACCTCTTAAAACATCCGTTGAGGACCATATCTTTGGGGTTGGTGGTACGATTTCAAATTCCGACTTGGAGTACGATATATTATTGTATGTAAACAACTTCAGAGAGCAAGACCCACGAGAAGCTGTATTTCAAACGAACAAACAAGCCAATGAATTTTCAGAAAGATTTAATGACGGTAATGATTCATCGATCATATTTAAGACTAACAGTTCTAAGATTATCGGATACGCAGACGTAAGGTATGCCAATGGTTCAGACAATGAACTTATCAGAGGGCTACTCAATAATGATTTCAATTGGAAGCATACGTGTTATTATGGTTGGAACACGGCAGGAAACACAATAGGTTCTACATGTGCTCATTCAGTTCTTCTGCACTTATGTAATCTTGGTTTGCTAAAAGTAAATGAAGAAAACTTAAAAAAGTATCAAGCAATACTGATTTTAGAGCATTGGGGATACCAGGCAAACATAAGGCAAGAGCTTCGCAAAGAATTGACACTTCGAGAACCGGAAGGGAATAATTGCTTGTCGATGATTAAAAATGAGCAATGGGCGAAGGAATTTGTAAAAAAGGAATTTCACGAGTATTTGTCAATGGTAAATAAGGCATTTCAGAGTAATTGGAAAATATCAGTGTTTTTTCCTTGGCACAGGACTTTCGAAATCGGAATAGAATTGTCAAATGAATGAGAGGTGAATATTGAGTTATCATGGACGAATCAAAGATGCGAAATAATATAATAGCAATAGATGTTGGTGGCACTACTGTTAAAGGAGCTATATTCTCAAATGGTGCGATTGATAGAAAAATTATTCGATTTACTTCAAAGATAGACCCCCTCGAGACACTTATAGATGTTATCAAAGAGATTTTGACTTTTAAACCAAAACCTATGGCTATAGGAATTGCTTCTGCTGGACGTATAAATTCGCTTACAGGTGAAGTTTTATATGCCACTTCCAATCTCAAGAACTGGACTGGCAGAAACCTTAAAGAGGAAATTTCCAATATATTTGGTTTTCCAACGTATGTTATAAATGATGTACGCGCAGCAGCTTTAGCAGAGGCGGAAATTCAAAAAGTAAACTCTTTACTCTTTATCTCAATTGGTACAGGTCTCGGTGGAGGAATTGTAGTGAACGGTAATTTGCTGAACGGAGAAAGGTGGGAGGCTGGAGAAATAGGACATGTAATCTTACATCCACTCGGGCGAAAATGTAACTGTGGTAAGAAAGGTTGCGCTGAACAATATATATCCATGAGAGTACTACACAAATACGCTGGAATATCTGTGCATAAAAGAGAAGAGTTAATCAACAAATTCATTAAAGAAGATAAACGAGTGACTAACGCTGTGTTCAAAATGTGCGAAGATTTAGCAATTCTCATTGACAATATGTTTCTAACTCTTGATCCGGAGATAATTGTAATAGGTGGAGGATTTGCTGAGCTCGGTTCAAAAGCACTTGAAATACTCAGACATACGACTTCATCACTTGCAAGGCATTCGCTTTATAGCGCAGAACAGATTACATTCACCAAACTCGGAAGCGATGCCGGAATCTTAGGAGCAGGGCTATTTGCTATCCATAACACTCTGGGAGGTTTTTAATATGCTCGAAGATATCGTAAGCCTTTTAAATTTGCACGGTGGTGTTTTAACAAAAAAAGAACAAATCATTGCAAAGTTTGTAATCGAAAATCAGGAAGAGATTATACATATGAGTATAACAGAATTCTCAGAGTCCCTAAATGTAGGGGAAGGAACTGTTGTCCGTTTCTGCCAAAAACTCGGATTCGATGGATTCCACTCTTTTAAGATATTCTTAGCCAAAAATACAGGAAAAGATGACAAAAAAAACGAAGACCAAGATGACCCCCTTGGAATTATTAGAAAGAATCATTTGTTAACCATTGAGCAGACATCGAATTTACTTCAAGAAACGAGAGAAACAGTCGAAAAATGTGCAGAAATAATCTCAAAGTGTCGAAGGTTATACACAATTGGCGTTGGCGCATCCGGTGCAACAGCACTCGATGCCTATTATAAGTTCATGCGAATTGGTATTAACACATTCTTTTCACAGGACACACATCTTATTGCAATGGAGTTATCTTTGGCTGGTGAAAAAGATGTAGTTCTTGCGTTTTCGCAAAGCGGTTCGACTTCGGTTATAGTGGACCTTGCAAAAATTGCGCGTCAAAACAAGACAACAATTATCTCAGTTACTGGTCACAAAAGGTCACCGCTCGCTCTTACATCCGACTATGTCATACTCACTCCAATTCGTGAAGCACCATTTGAAAGTGGCGCAATAAGGTCTAAAATTTCACAACTGCATGTACTTGAAGTTCTATTTGAACTCACAAAGGAAAGAATCAGCAAAAGTGCACAGGATTGCATAACTGCGACAGCACGTGCTGTTGAGAAATGGATATACTGAGGCAACCGTAATAACTTAATACAGCCAATCGCGTGAAGATTTCTTTAAACGGTTCTTGTACATGTTTGATGTCACAATTGTCAGCAATGTAAATTCGCCACTATTTTCAAGTAGATAGGAGATTACAAATGATTTGACTATACCATTTTAAACTCATAAATCATATGCTTTTTCTCAATCAATTGAAGAAATAGTGCTTTTAATCTTTCAACTTCTTCATCTTTTGGTGTATTTTTGAATGCGTACACCACTTGTACGTAACTTTGTGATAAATCTACAAGCTCGGGTATTTCGAATTCTTCAAGTAATTCATATGGGGTCATGTAATCAAAATCGTTGAATAAATGTTGCCTAATGTAGTGATAAGCGTGGTAAATGAAATCTGAACCTGAAAGTTTAAGTATCTCATCATACGAATAACTTGTCTGATAAACGGGAGATTCAGCAGGCTCTAATTGGCTTTTCTCTTGTTCTTCTTGTTGTCTTCTTGTGAGAAAATCGTAGTACATCTTTCCAAGAAAGATGATAGCCACAATACCTGAGATATTTGCCAGTATCTGGAATATAAAAAGCACAAAATCTGTGAAATCTCCGTAAGAACGAAGTGCTGAAATTGAACCTGAGCTACTGGAAGTTTTCGTATCGTTACTTGAAGAATCCGAGTTGAATGTCAACACTTTCTCTCCTGTTATCTGCTGAGCGTTTGTACTATTCTTTATTTTACTAATCATATCAAAAAGCGTTGGTGCAAGAACAAAAAGGAAAAAGAGTAAAACAACTATTGTAATACCAAAATTTGTTAGCAATGTACCCCGCATTTCTTTTGGCGCTTTCAGAATTATTGTTACAATATAAACAAGTAAAATCGAAATTGAAATCATCACTGTTGTTTTAAGCAGTTCCATTAATCTTTCTCTATTCATTTTACTTACTTCACTTAGTTTTTCAAAAGCCTTGTTTTCGCTATTTGAGTTCTTGAGCCCTTCGATTTTACGAGCTGATGTCTCAGGAGTGCGATCTGACGGTACGTAGAGAGATTTATTTTCAACAATCCCCACATTCTTTCCAGTTTCTTTCGATTGAATAACCTTAATAATATCAAATCTAATATCAGGAAAAGGCATGAGAATAAAAATTACCATGGCGACAAGTACGACTCCAAGTGACTTGGCAGATTTTTTATCTTTGAGAACTAACTTAACCTCCGGAAAGTTAATTAAAGTAAAAACGATAAAAAACAAGGGTGAGAGTGTGTGATTGAAAAGTGCAACGGAGAATAGATACAAAAAATAGATTATCCATTTATTTGATAACTTTTTGTTGTGTATAAATGCTGCAAGAAATATAACAAGCAAGTATGGAATAAAGTTATGCTTAAGGAATGAGATTGTATAGAGTGCTGAAAATAAAAATAAAACTTTTGACAGGATTGAGCTATTAACAAAAATTGCGCCTAAGAGTAACAACGAGAATATCCAAAAATTCAATTTGCTGAATAAATCAACATTTGGTGGAATTAGTGAAAAGATTATTACAAAAACTCTCAAGATGTCTAACATTATAAATTCACCTCTAAACTACATGTATTCAGCCCCTGCGATTTTCATTAATCCTTCCATCAGGCTTGTATTTTCGTGCCAGATTTCTATGAGTACATTCTCTTCTTCGAGCACTCTTGCATAACTGTAAAGTTCGCGAACTTCGATAGGAACATCGAAGTAAGACTTAAACTTCTTACTTGTCGCTTCCCGGTACCCATAAGGCATTAATAGTACCACAACCCTACCACATCTGGTTCGTAATCTTAATAACCTTTCAACTTCATTCATCGTTAGGAACATACTTACTATTAATACAGTATCGGTAGGTTGTACTGTGTCGATGATATGCTCGAGCAATTCAGATGTGTCCTTCTCACTTTCAAGTGTACCTTCTACTTCAGCAAGATAATCAAAATAAAGTACATAGTCATTGAAAGAGAGATTGTAAGTTCCTTGTGAATGAGACACCAACAAGCTCGTCTTTTCATTTCGTTCACTAAGGAATTTCAACATGCCTACAACAGCCCTGATGGATTCTTCTTGGTATTTTTTATGTATAAACTCCCATGCTGCTTTTGAATAAATCTTTGCGGGAAGGTTTAAATCGAGCAGTATATAATTTTTCGTAGTACCTGCATATTCGTACTCTTTCACCATCAGCGTTCCCATCTTTGCACTTTGCTTCCAATGAATTCGATTTAGAGGTTCTCTCTCGTATTCTCTGATGTTTCTTATATATGATATATCTTCAACAAGTTTGTATTTACTCTTAACAACCGGAAGCATTTCAAGGATTCGTTCAACAGCAACGTCCGCTTGTTCTAAGGAAGGAAAGACCTTTACATCAAATGGTATTTCACCAGTAACCATAACACTGAAAAGTCCCGTGAAACTTTCCAGCTTCAAAGTGTAGTATCCTAACTTCTTTGTCCCGCGTGTACCAAAAAATGTGTCGTAGTAAAGCTTAACATTTTCGTTGGGATTAATCACTATCTGAGTGGGAGGCTTTTTAACTGTGAGCGGTGGAATTAACTCTACTTTAAGAGGTTTAGTAGTTTGTGAAAGAATATCAAATATAATGTAAAACTTTTCATCAGTAAATACTCTCGTCTTACCAGTGACAGTAACGTGGATATTCTTCGCAGCGTTTAACAACCAAAAAAAGTGCAGAAGAAAAATCCCTGCCAAGATGTCCATTATCCAGACGTATTTATTATATACAAACACATTAAGTGTTATTATTCCAAACACCATTAAATACAGTGATGAATTCAGTTTTGTCCATATCCTTGTTGTGTTCTTCATATCATCTTCCACTTTCACTAAGATTATCTGCTAAAAATATTTAATCACAGTATTTGGAAAATTCAAACTTACAAAATTAGAAAAATAGCTTGTCCTAAAAATAGAGGACAAGAAAAAGTAAAATTTGCCATCAATATATCTTAGTAAACCTTATAAAATTATAGATGAATGAACTATGTTAAATTTTGAATCTCTCAGAATTTTCACTTAGACTTTTCGATATAAGCTCTAACTGATTTATAACCTCTATCAAACTTTGACTAAACTTTGCTTGTTCCCTCGCTGAAATGACTATATCTTCCATTTCTTCGGCTATCAATGCTATTGATTTACTCGCTGTATCCATAGCACTACTCATTTGCTGTGCTGCCGCACTCTGTTCTTGTGAAATTGCCGCGAGATTATCGATTTGATGTGTTATCTCACCAATTTGTGTAAGTATATTTAAAATCTTCTCCTTAGCAAGTTTGGAACTTTCAGATGCTCTTTGAATAACCTCATTAGTTCTTATTGACGCTTCATTTGCTTGCTCAGCTCCTTGATGTATTAGAGAAAGAATATTTGATATTTTATTTGTTGCTTGTTTGCTCTCTTCAGCAAGCTTTCTAATTTCATCGGCCACAACTGCAAAACCTCTACCAGCTTCTCCTGCTCTTGCTGCTTCAATTGCTGCATTTAGTGCAAGTAAATTTGTCTGTTCAGCTATTGCATTTATCGCTTCAAGTATTTCTTGAATATTTCGTGCTTTATCACTTAGCTCTTTAACTATTTTATTAGTAACATCTGAGTTCTTTCTTGCTTCCTCAATAATTTCATTTATTACCTGAACAGCGTTTTCACCATCGGCAGCTGCTTTATTAACAAGGCTTGCTCTATTTGCAAGTTCTTGGGCAGCTTTTGAAACACTCTGTGCGCTTGCAGAAACCTCTTCAATTCCACTCGTAGTTTCTTCGATAGACGCTGAAGTGTTTTGAAGAGAACGATTTATTTCGTCTATTCTGACAGATAATGTCTGTGCAGACGAAGTTAGAGCTTTAACTACATTTGATAAGTTCGTAGTCGAATGTTTGATTTGGTTTGAACTATTCTGTATTTCCCTGATAATCCTTGAAAAACTATCGCTCATTTGGTCAAGATGAAGTGCCACATTTCCAAACTCTTTTGTAAGAAAATGACCGGATATCCTCTCTGAGAGATTTCCATCAGAAATCTTTTCTATCTCTGCGGTAAGTTGAGAAAGCGCTTTTAAGAAAATCTTATTGACCAGGAAAAAACCAACAAAGGCACTAATACCTACAATTATTATAATAGCTACAATTGCTCTAACAGTTAAATCATGTTCAAGCTTTACCGCAACTGATTGAATTTCGTTTGTCGCTTCGATTAGAGTATGTATGCTTCCAGATATAAATATGAAAAACACCAAAACGGAAAGCAATGGCAGAGAAAGAGTTAGTAAGAATAAGAAAGTCTTCAATGATAGCCTCATCTACTACACCTCCTCCAAGTATTTATAGATTCTTGATGGAACAATTGGATAAAATATGTCATTAAAAATTATACCATATTTTATTTTTCTTAAATAAAAAGATTCAATTTCCAACTTGATATTGTTTGGTGTTATAATTAGAAAGATTAATAAAAAAGCGAGGGAATGTCTTAAAATGAATTACAATATTTATAATATCCGATTTGGAGAGAAGTTTTTAATAGCATTTGTAGTATTTACGTCACTGTATTTTGTTGTGATATTTGCACTCGACTTTACGTTGTACAGTCACAATTCTGTCGTCTGGGATTTGGTTTCTGATAGCGGACGATTGTATTCTGTAGGAGCAGACGGTACATTGAAAATATGGAGTGAAAGTCTTGCGCTACTAAACACAATCACAACTCACAGCAGTTGGGTACGGTGTGTTGCATTAAATAACAAATACATAGCGGTTGGAGGTTATAAACCTGATAACACAGTAAAGATATACGAAAAATCAACCCTAAAACTACTCCACACTCTCTCGGCACACAAAGGCTCTGTATTCTCTCTCATCTTTTACAAATCATATCTCATATCTGCTGGTTCGGACAACACAATCATTGTTTGGAAAGACTTTAAACCGTTCAAAACCCTTAAAGTTCACGATGGATGGGTTAGGAAATTAGTCATTTTTGGTGATTACCTCGTTTCTGGCGATGAAAATGGAAGACTTGTCTTTACAAGTCTTGGAAATTTTGAAAGGATAGAATCTTTTGAATTAAAATCACAAATCCTCTCACTCTACATTCTCAAAAACACTTTGTACGTCGGACTTTCAGATGGTTCGATGTATAAGTTTGAAATAGATAAAGGTAAGTTAAAGTACAAAAAGGTCTTGTCTCTCTCTTCAGCTATCCAATCAATAGATAGCGATGGTAGTTTACTCTTTGCATCAAACGAGGGGAAGATATACGTGTTTTCTCTTTCCCTAAGCCTAGTGAGGCAAATTGATATATCCGCATCAGAAATCACCGCTGTAAAGATATTAAATGGGTATCTATTCACTGCAAATAGAGAAGGGGATATATTCAAGTATTCAAAAGATGGAAAGTTCCTCTCCAAAGTACCAAGACATTTCTTTTCTTCTGCTAAAGTCTTTTCTTCTGCAAACATTCTCATAGTAGGTAGAGAAGATGGAACTATTGAAAGTTTTAATCAAATAACAGGCACAGTAATCTGGGATTATACGAACGATTCGGCTATTAGATTTGTAGTAATGCTCAAAGAACATGCAGTTGCAGGTACATCGTCTGGAAAGCTTCTCATTTTAAAAGATGGGAAGATTCAGAGCGTATTTTACAATAGCGATTCAATGGTCAGTTACGGAATATCACGCGATGGAAAATCTCTGTACGTGGGAAGTCTTGGGAAGGTTTTTTCACTCTCGTTAATAAACGGAAAGTGGACGTTATCTAAAGTATTTGATGTACCTGGCGAGTGGATTACAGCTATCTATGATGATGGAAAGTTTTTGTACATAGGTACTAACATTGGAAGAATTTATAAATTTGAAAAAGATAATAAGAAATTATCTCTACTCCACTCATATCCAAGCACAATCGTTCAAATCTTGAAGCTAAATAAAGAAATTGCCTTCTTTCATTTTGATGGAAATTACGTAGTGTATGATGGAAAAGTATTGAAAATGTATAGAACAGATGTTTTCCCAACATATTGTACAGAGATAAGTAATGGCCAATTAGTCGTTGGTGGTTCAAAACTAATTATAGGGAAAGAGAGTTTAGAATTTGAAGCTCCTGTTTTGGGTCTCACTAAGCTTGAAAACCAATCAAATACCATCTTTGCCAGTCTATCGAACGGCGTAATAGTTCAAATCGAAGATGGAAAGGTCGTAAAGAGATTCTCAAGTAAATTGAGTAACATTTCTACACTTTTTGCTGACAATATTATAGTATGTGGACACGAAGATGGAAAAGTGAGCATTTGGAAAAGTGAAGGCGGAAAAACTATGTTGTCAATGTTGCTTGATGACCATTCAGACTCAGTAAAAAGTGTGTTGCGGTACGGAGATTTAATTATTTCGGCTTCAAACGATAGAACAATAAGGATATGGGACTCTAAAAACGGTAAATTGCGTAGTATACTCGTAGGTCACAGCGGATATGTGTGGAGGATATTCTTAATTAATGATATACTTGTTAGTGGTGGGTGGGATGGCAAAATTATCCTGTGGGACCTTAAGAGTTATAACAAGAAAAGTACATACGATGTGAAATATTCAATTACAGACATATGGGCTATTTCAAAGGACGAAATATACGCATCGACACTTGAAGGTTTTTTTGTTAAAATTCACAATGGTAAGGTCTATAAAACAAAACTTGCAGATAACTCATTGTGGACTCTCGATGGAATAATAAACAAAGACGGTAGCGTAAATATAATCACCGCTGGTTGGGACGGTCGATTGTACGTTTTAAACAAGGAACTCGTTAAAATAAGGGAGGTAAAAGCACACAATTCTACTATTTTTAAGGTCATTTACTATAACGACAACGTTTTAACAGTGGGTACAGATAATTTGCTAAAGGTTTGGAATAAGAACTTTGAAAATATTGGTGTTTACTCAAATTTCCGGCAATCTGTTCTTTCCGTAGCTTTGTCGAAGACTCTTGGAAAATTAGTAACAACTGATGGCAAGAACGTTTCTTTAATTGATTTAACAGAAATCATTAAGAAATAGGAGGTAAAGAGAAAGATGGAAAAGACGATAAGTACAAGGGTGATATTCAATGGAATGTTGTTAACAGTTTTAAAAGACGAAGTGCTTCTTGAAAACGGAGCAATGAGTGTGCGTGAGCACGTACTTCATCCTGGAGCCGTGGCTGTTGTCCCCATTACAAATGACGGAAAGGTAATTCTTGTTGAACAATATCGTTATCCGATTAAGCAAAAGCTCTTAGAAATTCCAGCTGGAAAATTTGATAAACCTGGCGAAGATGCACTCGAATGTGCAAAGCGTGAGCTTGAAGAGGAAACAGGTTACATCGCAACACATTACACATATCTTGGTTATATCCACACAACACCTGGTTTTTCAAACGAAATCATCCACCTATATTTAGCACAAGGACTTGTCCCCGGACAGTCAGATCCTGACGAAGATGAAATTCTTGAAGTTCATATTGAGGATTTCAATAAGGTTGTAGAGAAATGTATAAATGGAGAAATAACAGATGCGAAAACGGTAGCGGGTATAATGAGAGCATACTTTAAGCTAAGAGGTGAAAAATAGATGGTTAAAGTGATTTTGAACGGTGAAGAAAAGAACTTCAGCGCTCAGGAATTTGAAAATTTTGGAGAACTGCTTAAATCGGTTGTTACCGAAGGGCAAGTATTAAAGACGCTGAGAATTAATGATAAGGATATACCTGTATCATTCATTGATGACCTTCGTAGTGCTAAGTTAGATGAAGAACTTCTTATAGAGATTGAAACGCAAGATGCAATTTCTTTTCTCAAAGATACACTTAGAGATGTGTTGGGCTACATCAAAAATGTTAAAGAATTGCTTCCACAGGTTGCTAGCAACGTTATTACAGGAAACGAGGCGGGCTGGAAAGCAATAAAAGATTTGTCAGAGGGGCTTTCGGCAATGGAGAATTTAAGAAACTCGACAAATCAAATTACGAGACTTAACGAAAGTGAACTCGCACTTTCAGCTGAGAGGCAGGCAGTTGCTGAGATATTGAGAGAGCTTTTAGATGCACTTGACAGAAGAGATACATTTGAGATTTCTGATCTTGTCGAAAATAACATACCTGTCGTTCTTGATTATTACATTGAATATTTCTCTAAAGTACTTGAGGCAATTGATAAAGTAAACTAAAGAAAACTAAGAAATTGGTATGATTTGATTGGATTACACCTACAAGGAGGTTTGTTAGTATGGATTACACAGAACAGATGGTTATGACAGCAAGTCCAGCAAAACTTATTGAGTTACTCTTACAAAAAGCAATTACTGTTATTGAAGAGGCGAAACAATTGATTGATGCAAAAGATTATAACAATGCAAACACTAAGATAGTAAGAGCACAAGATATAGTGATGGAGTTAAACCTCTCATTAGATTTAGAAAAAGGTGGAGATATCGCAAAGAATTTGCGCGCTCTGTACAACTACATGTATAGAACATTAGTCGAGGCAAATATAAAAAAAGACAAAAAGATGCTCGATGATGTGAAGGTACTACTAGAAGACTTACTTTCAACATGGCGTGAAGCAATGAAACTCGCTGGCAGTACAGCAAGTCAGATAGACGTTAACAAGCCAAAGATTAACCTCTCATTCTAATTTTTGCAAATAAGAAATCTGAAGAATAAATATAGGTGATAATATGAGGATTTCGTATATACTTTCTAATATATTTTTTATCACCTTTATTATAGCTTTGGTGGTGGCAATTGTTTTTTTTGAAATTGGACTGCGTGCGTATCGGAATGCAAATGAACGTAAGTCAAAAGAGAGCAACTCTCGGGGATTTCGCTGGCTAATCTATGCCGGTATTTTGTTTGTATTGTCTGTTTTGTTTTCACTCTTTAAATTTTGAATAAATCCTTTACTTTAGACAACTTTTTGTGATAAAATATCTGGTAGATGAATCAAAAATGGGGGTGATATTGTGGAACTAAAATTCTTAACGTTTCATCTGGGAAATGAAGTATTTGCAATTAATATAATGAAAGTAGAACGTGTTAAAGAATACGAAAAGACAACGCAAATGCCAAATATTGCTGACTATGTTGAAGGAATTATCAACCTAATGGGAGAGATTGTTCCTATTGTCAACCTAAGGAAGAAATTTTTGCTGCAGGATTTTCCAAATAAAGAAAAGTCAAAAATTATCGTAGTTAAAATGGAGAATGGGAAGAAGGTTGGTTTCTTAGTTGACGATGTTAGGGAAGTGCTTACGGTAACAGAAGATGTAATAGACGAACCACCGGCGCATATTGCTGGCATGTCAAATGCCAAATTTATTTCTGGTGTAATTAAGTTACCTAATGAAATGGTTTTAACACTCGAAGTGGATAATCTACTTACGAGTGCTGAAAAGATTGCTTTGGCTAGCCTTGCATAGTATTGATAATACTTGGAGTACTTGAAAAAAATAGATTCTTATGTTAGAATATATGAGGCTTAAAAACTCTTCGGGGTGTGTAGCTCAGTGGAAGAGCACTTCCCTCACGAGGAAGGGGTCGTAGGTTCAATTCCTACCACACCCACCAATTTTGAAAAAAGCGGCTCGAAAGAGCCGCTTTTTTTGTTAAGCATAGAAATGAAAATAGTTTTCGTCATTTCTTTTGAGCCCATATTAAAACCATGCTTCTAATAAGAGCAAAAACTAAATATACAACTATAGCAACAAGTACCGTTGTTATCTCCCTATAAAAAACAATATATATAGGTGCTTTTAAATGACAGAATGAGTTAAATATAGACACCAAGCCAAACGTTCCAAAAAATGTCAATAACCCTTTTAAAAACGCATTCTCAAGTTCACCGGCAAAGAAGAACATTGGCAAGAATAACAGCTCCTTAATTCTCGGACGTATTATGAAGATGTTCTCAATAGCAAGCCTAATCTTTTCTTCCATATCGAGCACGTATCCATAATTCCCGCTCCGTAAAATCATATAAATTACTGCTAAAATGCCAATAATACTGGTAGCTATGATATGCCGTAGGCTAATATGTTTTTCCTTATAAAGCCTTCCAAAAGTCGAAATCGCAACAATTATAGGTAATGTTATGAGCGAAAGCTTAACCCCTCTGTAGACTTGTAAATCGTTTAGATATTCAAAAGAATATAAAGAGAAATTAGTTAATAACCCAAGAATGAAGATATTTGCTACTTTAGTAAATCTATTCTGCGACGAAAAAAATGCTGCAACAGTCCCTATGATGCTAACAATACTTATAAATAGCCAGTAATCATTGAAGAAAATAAATGCCAGAATGGCAAAAGGAGCTTGTAGGATTACATAAAGAGCAAGAATAATCCCAAAAGTCTTTGAATTCCAACTTGTATTGTCTGGTTCGGGAATGCGTGTAGAAACCTGAAAAAAATCTTTGAAGAGATTGAGTGATTCTAATACCATTTCAGATCTTGGAGTTATTATAACTTCAACGCTTCGTTCCATAACTGCTCTCCAAAACCTCTTGAAAAGAGTATAATGATTGTATCTTGCAAGTTCTTTTGGCTTAACGTAATGAACTTTAACTATTTTATTGTAACGAGTAGTTTGGTAAAATTCCTGAACGAAATTAGTGTCTCCGTAGAATTCCATTATTCCAACGTATCTTCCTTGCACTTTATTCAAAAAGTCCTTAGGATTTTCAGCCACATCTATAAGTGGTATAACAATCTTTACATTTTCCGTTATCTCCTCTTTTCCTGTGTAGAAAAGCACACTTGGATCATCGTCAAAAAATACCGCAACCGAAAGGTTGTTGCGGTCGTTAGGAATTCTGAAAAACATCATGATTGTTATGAAAACTGTAAAAAGCGTGATTATGATATTTATATATATTTCGTTTTTTGGAAAGAGTGGGAATTTCAAAGTTAATCGACCTCCGATTCAAGCACTTTTAAAACTGTTTGCAAGTCTTCGCTAAGTTCGGCAATAAACTGATATGATTTCCCATGGAAAGAAAGTGCCATCTTCTTACAATGTAAAAACTGCCTTTTGAGACCATATTTTTTCGAAAACGCTCTATTTAGTCTAAAATTTCCATAATCATTGTCACAAATGATTGGAAGATTTTTCATCGAAAGATGCTTTCTTATTTGATGTTTTCTCCCAGTTTCTATTTCTACATCAAGTAATGTTAACTCAACCCACTCTCCACCGATTTTAGTTCGGAACACTTTCAGTGGTTTTATAATAGTTCTTGCCTCTTGAGAGTCAATCGGGACATTAATTTCTTGCCTCTCTGCTCTTCCAAAAACCATGGTCACGTATCTTTTCTCAACGTTACGTGAAGAAATCATCTCACTTAGTTCCCTTGCAGTTTGTCTATTTTTGGCAACGATCAAAACTCCCGATGTTTCTTTATCAAGTCGGTGAACAAGGAACGGTTCAAAGCCGGTTTTCTCTCCATAATACTTGAGCCCTTCAATTATTGATGGTTTATTTACATTCTTGCCAGGATGAACTGAGATACCTGCTGGTTTATTCACTACGATTAATTCATCGTCTTCAAATATAATGTCCAATTTCATTTTCGCTGATTTAAGTTCTTTAAACTCTCGATTATACTTAGAGATGTCCTCATTTTTAATTTCAACTCTATCACCAATTTCAAGCTTCATAGACGGTTCCTTGACCCTCTTGTCATTGACATAAACCTTTCCAGTTCTGAATAACTTATAAATAGCACTAAGCGGAACGTTCTTTAAAACGTTCCGCAAAAATTTGTCAACTCTCGAAAAGTAATTGTTATTATCGACAAGCCAGAGTTGTTTGTCTGTTTTGACTAAACTCTTATTATTTTCGACTTCATTTCTCATAATGTTATCTACTTTGCTCCTTTTATAATACGTTGTTCTTATTTACAACAAGTGTTTATCTAATAATTCAGAGATAATAGTCGATGGAAAACTTGAAAATTTTCTAAAATTCTGCTCATATTCAACATACGCTTGCTCTTCGCTTGTATCGACAATAACCTTTAATGAACAAAATTCTATACCGTTCTGCAGACAAACCTTAGCTATAGCTGCACTATCCATATCTACTGCAAGAGCACCGTACTGCTCATAAAGACTCATCTTTATCTCCTTATCACTTACAAGAACATCTCCACTAACAATCGTTCCAAAATTTATTTTGTCATAAATATCTGCAATCTTTTCAAGTAATTTTGAAGAACCTGATAGCTGGCTTATATTTTGTGCTCGAAAATCATGTTCAATATAATTTGAACCACATACAAGGTCACCTATCTTCAAATCTGGATGTATAGCACCAGCAGAACCACAGTGAATTATATACTGAGGCTTGAACTTATCAATTATTGCTTGCGCTATCATTGCACTCTCAACTTTTCCAACAAAGCCATATATAGTCACAACTTCATTTCCACCAATAATGCCCCGTGAGTAATTTCGTTTCAGAAGTTCACCATTTTCAAGCAATGGAAGCATCTCTCTAAAAACACCTATTATCTCTTCTTTCAAAACACCGGTAACTACAATCATCAATAATGCACCTCGATTTCGGACAGGCTTACCAGAAAAATAATATTGAGATTATATCCAAGGTATAATTAAGCTACTATTTTCCACCTCTAATCGCGATATGAAGTTCCAAATCTTCTGTTGAAAAGAGGGAAACAGGAAGTTTGATAATCAAACCTTCTGCTGTTATCTTCATATCTTTACCAGTAATAACAGTTGGTGGTGTTATATCTATCTTATAGCCAAGTTTCTCTAAATTCATAGCAATACTTCCAGATGTCATATTACCTAGTTCACCAATTGCACTGAGCGATAATTCGTCAATTGAGTTATATTCCATCCCCATCATTTTGGAGACAATCTTAAGCGCCGTGCTTTCATCAAATGAATAAACAAAATTTCCCTCAATATCTCCTATAAATCCTATCACAGTAACAATATTGTACTTCGGTGTTATATCTTTTACCGCTTGTGGTTTTCCAAATTGTGCTTGCATCTGTAATACCGCTTCATATGTTCCTTGAGCCGAAGCTAAAACGGAATTAACTATCCTCACATCAACCATTCTTAAGCACCTCCCTAAGTTTTTCAACATCGACATCATACGTTAATCTTCCAAATCTTCCTTCAGATAAATCTTTGAAGAACAGTAGTTTAGCTTTTTCAAAATCTACGTTTCCACCTTTTCGCAAAAGTCCACGTTGTCGACCGAATTCTTCAAGAAATTCCAATAAAGCGCCTTGAAAATTAGCAATGGATGAATAAATACCAAAAGCATAATCAAAAATTTCATCACTCACATTCTCTGCTGGTAAAGAACCAACAAGTAATAACTTTGCAGCTATTTCTTTTGAATAAATTTCGGAAAAGAGAATACCCGGAGAATCCAAAACAGTTATCCCTTCGACAGTAACCCACTGAACTCCTCGAGTTATTCCAGGTTGAGCACCGGTCTTTGCTTTGTGTTTTCCTAAGATTTTATTTATGATAGTTGACTTGCCTACATTTGGTACACCAACGACAGCTATTCTTGGATTATCATACTTTGACGGAATAGTTTTTATGAACTTTATAATGTCTCTCCTGTTTGTATTTTTATCTAAAAGCATTGCTGGAGCGTAATTTGAAATCTCTTCAAGCCATATTTTGTTATACTCTGGGTTGGCTATGTCAGATTTGTTGAGCAAAAAGGCATAATTTTTATCTTTGAACATCTTAATCTCAAAACTTGTAGTAGCAACAGGTGCTCTTGCATCGAGCACGATAAGTACAATATCAACTTTTTTCAAACTCTCTTTAAGCTGTCTTTTTGCTTTCTGAACATGTCCAGGATACCATACACTCAGTTGTTCTTTATCATTGCTCATCTATCTTATATTGCCTCTCTTTCAGGTTAGTATTACTTATTTGGTACGACAAGAGTTCCAACATTTTCTCCACGAATTGCCTTGATGAGATTATTATTTTCGAAGAAATTCATAACAAGTATTCTCATCTGATACCTCTTACAAATTGAAAATGCTTCTGTATCCATTATCTTCAAGTTCTTCTCAATTGCCTCATCGTATGTAATGATATTATACTTAACAGCATCGTTGTATATTTTCGGGTCCTTATCGTAGATACCTGAAACCTTTGTTCCCTTGATTAAAAGTTCAGCTTTCATCTCAACAGCCCTTAAAGCGGCTCCAGTATCGGTTGTAAAGAATGGGTTGCTTGTACCACCTGCGAATATAACGACATAACCTGCATCGAAGTATAAATCAATATCGTCGTAATTGATTAATTTGACACTTGGAAGAGTAACTATCTGCGAAACGACCACCGTTCTTATACCTGCGTGTTCAAACCTATCCTTCAGATAAAGTGCATTTATTACCGTTCCAAGCATTCCAATCTGGTCAGAAATTGTTGGTCTTAATCCTTCAAAATCTCTTCCTCTGAACAAATTTCCCGCACCAATAACAATCCCCATCTTAATACCATATTCCGAGACCACTTTAATTTCTCTTATTAAATAATCTACGTGCTCTTCGCTGAATCCCTTTTGTGATTCCCCGCTTAATACCTCACCACTGAGTTTTAGCAAAACTCGTTTATACATTATCACCCCTCCAGGTTTATGACGTTTTGTTTTTCATTCTCGAAGATATGCAGTATTCTCTTGTCGCTTGTTAGTAACAGAATTTGTCGAAATGCCGATTCTTCTTTGAGATATTCGCAAATCCGTTTAAGCCTATCATCATCGAACCTAATTAAAGTGTTGTCTATAACAAGTGGTAAATTGCCATCGTAAAATGTTTTGTACAAGGCATTCTTTATAGCAAATATAAGCAAATCTTTTGTAGAACCACTCAGATAATCGTCTACATTTTTCATATCCCCTTCAACAACTATCTTTATCGACAGGTCAGGCATAACAACAAAATTCTTAGGTAAAGCAGAAACCTTTGTAAAGAACCTTCCGAACTCTTCACTGAACAATCTGTGATAGCTATCTACAAATGATTCAAACTTCTTCTTGAAAAATTCGTTAAGAATTGGAATCTCCTGAATCAAATTGCTCACAATAGTGGACTTTAGTTTTAACTCATCTCTCTTACCTATAAGCCCTCTCAATTCTTTGAAATCAATATTAATTTCATCGTATCTCTTCTTTGCAATTTGAAGCTCTTGTTCAAGTAAATCTTTTCGGCGTTTCAACTCGTCGATTTCAGTCTTTAACTCCATTATTCTTGGTTCTAAATCTTCGTTCTTCTTTTCTTCCTCTGCCCTTTCCAAATCGTTCATCAATATTGAATACATACTCCTTAATTCCTGATACCTCTCAAAATTTGACTTGAAAGATTCTATATCTCTTTGTGTAATTTTAAGTGTCTGTAGTCTAACCGATACCGTTTCAGATACACTCTTGTACTCTTTCTGCAGTGCCAAGTACTCGCCTTGAATCTGAGTCAATTTTCTATCCAAAGATTCCTTTTCATAAAGAATCTCTTGTACTTGATTAAATGCTCTTTGAAGGTTTTCAACAGCGGAAACTATCATCTGCGCTGCCCCGGTAACTCCAAATTTAGAGAGTTCCTTAATTATTTCTTGCTCAATTTCCTTTAACTCACTTAGTTGTCTTTGTCTCTCAGCATTCTGCGCTTTCCATTCGAGAAATTCAGTGTACTTTTTTCTTAATTGCTTAATATTACTAATTCCATAAGATGAAAGCACCTTCCAAATCTGGGGCTGCTGGATACTCTTCATAGAAATCTCAAGGAGGCGTTCTTGGAGTACATTTACGATTGTAGATTTCTTCTTCCAATTAAATATGAAGAAAACAGCAACAGCCAAAAAAATGGCAGCTGGTACGTACATAAATAATGAGAGGTTTTTGAATAAGAGCCCTAAAACAAAAAATACAACACCGGCACTTGAAGAAACTATTGATAAATCTTTTGAATACTTCACTATCTGCTCATGCTTTTCAATTTCGTCTTGTAAACGGAGCTTAGACGTCTCGTTTTCAGCAAGCAGATTTTTGTATTTCTGTTCCTCTTCTTCGGCTTGTTCGAGTATATTCTCATTTTCTAAAAAGATCTTCCACAACGGCTCTTCATTATTTACTATGTTAACTCTTTCACCATACATTTTTGAAAGCAAAGACAAATGTTTGAGTCTCAATCCAACACTCTCCAAATCATCCGTTGAAACTGCACCGAGCATCCTTAGTTTTTCATCAAGTTCCATAGTCTTTTTTCTAAGAGTCTCTTTAAGAGCCTCCTCCTCACCTTCAAGGCGTTCAAGTTCGGCTTTCAGAGAATTAATTCGAGCTAAAAGTTTCTGCAATTCGTCAACTGTTGCCATATCTATACTATCGAGCCATCGAAATCTTGCAAGTTCCGCTTCGACATTATCTAATTTCTTTCTAAGATCTACAATTCTTTCAGATAATTCAAAATCTTTACTTTCTCTGATTGCCTCTAAACTCTTAGTCAGATTGCTTATTCTAATCTCCAATTCCTTCAATTCGCTATTTAATTTTCTAATTTCTAAGAAAACTATATTCTTCTCTTCTATATTCTTCTCAAATGTAGAAATCTGAAAATCGATTTCCTTGAGCTGGTGTGAAACTTTATCCAAACATGCGCTCAAATCAAGCACTTCAATTCTCTTTAATGCATCTTTAAGTATCCGCCCTTCCTCTGTCTTTTCTGTCTTCTTTCTTAGTGAACCTTCAAGAATATTCCTATCAACTTTTACAGTTTCAAGGTCATCGTCTTCCATGAGAAATGCAACACTTTCAAGAACAGACACTTCATACTTACTCACTTCGCCTTCTTGTCCACCAAACGTATACAAACCGTCGGAAGTCTCAACATAACCTCCAAACGTATCGTGTCCCCACGGTTTAAATTTCAGTACTTCATTCTGCGATTTAGCGAGGGTATATAACAAAAATTTTGCAAGTGTCGTCTTACCACTCTCATTGGGACCGTAGATTATATTAAGCCCTGGCTTAAAGGTGAACTTAGCATTGACAAATTTACCAAATCCGTCTATGTGTACTTTTTTCACAAACATATCTCTTCACCTCTAATGAGTTTCAAGACAAGGTACCTTTGATTAGCACTCTTTAGCGAATTAACGAATTCCGATTCGAAAAAGCTCCTCGTGGAAATTTCCACTTTAATAGCTGCCACTCTTTCTTCGAGCTCTTTTTCTGTTAAATTCTCGAGTAGATAAAAGCATCTATCGTATTCGCATTTCAAACTGTTCTCACTGGTAATTTTCTTCAAACCAATAGTATCAACATCTTCGAGTCTTAGAATAACACCATCGACTCTTACCTGAGGAACATTGTTTATGGGGGAGGAATCAAAATCTTTAACGTCTTTATCGAAAACAATCTCAAAATCATTAAATATATTCTCCAACAACTTATACAGCTCTTCGACAACTCCAAACTTTCCCAGTGCGTTGTAAAAGACAAATTTTGCGCTGGGATAAAGCCGAGCGAGTTGAAAGAGAAAATTCATCTTACATTGAAAAATCTGTTCTTGGAATTGTGAAAAACCTTCGTAGTAATCAAATAAAGAAACATTGTTTACTTCGACAATCACACTTATTCCTCCCCACTAAGCTTTTTATTTTATAATCATTTATATGCTCTATATCATAACAACTCTGCAGCCAGACTTGCCAACTCAGACCTTTCGCCTTTTTTCAAAACGATGTGGGCCGCGATTTCCCTTCCCAAGAATTTTGATGCAACGTGAACAAGCCCATTACTACTTTCATCGAGGTATAGAGTATCTATTTGATATGGGTCTCCAGTCAAGACAATCTTTGTTCCTTCACCAGCTCTGGTAAGAATTGTCTTTACTTCTAAGGGTGTTAAATTCTGCGCTTCATCAATGATTATAAATTGCTGTGGAATTGACCTTCCTCTTATGTATGTTAGAGCCTCAAGCTCGATAACTTCTTTCTTCATAAGTTCTTTGAAACTTATATTATTCAACCTGCAAAGATATTCGAGGTTATCCATAACTCCGCTCATCCATGGTGAAATCTTCTCTTCGAGTGCCCCAGGAAGATAACCTATGTCTTTTCCTCCCATTGGAACCAATGGTCTTGCAATGATTATTTTTTCATATATATTTTCTGCCAGTACTTTTTGCAAAGCAGCGGCAAGAGCTAAGAATGTCTTTCCCGTTCCAGCAATACCAATCAAAGAGACAAGTTTAATTTCATCGTTCAACAACGCATCAAGAGAGAATAATTGCTCTTTATTGCGTGGTAAGACATTAAATACTCTAATTTTAGAATCTATCTTTATGCATTCATTACCATCAAATCTGAAGAATCCCTCGTTACTCTCAATATATTCATTGATGTGAAGCTTTGACTTATCAATTTGTGCTACGGATTCGACAAAAACATGACCAGGTGGCAATAAGGCAAGGTCACTCTTGTCGGTCAAATAATCTTGTGCTTCTAAACCTATTGCAGCAGCTTTCAGTCGTAAACTTATATCTTTCGAAACTATAATCGTTGGCTCGGGTTTATTATTCTTAAGATAGACTGCATATGAAATAATCCAATTATCAACGTACTTTTCAAAGAGAAACTTTATCTGATGCCTGTCAAAATCTTCCTCGCTCAAAACAGGTATAGTCAATCGTCCGCCACTTTCCAAATCAATTCCCTCGTGTAAATTTCCTTTATCTCTAAGCTCTTCAAGAACCCTTATTGCAGCTCTTGCACTCTTTCCAACTCGTCCTTGCTCTTTTTTGAGCTTATCAAGCTCTTCAATTACAGGAAGAGGGATATATACATTATTGTCCTCGAAAGAAAATATTGCTTCTGGATCATGTATTAAAACATTCGTATCAACGACGAAGTTCTTTACCATCAATATTCCCTCCCTATCCACCTTCTCAAAAATTCATGAATCATCTCCCAACCGTATCTTTCAAAAAACTTTATAAATACATTAGCAGTAACAAATGCATCATCATATGCTCTGTGAGTTACTCTATGTGGAATATTCATTTCAATAGCCAAGCTCTCAAGCTTTCTTTTCTTGCCGTAAACTACTTTTGAAATTTCAAGTGTATCGATATATGAAATCTCAAGTGGCAACTGTCCTATTTCCTTTGCAGCATAATCAAAAAAAGTCAAATCAAAACGTGCATTATGAAACACAAATATCGTGTCCTGTGAATATTTTCTGATAACGGATAAAATATCTTCCAATCCTGGAGCGCTTTCTATGTCTTTTATCGAAATCTTGTGTATACTCTGAGCGTATGTTTGAATACTCACCTTTGGATTAACAAGAGAAGAATATATCCAATCTTTAACTATTTTACCTTTATAAATAGGAACTATTGCAATTTCAATAATCCTATCACC
>Ga0197142_1001311_pt1 | contig 22817 bp, 8 predicted proteins | sample GBS60_MetaG_FD_148614 | JGI IMG/M metagenome (GOLD analysis project Ga0197142, IMG submission 148614) | Sediment microbial communities from Great Boiling Springs, Gerlach, Nevada, United States - GBS 60_MetaG | ecosystem: Environmental > Aquatic > Thermal springs > Hot (42-90C) > Sediment... | reverse complement strand
TGCCGGGGTATACAGCTTGGTTCGGGAACGCAGCTCGATCGAGGTGTGAGGGGGAGGGTACGCAGCAGGATGGGATTTGACAATCTTTTCGGGCCTTGCTTTTATTTTAATTTAGCTGACTTTCTTTGCCCTCAGACAAAGCACGCCGGAGGCATGCTGCTTCAAGAGCGAGTCTTTTCTCGGTTTTGGGAACGTCCATAAGCCTTTTTGTTGCTGCGAAAAGCCCACTTCCCCAGAGGTCTGTTGAGCTTACAACGCCATACCACCGACCGGAGCAAGGAGAACCTTAAATTTTTTGAATTTGCCGGTGAGAAATGTCAGAAATGAGGCCCTCGTTGTTATATCTAGTTATAGAAGTGTCTTGCGAACCCCCGGCAAGATAAACCGCGACGACGGGCCCTTGATTCGGTACCCTCTCTCCTCAGAAAACGGCCGAGCCCCGGACATTCGGTATACCCGGTGTTGATGGCCGGGCAAGCAGCACGTCATCGTTCGGTAATTCAATCGTTCTCGATTTCGTGTGATTTTTCAAGAACAATAAGTAAATTTCTGTAGTTCGAGTGGATTGTATGAATAGTTAGGATATTAGTAAAGTCCGCTAAATTCCTGTGTTACGTACTATGTTCTGAAATATATAAACATAATTAGCCATCCAGGTCCTGACAGAGGTTGCAAGATACCCGGGGACCGATTATCGGTTCTTTATCCGGAAATCGGTCCTTTTTATCGGTCCTGAGGAGGAGCTTGGATGTTCAGCTCAAGCGAGGACGATAGCACCCTTTACCCGGTGCAAGCTACTGATGGACGCAACACCATTGTCCTGCGTCATCTCACGCTGGCTCAGCTCAGGCGGATTGACAATAGCCTGGATGAGGTAGGCGAATACGGGGAGGTGCGCTTGCGGGTGGAAAAGGGATGGATTCGTTTTGTCGAGACCGTCGTGTCGCGGAGGGTGTAAGGCATGGCAGAGAATCAAAACGAACTGGCGTTCTATCTCAACCAGGCCCGGGCTCTGGCCGGCCAGGACCGTTTCGACGAGGCGCGGGAGGCGATCACCAACGCCTACAAGTTCGCCACCGGCGCCGAGATGCCGCAGGTCGAGGAGACCGAACGGCAGATCGAGGAGCAGCGCGGCCGGCGGGTGCAAAAGCTGAGCGATGCCCTGACGGCGCTGCTGGAGGTCCCGGCCGACCGACTCACCTCCGAGCAGGCGCAGCGGGGGGAAGAGACCCTGGCCCGGCTGGTCCTCATCCATCCCGACCCGGCCGAGGTGGACCGGCTGCGGCAGCGCTGGCGCGACCATCGCCGCCGGGCCGAGGCCGCACGCGTCCTGCAGGAAACGCAGCGCAAGCTACAAGAGCTGTGGCAGTCACACTATACGCTGCTATCGCGCTACGACGAGGCAGTGGCCCTGGCCAGGCAGGTGGCGGCCGAACATCCCGACGACCCCGCCTTCCAGGAGTTGCGCCAAAAGGCCGAGCAAAAGCGGGAAGAGGTGTACCGGCAAAGCGGCGAGCTTATCACACAGGCTGCGACGGCCGGTTTCAGGCACCTGATCATCGAGGTGCAAGGCCTTTACGACCGCGGGGAGCCGGAGCTGCCCTGGTATGAGTGGGGCCTCATCGAGGTTAAAGGGCAGAACGTCAGGGCCCCGGTCTTCAACAGGACCGTTCCTGCTTCTCAGGAGGCGATCACCCACCTGGTCGAGATGGCGCGGGAGTACGAGGAGGGCAAGGCGGAGGAGTACCGTCAAAGAGCCCAGGCCGCGCTGCCGGCCGATCCCGAACGGGCGGCCGAGGAGGTCGCGCCGATCCTGCCGGATGACGTCAAGGTGCCGCCGGAGGTCCTTGCCCGCAACTCGGCCGAGGAGTGGGCGAGGCTGCGCGAACGGTTCACCTACGTCTCGCCGGAGAAGCGCAGGCAGATCGCGGCCTTCTACACCGAAAAGATCGCGCCGGCCCTCCAACGCCGGGCGCGGGCGCGGGCCCTGCTGGCCGAGGCCACGAAGCCGGGCCAGGACCCCGAGGCGGGTTGGGGGCTCGCGGCCCAGGCGGCCAGCACCGATCCGTATCTGGGCAATGAAGTGGCGGCCGCCCGGGAGCTCCTGCGGCCCTACCTGCGGGTGAAGTGGGAGAAAGACCTGCAAAAGGCCGAGGACGCTCGCCGCGCCGGGCGCTTCGAAGACGCCCTGTCGGTGGCGGAGCGGATATGCACGCAGGCGGAGGGGGACGAGGGCCTGCGGGAGCTTTACGAGCGCGGGGAGCGGTTGCGCCGGGATTGCCAGGACGACCGGGAGCTGTTGGCCTACGTCCAGGCGGAGGCGCAGCGGATCGCCGCGCTGGTGGAGCAGCGGCCGGAGCAGGCGCAGCGGGCCTTCGACGACCTGGAGGCCCGGGTGGCCGGCCGGCCCCTGCGTTACCAACAGCCGCTGCAAAAGCCGCGGGCGGCCCTGCAGGCCCGGCTGAGCCTGGAGCAGAAGCTGGCCGATTGGGAGCGCCGTCTGCGACAGACCGATCCCACCGGGCTGGGCGATGACGTCTTCCGGGACCAGACGGCCCTGCAGCAGCGACTGCAGAGCCTGGAGCAGATCCTGGAGGAAATGGGCAGGGAGCGGGATGAACCCAGGCTCGCGGCCCTCAAGCAGCGGGTGATAGCCCGGCAATATAGCCTGCAGGGTCGGGCGGCGTGGGTGGCCGGCCTGTACGACCGGGCCCTGAACCACTGGCAGAAGGCCAAAGGCGGGGACGACGATGCCCTGGTGATCCGCTGGTTGGCCGAGGCGGAAGACGCCACCCGGGTTGCGGACGCGCTGGACGCCGCCGCCGGTTTGCGCAAAGTAAAGGAATATCGAAAAGCCCTGGAGATCCTGGCGCCCTGGCTGCCGCCTAAGCCCTCCCCGCGCCAGGAGGAGGTCATCCGCCGCTACAACGAGATCCGCAAGGAATACGCGCAGGCCCTGGTCGCCCAGATCGAGGAGCTGCTGCACAACCCACGTCCCCTCTACCGGCAATTGGTCGACCTTATCAACACGTTAGCAGAGGTGGATGCCCAGAAAGCCGACGCCTACAAGGCCGATCGCTTCCCGAAGATCTATGAGGAGTGGGGCGATCAAAAATGCCAGGGGTCGAAATACTCCTCCGCTTTGGAGGATTACGATATCGCCCTTCGCCATGCCCGGGGCGAGGACCATGCGCGGATTGCCGGCAAGCGACGCCGGGTGCGCAAGCAAATCGCCTTCCATCAGGTCGAGGCCCGCGAACGAAACCGTCAATGGCCGGAGGCGCAGTCCGTTTTGGAGGCGCTGTTGCAGGAGTACCCCGATGACGCCGAAACCCTCTGGCGGCTGGCTAAGGTGGCCCTGGCGCAAGACGATGTCCGCCGCGCCACGGGCTATCTCGGCAGCGTCGAACGCCGGCTGGAAGAGGCCCATCAGCAGGGCCGACCGGACCTGGCCGGGCTGGAGCGGCAGGACCAGGTGGACGAATGGCGGCTCCGCCTGCGCGCCCTCTCCGAACAGGCGCAGGCCAGCGAGGCGATCGCCGGCTTCATGGAAGAGGCCAAAGCCCGCCTGCAATCTGCGCGCAGTATCCGGGAATATCGGCTGGCGCGAGAGGGCAAGGATAATCTGATCAAGCAGTTGAGGGAATCGGAAGAGGCGCTTTCTGCAGAGATGAACAGCAAATCAGCCGAGTTCGAAGGGCATCCAGCAGCCCGCAGTGACTGGAACAAGCTCCGCCGCTGGCTGCGGGATCAGGCCCAAAACCAGGTCCCTCGCCAATACAATCGGCTGGAGGGGGAGCTTATCCAAACCCTGGAGCAGGCCCTGGCCCAGACCACCCCTCCTGACGTGGAGACGTTGCCGTTCCGGGCCGCTCCTCCCGACGCCAACATCCAAAGGCGCTGGCAGGTCGGCCTCAAGGTCCATTATCTCTCCGACGGTCATCGCGCAGCCGGGGTGTACCAGGAGCTCCTGCGCGCCTTGAGCCGGCTGCGGGTCGAAGTAAGCCAGTTCAAAGGCGACCCGCGCGGTCCCGCCGAGGACCTCGAAGGCCAGCCCCTGGAACCGCTGCGCGCGCTGGAGCTGCAGATCCTCTGGGCCGAAAACATCCAGGCCTGGGCCGCCGCCATACGGGACATCCTGGATGCCTATGGCTGGGCGGCCGGCGACGGGGAAGCCCGCAACGAGGCGAGTGCCCTGCACGACGAGATCGAAGCCTTTCAGGGCGCGCTGCTGCGATTGCAGCAGTGTGTGAGAACAACCCATACGCGGCTGGCGCGCGCCATAGCCGCGGGCAAAGACTCCCGACAGCATTGGGGCCTGGTCATCTGGCGCGAGGTCGTGAGTCAGATCCTGCTCGCCTTGCCGGAGAAGCGGGACGACGATTGGACCGGGCTGGAGCACACCGACCCCGACGCGCGTTGGCAGCGGTGGCAGGCCGCGGCCGCAGCCCTGCAACGGGCGCGGCTCTCCGAACGGCCGGAACAGGCGCCCTGGCAGAAGATCAACAAGCCGATCCACGATGCCGGGTTGGATGAGCGGTGGGAGGGAATCCTCGAGCCGCTGGCCGAGGTGCGCCAGGAATTCGGCCAGCATCGCGTCGTCGAGGCTGCCCTCCAGGCCAAAGACGAGGCCGAGAGGCTGCGCAACCGCCTGGTGCTGATGGCGGCCGGGCTCTATGCCTGGGTACAGGCCGAGGGATTCCAGGAGGCCCTGGGCCTGATGGAGCAGATGGAAGCCCTCGATCGGGAGGACCGCTATGGCTTCCGCGCCCGTCTGGCCATCCCCGACTTCCTGGAGGGAAAGCGGCGGGCATGGCCGGAGCTGCGCCAACACCTCGAGGCGCAACAACGCCAATGGGAGGAACTGCTGGCATGGTGGGCGCCGGTCGAAAGCAGCGCCTTGAAGCCGTGGCAGGAACGCCATCGCGCAGAGGTGATTGCCCTGGCCAGCCGCGCGGAATACGACAAAGCGCGCGAGCTGTGCCGCGATGCCCGCGATGGCAGGTTGCCCGGTGGGAGGACCAACCGGCTGGGCGGCGGCCTGGCCTTGAAGCCGCTGGTAGAGCATCTTCAGGATTTGCCCGACCCGCTGCAACCACCTCTGAGCCATCGCGTCGAGCGAAAAATGCAGGAAGTCGCCCAATGGCATCACGATGCGGCTGACGCCGTGCGCGAACTGGATCTCTGGCTGGCCCCGGGATAAGGATAGTGCCTTATGAGCGAATTTACCCTTGATAGGCCGCTGGCCGAACTCCAGGCAGAGTTCGAAACGTGCAAGCAGGAATTGCGCCAATGCATTGACGCCTGGTCCATGATGTCCGAACGATTCCCATGGCAGCGGCGTGAAAAGGAGGCGCAGCGCCGCTACTGCTGTCAGCTCCTCGAACGGTTGCGGCGCTTGGCCCCCAACTCGCCGGAGGTGCGCGACCGCGAGGCGGAGCTCGGCGGCTGTGCGCAGACGGGAGGTTTGAGATGAAAGTGGCCCTGATCAGCGATGTGCACGGCAACGCGCCGGCGCTCCAGGCCGTGCTGGCCGATGCCGAGGGCCAGGGTGTAGAGGCCGTCTGGTTCCTGGGCGATGTCCTCGGCTATGGCCCCTTGCCGGTCAGTTGCATCAAACGGCTCGACCGCTGGCGGCCGCCGGTCTGGCTGATGGGCAACCACGACCTGGCCGGCATCCGCATCTGGGAGACCGACCAGGAGCAACCGCCGGGGATCGGCCGGCTGGTGCCGACGCCCGGCGACGAATGGCGGATCATCCTGTGGCATGTGGCACAGCTCAAGGTGGGGTTGACGGCCGAGCGCTGGCAGCAGTTTGCCGCCGCACCCACCTGGGCCGTGGCTGCCGAGGGAGTGTATGTCGCCCATGGAGCCATCCGGTCGTCCGATCCCCACGATGCCAAAAATGTCTCCGGCGATGGCAGCTCCTACATCCAGCCCGGCTCGCCGGCGCTGGACGAGACCCTGGACAACCTGGAGGCCCTGTCCGGACAGGGCGACAGGCCCTGGTTGCTGGTGGTGGGCCACACCCACAGAGTGGGCCTGTGTCGCGTCGGTTGGGAGAAGCCCCGACAACCGACCTGGCTGGAGGGCCCCCAATTGCCCGTCAACGCCCATGAGCCGATAGCGCTCGATAGCATGCAAGGCGAGATGATCGTGCTTTCCCCGGGCAGCGCCGGGTATCCCCGCTCGTTGCGCGGCGATCCGCGCGCCGCCTATGCCGTGGTGGATCTGGAGGGCCGCCGGGCCTGGTTCCGGCGCGTGGCCTATGACGTGCGCGAAGCCTGGGCGGCCATGATGCCGCCCCCGCGCGAGCTGCGCGACGCCGCCGGGCGGTGGGCGGAGGCCGTTCAGGCCGAACGCGCCGTTGACGAAAGCGCAATGCACAGAGAGGACGCATCATGATGAACATACGTCGTTTGTGGATTGGCCTGTCGCTGGCCGCCTTTCTGCTGATCATAGGGTGGGTTGTCTTGCAAGACCCGGCGCCAACCCTGGCCCAGATCGCAGGGGATGACTATATCGGCCTGGATATCGTGTTTCTGGTAGACCAGTCCGGCTCGATGGGCGGCCGCGCCTACGGCAGCGAAGACCATCCTGTGGCCAACGATCCCTATGACCTGCGCTTCCAGGGCGTGCAACAACTGATCGAACGTCTGGCAGGCTACCGCATCAACTACTTCCACAGCCGCGAGGGCATCCCGTCGCCGGTCCGTTTTCAGACGGCCGTGCTCTACTTCGGCAGCCAGGTGCGCGAGATCGTGCCGCCGACGGTCATCGATCAAGACACGATGGCCCAGTGGGAGCCCGTATCGGCCCGGATCCAGCCGGCCTTATCGGCGGCGGCCTTCCGCACGAACCTGGGCAACACCGACCATCTGGCCGCACTGAAGGCAGCCAAGGCCATCCTGCAGCGGATGGAGCAGTCCTGGCAGGGCGGCCGGCACATCCAGGTGATCCTGCTGTTGACCGACGGCGAGTCGTACGTCGAATGTCCTACGCCGGCGCCGGTCCCGGAGGGGCAGCCGACGCCCACACCGCAGCCCCAGCCCGCCTACTGTCGCGACGGCAAGTTCCAGCTCTCCATTTACCGGAACATGGTACGCGACTACATCAACGCCGAGCTGCCGGCCCCTCGCTATCTGCTCTACATGGCGGCGATCCATGCCGATTTGAAGGAACTCCCCGAGTTCTGGAAGACGGTTACCGGCGATCGCGCCGAGCTGGTAGACGCAACCGGGATGTGGATTTTCTTCGAGAAGATATTGGGCAGTCTGACGGTCGGTCAGGATTCGCCCATCGCTGACAAGAAAACAGAACGGGGGAAATTCGAAGATCATACGTATGAAACGCGGGTCATGGTTGCCCCCTATTTGCGCGAGATGACTTTCATCATCCACAAGCCCGCTCCCGACATACGTGTTACCCTAAAACAGAATGGGGTTCCTCTGGAAAACCTGCCGACGACCATCGTTCGCGACAAAGACAAATTTATCGAAAATATAACAATCTATAATCCGAGGCCTGGATTTATTGATATTGAGCGTCCCGTTTCTACCGAGATCGTGCGTATCTTTTCTCTTTCCTACGGCGCCAATGTTAGATGCGTGGGCAACAATGAAAGTCTGGCGGCGCAGCCCCCGGTCGCGGTGCCGCAATTCATCCCGGCGCGGTTGCAGTGCGAGCTCACCGACAGCAACAACCAACCCCTGCCGGGGTATGAGGATCCCCGCTATCAGCTCATCGTCGAGGCCGAGATCCACGGCCCCTCCCAGAGCCAGCGTCTGCGCTTGACCCCGCAAGGCCGGAGTACCTATACCGCCTACTTCGTTCCGGCGCAACCGGGCGATTACACCATCGTCATTGCGGCAAAAAGCAAAGATCCAAACGATAAAGAAATCGAACCTTTCCGCGAGCCGGTGTACGGGGTGGGCCAATTCACGGTCAAGCGCACGGTGCCTCAGCTCCGGGTAGAGGGCACACCCACGGCGCTCTTGCCCGTGTCCGTCACGGTGCGCCTGGCCGATGTGTCCGGCGCCGACCTGCGCGTACCGCCTGAGGCCGAGCCTTTTGTGACCATGGAAGCGCTTTTTATGGCTCAAGGAAAGGAGGTGATGCTTTCACTCGAGGCAGGGGCAACGGGGTATGTTGGAACCTTCACGCCCCTTCAACCGGCCACTTATCAGGCGCGGCTGCGCGGCCAGGTGCAAGATCCGACTACCGGCGGCTCCTTCACCGCCTTCAATCAGGAAATAGGCAACCTGCAGGTGCTGCCGCCAAAGGTGATGTGGGAAGGGTTTACCTCCCCCTGGCCCCAGTATCGCCCTGCGCCGGTGGCCTTCTTCCTGGCCGACCAGGCCGATAGGCCCATCGCCTCCCAGCTCGATCCGGGCCTTCAGTTAGAGGCCGAAGCAGCGGTGAAAGGCAGCAATGCCACGTTGCCTGTGTCCCTGAACGTGGCCGAAAAGGCCAGTTGGAAGGGGGAATTCGTCCCCGAGAGCGCCGGTGAGTATGTCCTGCAGGTCTCGGTCGCGGCCCGCGACGCACAAGGGGCGTTGGTTCCCCTGGTGCAGAACCTGCCGTTGTTCCCGTTCTCGATCCGGCCGATGACCCTGGCGCGTGTCGAGATCCGCCGACCGGCCGACCAGGCTCAACAGCCCTGGCGCGACATCCTGTGGCGGCCGCAGCCGGTGGCGATCGAAGTGGCCATCACGGACAAAAACGGCAAGGTATTGCAACCCGCCGCGATCCTGCGCGATCCGGCTGCCGTCCCGCTGACAGCCCGCATCGTGCCGCCCGGCGGCGGCGCCGGCCGGCCGCTGGCCCTGGTGCAGGCCGGCAAGGAGCCGGGAGTGTTCGTGGCCTCGTTCGACGACTATCGGCCTTTTGTCTGGTACGCCCATCGCGACCTGGGATGGTACGAAGTCCAGATTAGCCCGCAAGCCGAGCTCAACGAGGCGCATACCTACGGCGCGGCCAACCTGTGGACGGCGCGCATCCATCTGACCCGCCACCCGCTGTGGTGGCTATTGCCCTTGCTCGTCGGCCTTCTCGTCGGTGTGGTTACCTTGATGACCGCCCGACAAACCTACCTCCATCTCTGGCCGATCGTCGGCACGTTGCGCATCGAAGGCGACCGGATGTGGACGCGCAAGCTGCGGGAGTACGGCAAGCATACCCTAACCTTCACCTCGCGGGACGGCCTGCCCGGTAACCTCGGCCGGATACAGGTCAGGCGGCCGTTCGGCAGCAAGAGCATCCAGCTCGCCGTTCAGCTCAAGAGTGGCATCTGGGTCCTGCGTGCGCCCACGGTCTTCGGAGGATATCGTGCTCCGGCCGGCGGGCACCATATCAGCTATGAGGTGGGCGCCGGCGAAAAGCCCCCCGCCGGTCTCGCGCCCGACTGGAAGGTGGTGCCGTATGGCCTTTTGACCCTTGCCGCGCTTGCCGGGCTGGGTTTTGTGATCTACGTGATCGTCGTAAGCTTAGGGAGGTGAACCGCCAACCGACAAGCACCGTTCCGTTTTCTTTTTTCGACGTGATCGAAGTCTCGTCCTATCCATCGAGGATGCAGTTAACACATGAGACAGTTCAAGGAGTGTGTGCCATGTATCGTCCAGCTTTGGTCATCGGCCTAGGCGGCACCGGCGTCCTGACCCTGCGCCATCTGAAGGCCCAATTGCTGGCCTCGCGGGAACGTCGCGTGCCGCCCCAGGTCAAGCTCATCGCCCTGGACACCGTCAAAGATGAGCGACAATCTGCTCAGACCTCCGAAGAGGTGCCGATCGCGGCCCTGCGCACCGAGCTGGAGCCGGGGGAATACTTCTGGATCGGCGGCGACGTCTATGACCTGGTCCGCGAGGTGGATCGCGGGGAACATCCCCACATCGGCTCCTGGTTCCAGGCGCGCAGCTATCTGGAGAGCCTGCCGCGCGCCTCGTTTACGCTGGAACGGGGCGCGGGGCAGTTGCGCCAGTTCGGCCGGCTGGCCATCTTCCACGACGTGGCGGCGCCGGCCAAATCCAGCATCCGCAGCCTGATCAACCGCGCGCTGGATGAGATCATCAAGACAGGCTATCGGGGCAGCGTTGACGCGTTTCTGGTGGCTTCCGTGGCCGGCGGCACCGGCGCGGGCATGTTCGTGGACATCGCCTATCTGGTGCGCCAGATCGCCAAACAAGAACACAACCTGAGCGTCCGCTTGTGCGGTTTTCTGGTCCTACCCGAGGCCTTCGGCGGCATCCCGGGCGGGGTCAAGCCTTCCATGCGCGCGCGCGCTTTCGCCTGCATGCGGGAGAACAAGCGCTTCATGGTGGATTTCCAGTACGCCTACGGCTATCCCATGTACTATCATGCCGGCGGCGAAGGCGGCGTCTGGCGCAGTACCATCACGACCAAGCTGTTCGACATCCTGTATCACGTCGATGGCCAGAGCCAGCGTAATCCGCTCACCCATGTAGCCCCCGAACTGGGAGTGCCGGCGGCCATCGCCGACGCCATCGCGGCCATGTTGGACAAGCCGCAAGAAGGCGCCGAGGATGTCTACGCGCGTCACACGACCAACGTCATGACCGAAGCGGGCAAAAGCGCCGATGCCGTCAAGACGACCTCCTTTGACTCCGCCGTCGGCACCTTTTCGTTGATCTTGCCGATGCACCACATCACCAACTGGCTGGCCCACCGCCTGGCTTTGAAGGCGCTCGACACCTTGCTGGTACCTGCCCGCAAGGACGAGGACGGCTATCCGGTGGCCCTGGCCCCGGATGCCAACGCCGAAATGCCCGGGGTGCGCGGCCGGGACATGGCGGTGAAATTCCTGCAGGCCGGCGAGGTGCAGTCGTTGCGCACCGGCGATCGGGTGGCCGGGACCCCCTTCTTCCAGGAGCTGGCCCGGGTCGCCCTTGCCTATCGGCCCAGCGATTCAACCCTGGCCCAGGAGCTGGCCGCGCGCGATGCCAAAGCCTGGGAGATCCATCTCGATCCGCCGGGCAGCACCAGCGAGGTGATCGCCGTGCGGCAGCGCGTGCAGAAGGAGCTGAACAGCCGCCTGACCGACGATGTGCCGGCCAATCAACGTGGGGAAGGGGCGGCCAGCGCGGTGGAGCGCATCCTGCGCGGGGTGGAGGCCTATAAGGGATACCATCTGGGTCGTGAGGATATGCGCACAGGCCAGCGCCTGGGCGGACAATACCGCACGGCCCTGGAGGAATACGCCGGGTTCCAGTTGGAGCGTTTCCGTCGGGTGCTGGAAGTGGAATGCGAGAACATCCTCAACGGCGGCCAGAATCCCGATCAGCCCGCCTCGGTCCATCGCGGGGGCAAGCTGGGCTATCTCATCGATTTCCTGGAGGGCATCGAAGAGTACCTGGGCCGGTTTCTGAAGGCGTTGTTCGAGGCGCGGCAACAGCGCGAAGCCCAGGGACAAAAAGCCGGCGCCGTGACCGCGGCGCAGTCGGCCCGCCAGGAGATGGAAGCCAAAGCGAGCGGCCTGTTCGGCGGCCGCCGGCGCCAGGGCTATCTAGAGGCCGAGCAGCGGCTGATCGACGTTGAGAAAGCCCTGATCAGCGAAGACGTGGTCCGGGGCCTGGCCGACAGGATGCTCCAGCACGTCCGCCAGTTGCGCGAGGACGCGCAGGCCTGGGCCGCCACCCTGGGCCTCGGCTATCAGAGCCTCTACGGCCGGCTGTTGCGGGGCGAGCGCCAGATCCGGGATGCCATCGCCGCCGAACAAAAGGTACCGGTGCGCGAGATGGTGTGGGATCAAGCCTATCTGGATCAGCTCTACACCCGCTATGTCCAGGAGACGCGGCCGACCGGCCTGGACAGCTACCTGGCCGGCCTGACCTGGCGTCTCGAACAACAACGTGTCGGAGTACGCGATGAGTTCGGATTCCGCCTCTCGGTCAGGGTCACCGAAGATGAGGCCAAGAACCGCCTGGGTCGCGAGAACCGGGAGCGCAACCTGGAGCTGTTGCTCTCGCCGGGCCATCAGCGCTTCAAGGTGGTGTGGGAGCAGGAGTCCATCCTCAAGTACCTGATGACCACCCGTTACCCCAACCCGAATGAGCTGGCCGAGGTGCTGGCCCACAAGGGCGATGTGCTGTTGAGCGCGACCGGCGCGACCGTGGTACCGGCGAACTATCTGCATGCCGCCCATGGCACCGACCCGGCCGAGCGCGAATATCTGGAGGCAGTAAAGCGCCGGCTGCACGATCTGACCGGGGCCAAGGGCAAGCTCAACGAGGTGGTCAACTCGGCCGACCGTTTCGCCCTGCGCCTGGTGCACACGCTGGACCTGATTCCGCTCGATCAGGTCTCATCCTATAAGCGCGCCGAGGCGGATTACTGGGCGGCGGCCAGCGAGATCGAGGATGGTCGCGGCATTCGCGGCCGCCTGGGACGGGAGACGCTGCACATCTTCCCGGCCGAGGTCAACGCTGCCAAACTGGAATCCCGCATTGCCGGCAGCGATCTGAAGATCAGGCCGCGCGCGCTGCACAATGATGTCGTGTTGCAAATGGAAGACATGGAACGGTTCCATCTGTTCGTGCGCAGTTGGGCCTTCGGCCTGATCCATCGCAGCCAGGAGGCCAGCGCAACCGGCGGCGGTTACGAGAACTTCTGGGCGTTGGACCTGCCGCCCGAAGACACCGGTAGCGTGCGAGGGCCGGAGCCGGCCGTGCAATACTATCTGACCGTGCCGGCCCCGGGCGAGCCCAGCCTGGTGGCAGCCATGACGACCTGGAACTACCAGCGGCGAGATGTGCGGAAGTCTCCCTATCAGCACATTGATTATGCTCGCACACGGCGGGCGGTGCAGGCCGCGCGCGACCAGGCCGTGGCCGAGGTCAAGGCGCAGGGCCTGACCATCCCGGACTATCTGGCGCCCAGGGTGGAGGCGTTGCGCCAGAAGGACAAAGCGCGCGCCGACCGCTTCGAGAGCCTCTGGGCCGAACGCCAGTTCCTGGAAGGTCGCCAGAGGGAGCTCCGCGAGCAGATCTTCAAGGCGCCGGCCGCCGAAGGCGCCGCCAACGAGCGCCAGGTGGTCGAGGCCGATGCTGCCATCGCCCTGTACCTGACGCTGGCCCAGGACATCGAGAGCCTGAACCTGGCCATGGATGATCTGTTGAAGAGCTAACCTACAAGTGGCGGCAAACGTGCCAGGCACCATCTCAGGTGCCTGGCACGTGAAGAGCTGGCTTATTCTCGTGAGGCGAGGTTCTCGAAGTCGAAGATGCAGGAGGATCCCCATGAAACCACGGCATCTGCTGGTCGGCATGTTGTTCCTGGGCCTGGTGGCCGCTATCGGGGCGCTTACGGGCCTGGCGTCTCCGGCCCGGGCGCAGGGAGGCATCCCCACCCCTTCCCCGCAGCAGTGGGTTATCTACCTGACCAATCAGGAGCGGGCGCAGGCGGGCCTGCCCCCGCTGCGCGAGAACGCGCGGCTGGCGCAGGCCGCGTTGAGCCATGCCCTCGCCATGGCCGAAGGCGATTTCTTTGCCCACGAGAACCTTTTGGCCGGCACCGGCCCCGCCGAGCGGGTGAGGGCGGCCGGCTATGACTGGGTTGCCGTGGCCGAAAATATCTTTGCCGGCAGCGCCGAGCCGACCGCGGCCGTTCAGCAATGGCTGGCCAGCCCGGAGCATCGTGAGAATATCCTCAACCCGCAGGTACGCGAGATCGGGGTGGGATATGCCTTGGACCCCGGCGACATCTTTCCCAAGCCGGAAACCCCCTACCGTCATTATTGGGTGCAAGTTTTCGGCGCCGACCCGCAGAGCTATCCTCTCATCATCAACCACGAGGCCTTTTCCACCACCACACGCACCGTCTCCCTGTACATCTACGGCGAGGGCTGGGCGCAGGAGATGCGCCTGCGCAACGATGAGGACGCTTTTGGCCCCTGGGAACCCTATCAACCGCATAAGACCTGGACGCTGCGCGAGCAGGCGGGATTGCGCACGGTCGCGGTAGAGCTGCGCAGCGGCAACGAAATTCGCTCCGCAAGCGATAGCATCTACTACATTCCGGCCGGCAGCAGCGCCGTTTCCGCTGTTGCCGTCCAACTCCAGCCGACCCCGACGCTGGCGCCTGGTGTGCCGCCGCGACTCCCCGATTCTGTGGTCATTACCCGCCAGATTGACCCCCCTACTCTGACGGCAGGCCAGGAGGCGCGGGTTACCCTCCGCTTGAGCGGCGCCGACCTGAGCGAGTGTCGCGGCATCCCGGGCAAGCCGGTCGATGTGATAATGGTTTTCGATATTTCCAGCAGCGCCGGCATCGGCCCCGGTTCGAACTGGGAAAGCACGGTTGCCTTTACCAGGCAATTGCTCGATTCGCTCTCTCAGCCGGTAGCCCAGGATCTGCAAACGCTGCAGCCGTCGCGAGTGGGGCTGATCACCTCGCGCACGGTGGCCACGGGGACCATCCCGCTGCTCCAACAGCCCCTGACCACCGATTACGAGATCGTGAGGGCCGCTTTGGGGAACATCGCCATCGGCGGCGACACGGACATCGCTGCCGGTGTGCAACTGGCTGCCGATACCCTGGCTAAGGTCTCTGCGGCCGGTCGCAGCCAGGCCGTCCTTTTGATGCTGCACGACAACGTTCCCTTGACCAAAGCCGCGCTCGAGACCATCGGCAAAGTACGCGACCAGGGGATTGCCGTGTACCTGGTTGTCAACCCTCATAACATCCCGGAGGAGAATCAGATCACCGCTGCCATGGCTGCCCAGGCCGTGCCGGCGGAGAACTTCTTCAACGACCCCAAGCCCGACGATCTACGTCGGCTTTTCATCCTGGCTACGGCAGGCGACCTCCAGGCCGCAGTGCGCAACTTCCGGCTCGTAGACGAATGGAATCCCGCAGGCGGCATCGAACTCTTCGATGTCAGCGGTCCGGGCGGCCGCGTGGAAAAGAACCGGGTTCTCTGGGATATCCCGCGCCTGGGCAGGGGTGAAACCATCGAGATCGGCTATCAAGTGCGGGTACCGAAAGGATTTGCCGAACAGGAACTGCGCCTGGGATCGGGCAGCGCCGGCATTGACTGCAACGGCTATCTGTTCAATAACCTCATTGGCGCCGATGTGGCCGTTGTGGCCGGCCCGACGGCCACGCCGCTCATCCTTCCCGTCAGCACGCCTGTGCCTGCCGCCACCCCCACGCCGACACCCACACCGACGCCTATCGGCGCATTGATCACGCCGGCGCTGCCGCCGACCCCCACCCCGGGAGCATTGGCGGGCGTGCCGCGGCCCAGCCAGCCGGTCTTCTGTACGGCGCGTTACTGGTGGGTGCCGGCCTTCCTGTTGCCTCTCCTGTTGTTGCTCCTGGTGGTGCTTTTGCTGTGGCTCTGGTCCCGCCGACAACACATCGCCTGGTACAACCTGTGGTCGAAGGAGTGGCGCTGGCCCTGCCGCATCCTGTCGGTATTGAGCTTGTTGTACCTGCTCTGGTTGGCTTTTCTGGCCGGCCGTGAGCTTTTCGTAGGCCTGTGCAAACCGTCCGAAGCGGTTTACTTCTGGCGTATGGACCGCAGCCGGGGTGATTTTGGTATTTTCTTGACGACGCTGGGGAGCGAGACAGAGCCGTTGCCCTTTGCCGCCCTGAACCGGGAAGGGTGTGTCGGTTGTCACGCGGTTGCCTCGTCAGGAGGGCGTATTGCCGCCGTTGAAGGGCCTGTACCCGGACGTGGCCTGGTGCGCACATTGGCCGGCGAAGAGGTGCGCATCCCCAACATCCCGGCCATGTATTTCGCCTGGTCGCCCGACGGAAGTAAACTGGCCTATGCGGCCGCCGATGAAAACATCTACATCCTCGACATCCAGACAGGCGCCAATGCGCCCTTACAGGGAGCCAGCGCACCGGACGTGGCCGAGACAATGCCCACCTGGTCGCCGGATGGCAGTGTCATCGCCTTTGTGCGCTCCGAGTCGAGCCTGGAATGGGGATTGAATGTCACCGGACCGAGCGATATCTACGTGGTTCCCGCTACAGGCGGCGAAGCCAGACCTGTGCAGGGAGCCAGCGGCGACGGCTTCAACTACTATCCGTCCTTCTCGCCCGACGGCAAATGGCTGGCCTTCACCCGCCACACCACGGGCCATACCAGCTATGCCGACGAAGCGGCCGAGATCTTCATCGTTCCGGCCACCGGCGGCGAGGCCAGACGATTGCAGGCGAACGACGCCGAGGACGGCTCTCCGCTCCGCAACGTGAGCAATTCCTGGCCCACCTGGTCGCGCGACGGCCGCCTGCTGGCCTTCAACAGCAAGCGCAACGATCCGGCCTTCGACATCTTCGTCACCGAGATAGATGCCAACGGCAACTCCGGCCCGGCGCGACCGCTTGCCGGCGCGTCCCAACCGGGCGTGTTCGAGCATACGCCCTTCTGGGGCGAGCCGATCCAGCCCCTGCCCCTCGGCAAACGGCTGCTCAACCTGTGGCCCTGGCTGATCCCCTTGTTGCCGTTGCTCCTGTTGCGCTGGCTCTTGTGCCGCCGCAAGATGCCACCGCCACCGCCCCTTCCGCCCTTGGGAGGACGCCCCAAGCCCCGCGAGCCTCTGGCCTTCCTGAGCCGCTGGCGGCCGCTGCCGCCGGAATGGGATCCGGCCCCGACCCTGGTCATCGGGCTGGGCGGCACCGGCCGGTGGGTGCTCACCCACCTCAAGAAGAACCTGCTCGATGCCGGCGCCGATGTGTGGCGCGGCCGGGTGCGGTTGCTGCTGATAGACACCGCCGCCCGTGAGTTCGTGCAAGGCCGCGAAGTGCCGGTCCGGGTGGGCGACGTCGAGCTGGACGAGGACGAGAAGCTGATCCTGGGCGAAGACCTGCGACAGGTGGTCCGCCGCCTGGCCCAGGACCCGACGGCCGAACCGGAAATGCGGTCATGGTTCCCGGCCGAGGACTATGTGCGCGTGCGCAAATTGCCCGATGCCCAACTCGATGTCCGCCAGAGTACGTCGCTGCGCCGACCGTTGGGGCGGGCCGTCGTCTTTCGCGATCTGCATCAGGGGGAGGCCTCGCGGTTGTGGCAGGCGCTCAGCCGGGCCGTACGTGAAGCTATTGAGGGTGAACATGTGCGCGTGCTCATCATCGGCTCCCTGTGCGGCGGGTTCGGCAGCGGCGCCCTGGCCGATGTGGCCTACGTGGTGCGCCGCGCGGCCGAGACGTTGGGAGGCGAGCAGGCCGCCTCGGCCGTGATCACCGCCTTCCTGGCCACCGACAACGCCTTCGTGCCCTACACGCGCGCCCCGCAGCTCAAGCTCAACGCCATGGCCACCCTGCGCGAGCTCGGCCGTTTCCAGCTGGCCGCAGGCCGCCCCTTCCCCATGACCTACAACCGATACCTGCGCGATGAACTGTTCAACGGTTATGTGCAATCGGCCCTCTTCGACGAAGTCTTCCTCTTCGACGGCCAGCGCAGCCAATACCCGCTGAGCCTGTGGCAGCCCGAAGAAGCCATGTTCCCGTTGATGGCCGACCTGGCCACGGTGTTCCTGGATCGAGGCAGCCGGCTGATCGAGCAGGTGCGGTCGAACCTGCGCACCCAGGCGGCTCAGGTCCAGGTCGCACAGGGCGAGCCGGTCGTCGCCACCCTGGGCGCTTACACCTATCGCCTGCCCTTGCGCGACCTGGTGCGGGGTTTGAAACTGCGCTTCGCCCACGACCTGATCACCCTCTACCTCGCCGGTCCTGACTTTCGGGGAGAGAAGATCGAACTGAGCCCGGATCGGTGCCGGGACAAATACCCGGACGGCATCCCGACCCTGGTGGACCACTTCCTGCGCGGCACCATGACCGAGGAGAAGCAAGGTGTGGGCGACGCGACGGCCTACATCGCCGATCTGGCCCAGGGCGGCGGCGTGACGGCGGCTTGGCGCAGCCTGGCGTCGGCAGCCGCGACCGGCGCGGAGGCTCGATTCATCACCGAACACATGGACCATTTCCGCGCGGTGCTCGTGGCGACCGTCTTGCGCCTGTTGAACGGTCGCCCCGAAGATGACGTGGTCGTGGCACGCGCCGGGAAACTGGGCTACGCCATGGCCTTTCTGGATGAGCTGCTGCAGGCCCTGCGCAGGGCAGAGGAACGAGCCCGTTACCTGGAGGGCCAGGTGCCGGCCGACCTGAGCGCAGAGCACAAGCTATTGTTGACGCTGATCGAACAGGAGCTGCAAGCCGCCACAGCCGTTCGCGAGGAGGTGCGCAAACGGGTCGTGTTCTTGCTCGGCGAGGAACCGAACGGTCGTCCCGGCGAGCGGCCGGCCTTGCGCGGCATATTGGACATCCTGCAGGAGCGCCTGGAACAAGAACGCCGCTGGCGTGAGGAGATGCGGCGCATTCCGGTCCGCCTGACCTTCGCCGAGGAAGCCTTCTATGACCGGTTGTATGAGGAATACTTTGCTCCCTACCTCACCCGCGAAGGCCTGGAGCGGCTCTTCTGGCGCAGCGAGCCCGACGGTACCCTCGGTCTGGCCGTTCGTCACTGGGAGGATGTCACCTTCACCGGCGATGCCGCCGGACAGGAGCAGTTCATCGCCGCCGTGTTGGAGCTGGCCGAGGCCGTGGGGCAAGAAGTCTGGCGGCTGCGCCTGGATCCGCTCTTCGACGACGTGGAGAAAGGGCTGTGGAACGAGCAACAGATCGCCGAACAGGCGCGGACGGCGTACATCTGGGCCGAGCCGGTCGCGCGGGTGCGGGCCGTGCGCGCCCGGGAGCAACAGCCACATCGCTATCTGTGGGCCAATCGGGCCATCGGCCGTCGCGACGAATTCGCCCGTCAGGTCCAGTTGGCCGCCAACATGCGGGAAGCGGTGCAAATCCTGAACGCCACCGATCCCTACAGCGCGGCCGTGATCACCTCCTTGGACATCCTGCCGTTTTCGGCCCTGGAGTGCCTGGAGCGATTGGAAACGGAATACCGCAACGCCCATCAGTTGCGCATCGAGCTGAGTTTTGACGAGGTGGTGGAAGTGCCGCCGGAAAGACGGCCCGAGCCGGTCCATGTTTTTGCCGCCGAACGCCACGCGCTGCTTTACGAACCCCGGCTGCCGGAGTTGCGCGAGGCCCCGCGCCTCTTCCATCCGCTCTTTGTGGCCGCGCTGGAGGACCTGGGGCGGGCGCGGGCCTTTGTCCTGGCCTACGCGCTGGGGTGGGTGCGGCAACAGCGGTATCAAGAGCGGGGGCAATGGCGCCTGCGCTACGAGCTCCAGCTCCCCGATGAAGCCCAGGGCATTCCGCTCACGCGGCCCGATGATGCCGGCGATCCCGTGGCCCTGGTGGTACGCGCCATGCAGGGCGTGGTGCTGGGACACCCGGAAGGCGATCGCGTGCAGGAGCGGTACACGGATGAGGAGGTGGCCGCGCGGTTGATCAAGGCCGTGAACGAGCAGGTTGCCGGCCAGGTCGAGCGCCTGCGGGCGTTCCTGCAGCGCAAGCCGGACGACCTGGCCGCGGAGAAACGCATCGGTGCCGACGACTTCTGGTCCTTCGCTCAGCTCGTGGTGGAGGACGAGCTGCGCGGGATTTTGGAAGGGGGAAGACAATGAGTGCCCTATTAGGAGCGTTGATCCACAACTCAGAACCGATGCTACAAGAGGTCATTGTGCTATGAACGATGTTTCCCCCGATAGCCTGTTGGGTTACACCCTCAATCTCGGCGGCCTGGCCCGTCGGCGGCTGGAAAAAGCTCTGGGCGGCGGCGCCACGGCCGTCGTCTTCCTGGGCGTCTCGCCCGACGATCCGGAGGACAAGAGCGGGCACGTGGCGGTCAAGGTGGCCCGACCCGATCCCCAATGGCGCGCGGCGCTGGAAACGGAATGGGAAAACCTGAAGAAACTGGAAGAGGCAGAGAAACGCACGAACACCCACTACTTCCCGCGCGTCTTGTGGCCCGAGCACAAGGAGAGACTCCAGGTCGAGCTCTACATGCGCCCGCCCGGCCGCGACTGGGGTTATTACTCCTGGGTGATCCTGGTGCAGGAACTGGTGCGCGGCCAGGGCGTGCACGACCTGGTGCTCGATTACCCGGGCCTGCGCCTGCCCGAACCCCTGGCCCTGGCCATCGCCGCGCAGTACGTCGAGATGTTGACCATCTTGCACGGCGCCGACCTGACCTGCGCCGATCGCAAGCTGGCCGACCTGCGCTGGGAGAAGGCGTATGCGCTGCAACCGGGCGATGCGGCCGACCTGGCGCGCTGGCGCACCGGTGAACGGCCAGGGACGCTGATGGTCCTGGACTGGAACGTCACGGGCCGGGCCGACTCCGAACACGTCGCTTTTGACCTGTTCCATTTCGGCGTCCTGTGGCACCGCTTGCTGTTGGGGACCGAGCCGCGCTTTCGTCTGGGCGAATGGCGCCTCGAAGAGCCGTTGCACCGTCACCCCTATTGGCAGACCCTGTCGGCCGGGACGCAGCAGATCGTGAACCGCCTGTTCCATCCCCAGCCGGAGAGACGGTATCGGGAGGCCCGGAGCCTGCTGCAGGACATCACGGCGCAGGTGGAACTCTGGCAGCAATCGCCCGAAGTCCTCTGGGACATAGCCGGCCGCGAGACCGAATCCCCGGAAAGGCGATGGGCTGCTATTGACCTCCTGGATACACTGGCCGAATCCTGGGGGGTGCATCGGGGCGACTTTCCCGATTTTGGGCGCCGCTATAACACGATCCAGCGGATGCTGGAAGATAAGCCGTTCCAACCGCTGCACGACGCGTTTACCCGCTCCGACTGGGCAACGGCCTTGGGCGAGCTGGCGCGTCTGGAGAAGGCTTACGCAGACGATCCGGCCCGGCTGTTGCGGATCGACCGCTATCGCCGGATCCTCGAGACCGTGCAATGGACGGAAAGGCCGCCCGACCTGAGCACCCTTTGGGCCTATGCAAGCCGCCTTCCCGAACTGGCGCAAAATGAGATCGCCCACCTGGAGCAGCGCAAGAACCAGGCGCACAACACCCCCTGGGGGCCGACCCTGACCCGGCTCTGGGCCGAAGCCCTGTACTACCCCACCTTGCGCCAGGCGCGCGAGCTGCGCGAGCGGGGGGACATCCGGGGGGCCGATGCAAAGTTTGCGGACGTGCTCAATCGCCGCGAAGCGCTGCGCGAAAACGAAAAAACCCTTGGCTGGCTCGACGATATCCTCGGCAACCCCGAAGCCGAAGCGAAGGCAGTCCACGAACAGGCCGAAGAGCTGGGCAAGGTGGCCGACAGGCTGCGGGCGGCGCTGAATGCCGTTGTCCAGGGTGTGTCTTTGGAGGACGAGAAGAAACGGCTTGATTCCGCGTTCCGCTCCGCGCCCGGCGAGCTCGTCCTGGGGCGGGCGCACCGCCTGATCCTGGCGGAAGAGGCGTGGCGGCGGGTGGAGCACTCCGCCTCGCCGGCGGCGCAGATCCTCGCCCTGGCCGGATGGCGCCAGGCATGGCGTGCCCTGGCGGACGCCTCGCCGGCCGGGAACTCCGGCCTGGCCCCGGCCGATTGGGAAGGGATCAAAGGTGACCTGGGGCCGGATCTCGACGCGCTTCTGCGCCGTCGGCAGGCCAGTTTACGCCAATCCATTATTGCAATGGCCGAATGGCCGTCCGGCGACGCAACCGCGCCGCCCCCAGCGGGCGATCGGCCTTCGCTGCCGACCGAGCCGCCGCGCGCCGGCGAGGGGTTACGGCTTTTGGCGGCGGCTTATCGCGAAGCCTTCCCTGAGGACCGGGAAAACCTGGATAAGGAGCTGAAAGCAATCCTCCTGGATTGCCAGAACAAGCTCAGAGAGGTCTCGCTTCGCCGCGGAACCTGGCAAAGGCCCGAGCAAGTCAGGGAAGACTACGAGCGGAAGAAGAAGGCCCTGCCGTTGGCATACCACGGCCAACGTCTGGCCGCGATCCTGGATGAACCGTGGCCGGCAGAGCTGGCGCCGGAAGCCGTAGTGAAGCATGTCGAGGAAGCCCAAGGCTGTCTGGTCAGGCTATTGACCGCGCTGGGGCGCTATTTCGCAGCTTGAGCCAACCCAGATGGAGGATCGCTCATGACGCAAGATAAGGTTAGCCTATCATCGGAAGTAGAGGCTTTGCAGGAACTCCAAAAGCTGGGGCTGGAGACGATTGACGGCCAATCCATCGTTAAGCTCCTGAGCCTGGCCCAAAGCAGGCAGCAAGCCCGGGAGATGCTGGCCGCAGCCCAGGATGCTTTTCGAACAGGGCTTGCGCAGAACGACGAAACGAGCATGCAAAGGGCATACGAGCAGGCCCAGGCAGCGCGAAAAAGCCTGGAGGCGATCGCCTATCCGGAAGATGCCGCCTTTGCCGCGCGGCGTACCGCGCTCGAGGAGGACCGCGTCGCAGCCCGGGCCTTGCTCGCCGCGATCGACACCTGGTGGTGGCAACGTTTCGCGCAGGCGATAGCCGACGTGTACGCCAACCTGAAAACGCCGGACAGGATATCGCAGAGTCTGGTCGAGGCCGCGAGAATCCTCAGCCAATGGCCGGAGATCGAGGGGTCGTACAAGCAGAGCGCCGAGAAACGGTGGCAAGAGGCGCAAGACGAGGCTGCAGGCGTGGCGGCCAGGCAATTCCGGGCCTTGCTGGATGAAGCGAAAACCTGGCGCGAGCTGGCCGGGCAGACGGAAGATCAGGACAGCGCTTTACAACACCTGGTCCATGCCGAAGCCAGCCTCGATGCCGCTGGAAGAGTACTGCAAGAGGTCATGGGTGGAACCAAGAATCTCCTGAGAAATGATCTGAACGAGGAGCAAACGGAACTTCAGAAACTCAGAGAAACGATTGTCCCTAAGCTCCACGAGGCCATTGTCAAACAACGCCAAACAACAATCAC
>Ga0197142_1001310_pt1 | contig 22817 bp, 20 predicted proteins | sample GBS60_MetaG_FD_148614 | JGI IMG/M metagenome (GOLD analysis project Ga0197142, IMG submission 148614) | Sediment microbial communities from Great Boiling Springs, Gerlach, Nevada, United States - GBS 60_MetaG | ecosystem: Environmental > Aquatic > Thermal springs > Hot (42-90C) > Sediment... | reverse complement strand
AGCGCGCTACAATTTGACCATGAAAGGTTTGATAATATTGAGGAAAATCAAAATATTTAACTAAAAATTTTTTTTCTTTTAGAAAAGAAACTAAAAGTTGAGCTTGAGTGGCTTTTCCTGAACCATCACCACCTTCAATAACAATAAGTTTTCCTTTTTGTTTTTTTAAATGTTCAATATGATGAAAAAAATCCGAAAAAATATAAGAAAGACGGTCAAAATTGTATATTTCTAAAAAAAGATTGTCAGAGGGGTTTCCAGCAACCATGGGTGAAATTTTATTCTCATAACCCTCAAAAAGAAGAGCCAATACTGGTTTTTCCTTAATTAAAGCATAGACAATTTCACCACCAACTCCAAGCGATGGTTTTGATACTTCAGCAACAACACAATCGGCTTTTTCAATAAGTTCCTTTTCTCTTTGAAAAAGTTTTTCTTTGGAAAGTTTTGCGTCTTTTTCCAAAAGTTTTTGGTTAATAATTTGTTCTCCAGAAAGAAGAATATGGCGGCGTTTTTTGATTTGGGTAATAATTTTTTTATAATTATTTTTTAAATTGTCCTTGTAACTAGTTGAGGCGGTAAAATAGACTTTGAGCATAAGAAAAATAAGTTGTATAAGTTTTATTAGGATTTATAAGTAATTCCTATTTCCATTTATTTCTATGAATTTCTACTTTATTTCTATTACTTCATCTTCTTTTGGTTTTTTTGCCAAAATTATTTTGGCTAACTGGTCCTCAATTTTTTCCCGCAAAATTCTATCTAGGTTTCTTGCTCCAAATTTTTCGTTGTAATTTTCATTAATAATTTTTCTTAAAAAATTTTCGTCGATAACTAATTTTATTTGATAAAGTTGGTAAAGATCGTTTTTTATTTTTTCTATCATTTTTTTTGCTAAATCAAAAATTGATTGGTTGGTAAGAGGTTTAAAAACAATTACCCCATCAAAACGATTAAGAAACTCAGGTGAAAAAAGACCACGGTTAATCACTTCATCAATAAGATTTATATGGTTTATAGGAGTTATATGAGTGTATAAAAGGTCGGCACCAGCGTTAGAAGTAGCAATAATAACTAAATTTTTGCCATCAACTCTTTTACCAAAGCCATCGGTAAAATATCCTTCATCCAAAAGAGTTAAAAAAATATTGATTAAGTCTTGATTAGCTTTTTCTAATTCATCTAAAAGTAAAACACCATAGGGTTGTTGACGAATAGCTTTGGTTAAAAGACCTGGATTACCTGTTTCAATTGACCCAATAAGATTGGCTATATCATCTTTACTTTGATACAAAGACATATCAAACCGCAAAAGATATTTTTCTGAACCAAAAAAAAGTTTGGCAACAGCTTTGGCGGTTTCGGTCTTCCCCACCCCGGTTGGACCTAAAAATAAAAATGAGGCTAATGGTTTTTTTCTTTTTCCCAAAAGCAAAAATGAACGGCGAAGAGCTTGGGCGAGTTTACTAATGGCTTCTTCTTGTTGAATAATTTGGGAAGATAAAATTTTTTCTAAATTTAAAAGTTTTTCTGATAGGGCGGGAGTGATGGTTGTTGGAATATGGGTTTTCTCTTGAAGAACTTCATCGATGGTTTCGGGTAAAACGATTGTCCATTGTTTTTCTAAAAGATTCAGTTTTTTTCGTTGAAGAACAGCGGCCAAATCTAAAAGGTCGATTGCCTTTTCGGGGAAAGGAATATCGGTGATATAAAAATTGGCTTTATTGATAGCATTTTTGATTGTTTCGTAAGGAAAAAATACTTGATGGCGTGTTTCTAATATCTCAAAGTTTTCTAAGATAATTTTTTCGGCGGCTTCAATTGATACTTCATAGACGTCAACTTTTTCAAAAAGATGGGTGATTTTTTCATTGGGATAAATAAATTTTTGATAAGGAAAAGGTTCGGTAATGCCAATAAATTGGATACTGTCAGTTTTGGCAAATTTTTCGATGGTTGTGGTTAGATCAATTCTTCCTTCAAAAGAAGCAAGATACCGATCGATGTTGTCGATAAGTAAAATTACGTTTTTTGCGGCTAAGGCTTCTTCGAGAAGTTCTTCTAAGAAATTTTCCCGTTTTTTCTCATCGGTGAATTCCGAAAGAATTTTTTCCATATTGAGTTTTAACACGCGTTTATAGGCTAAGGCGGGATTAATTTTTCCTTCGTAAATTTTTTTGGCCAAAGCATCAACAATAGTGTGTTTTCCTACTCCTTCTTCACCAACGATTATTACATTGGCAAAGTTGCTTTTGGAAAGAATTCGCTCAATTTGGTCAATTTCTTTTTGTCGATCAACAATTGATACACGAAAGTTTAGATAGGCAGGATCACAAAGATTGATTGAGTACTGATCTAAAGTGGGGGTATATCCCGCGGTCCAATCACGGGCTAAGGGAGGATATGAAAAAAGATTGAAAAGTTCCCACCATCTTTTTTTTTCAAAATGTCTTTGATAATAATGTTCAAACCAAGCTTCAACCAAAAGTTTATTCTTTTCCTCTAAAAGATGAGTTTTTAAGAATTTTTCTTTTAGTTTTTGTTTTTTTGTTTCTTCCTTTTCTAAAAAAGGAAAAATAATAATTTTAAAAGGCAGATAAAAAATAAAGAAAAAAATAATTATAAAAGGCAAACTAAGGATATAGATAATTGTTAGAAAAAAATAAAAAATTAAAAGCGACATGCGGGCAAAAAAACCAATGCCGCAAGAAATAAGATTAAAAAATAGTCGATTTACCCATTCTTCAAAAGAAAAACCAACCTCCAGTTTTTTTGCAACTAAATTTTTCCATGGAGAAAATAAGGTTTTTAAAAGATTTTTAACCGAAAAAAAATAAGGAAAGAAAATGAAAAGATTGACTAAAGCAGAAAAAAAGTTACTAATTTCTTGCCTAATGTTGGGCATATTATAAATAATACAAATTAAACATTAAATGTTCAACATCAAAAAAAATAGAATAGAAATGCTAAAGAGGATTATCCTCAAAGAGGATAATCCTCGTTTAATTTTATACCTCTTGACAAATCAAAAAAAATAGTTAATCTTTAATTTTAAAAGTATGGAAAAGGCAGACAGGGCTGATAAACCTCCGGAAGGGCGAGTTGCCCCTTTAACATTTTATCTGCCAAAAACTTCGGTCAATGATAAAAAAAATTATCAAAATGGTTTTTCAAAAATTATTAATCGATTAATCGTCAAAATCGAAACAGATATTGAAAAATGTTGGCAACTTTGGGAAAAATTTTCTCCTAAAAAATCCCTTTTTCAACTTTGGGATTTTCGTTACAGTTGGTATCAAGGATGGGGTTTTAAACCTTTTTTTTATACGATATACTTTGGTAAAAAACCGGTTGCGGTTTTACCTTTGTGGTTTAATGAGATTGAAAAAAAATATCAATGGTTTGGAGGTACTTGGCCTGAGGATAATTGTTTTTTTGTCAACGACCCTGAGTTTATTTTACCCCTTTTAAAGATTGTTCCCAAACCGATACTTCTTACTGCAATTGAGGAAAGTAGTCTCCCTTTGTCGTTGAAAAAGATTTATTTTACCAATGATACGCCAAAATATGTGATTAATACTTCTTTTTATAAAACTTTTGAAGAGTTTTTAATAACTTTAAAGAAAAAAAACCGTCATCATTTGCGTTATTATGATAATCGTTTCTCTGAAATAGTAACTAAAGTAGAGTTTGTAGAAGGGGATGAAAGTAAAAATCTTCCTTTTCTTCAAAAACTTTCTATTTTTGATTTTGAAAGAAAAGAAGATGGAGACTTTTCTGAGTATCGAAAAAAACAGCGAATAAAAACTTTTGAGATGATTTATAAAAATCAAGGAGTTTATAAAATTATTTCTTTATACATTTGGATTGGCGATTATTTAGCTGCTTATGATATTTTAGGGCTTTATAAAAACAATCTTTATCTTTTAACAGGAGCGGCTGATTTAAAAAGATTTCCTGGGTTGGGTGTTTATGTGACTGCTTTGGAGCTTAAAAAAGCTTGGGAATGGCGGGTGGAGTTGATTGATTGCATGCAAGAAGATTATAATTGGAAACATAAATACTTTACCCCAAAACCACTTCTTCGTTTTGAAAAGTTATAAAAAATGTGCGCGCTGATGGAGTCGAACCATCGGTCTTCGTCTTATCAGGACGACGTTTTGCCGTTAAACTAAGCGCGCTTTTTGATAAATATATTTTATAATAATTTTGTTATAATTTTCAATATGATTTATTTTTCACAAATTTTAAATAAAAAAGTTTTAACTGAAGATGGAGTTGAAGTTGGCCGTCTTGATGATTTAATTTTTTTAAGTAAAGAAACCCCAATTGTAACAAAGCTTGTAATAAAAACAAAAAAAGAAAAAATTAATGTACCCATTGATTTTTTAATAAAAATTAATAAGCAAATTTATATTCGGAAAAATTTTGAAACCATTTCTCTTTCAGATAACGAACTATATATCCTTCGTAATCTTTTAGACAAGCAAATTATTGATATTTCTGGAAGCAAAGTGGTACGAGTTAATGATGTGGTTTTGCAAAAAGAAAAAAATCAATGGTATGTTTTGGGAGTGGATGTTGGTATTTTGGGGATTTTGCGACGATTAGGTTTGGCAGAAGTAGGAGAAAAAATTTTGGGAATTTTAAGGTTACGTCTTTCTTCACGCTTTTTATCTTGGGCAGAAATTCAACCAATTGAGTTGGCTCGCGGCGAAGTTAGATTGAAAAAAGAAGAAAAAAAACTTAAAAAACTTCCTCCTGAAGATTTAGCGGATTATTTAGAAGAAACTAGCTTGGCCAACATTCAAAAAATTTTTCCTTTGCTTGATAAAAAGATGGCAGCTAAAGTAATTGCTGATTTAAATATTAATTATCAAGTGGGATTATTTCAACGAATGTCGGTTAAAAAAGCCGCTTCAATTTTAGAACTTATCGATTCCGATGAAGTGGTTGACATATTGTTTTTTCTTTCAAAAAAAAGGCGGGAGGCGATTTTAAATTTTTTGTCAGAAGAAAAACAAAAAGAGGTAAGATATCTTTTAAGTGTTCATCAGACAGGAAAAATTGGCGACTATTTATCTTTGGAGTACTTAGGAGTTTCACCTTCTAAGACGGTGGCAGATGTTAAAAATATAATTAAAAAAGAGACGACTGATTTTTATTTTCTTCCTTATGTTTATGTAGTTAATGAAAAAAAACAATTAATTGGCGTTTTTAGTCTTCATGAGCTTCTTCTTCAAAATGATACTGATTTTGTTTATAAATTTATGAACCAAAATCTTATTACCATTTATTTAACCACACCAGTGGAGCTTGCTTTACGAAAGATGATAAAATACAAAATCTCTGCTTTACCAGTAATTGATAAAGAAAAAAAACTTTTAGGAATTGTTACTTTTGATGATTTATCAGAAAAACTTTATGAAAGAATTTTTAAATAAATTAAAATGGCGGTTTTTGTTTTTTTTGTCAGTTTTGGGTCCTGGGATTATTACTGCTGTTGCCGACAATGATGCTGGGGGGATAGCCACTTACACAGTAGCAGCAGCGATGTATGGAATGGCGTCGCAGTTTTTAGTTATTCCTGAGACTTTAATTTTAGCTGTTACCCAAGAAATCGGCGCTCGAATTGCTATTGTAACAAAAAAGGGTTTAGGCGATCTAATTCGTGAACGATATGGGATTGGTATTTCTTTGTTAATTTTTATTTTGTATTTTATCACTAATCAAGGAGTGGTACTTCAGAATGTTTCTGGACTTAAAGCGGCTTTTCAGCTTTTTAATGTTAATTGGCAACTTTTTTTAATTTTAACCTGTTTTTTTTTAGTTTTTTTTGTTGTTTTTTTTGATTATAAAAAATTACAAAGACTGTTTTTAGTAATGGTTGTGTTTTATATCTCTTATATAATTTCGGCGGTTTTGACTAAGCCAAATTGGATAGAAGCAGCTAGAGAAAGTTTTATCTGGCCACAAAAAATAAATATTTTTGATTTAACCTTTTGGTTTTCAAGAATTGCAGTTTTAGGAACAACCATTACTGCTTGGGGGCAGTTTTTTGTTCACAGTTACATTATTGATAAAAAGTTGGATATAAGGCATCTAAAGTATGAGAGATTAGAAGTTTACCTTGGAGCATTTATTACTAATTTTTTTTCTTGGATGATGAGTGTGGCTGTTACTTATGCCCTTTTTGTTAATGGAATAAAAGTGACCGACGGATATACAGCGGCGTTGGCAATAAAGCCATTTGCTGGAGAGGCAGCTTTTTTATTTTTTGCCATTGGTCTTTTTGCGGCTTCAATTTTGGGATTAACAATTGTCCCATTGGCAACGGCTTATGTTTTTTCGGAAATTTTTGGTTATGAGGGAAGTTTAGATTCTACTTTTACTAAAGGAAAAATTTTTTATGGATTTTTTATTGCTCAAATTCTTTTTGGACTTTTAGTTGCCCTTTTTCCTAATACCTCGCTTTTTAAATTAACTTTATATGTTGATTTTTTAAATGGGGCGATGCTGCCAATTATTTTTTATTTTTTAGTAAAGTTTTCTGAAGATGAAGAGATTATGGGTAAGTATGTTACTTCTGGATTTTCTCGGCTTTTAGTTCGTGGTTCGGCGATAATGATTTCAATTTTAGTAGTTTTAACTTTTTTTGGTAAAATATTAAAATTAACCTAATTTTTTGAAATAATATGAAGAAGTTAATTGTTATTTCAGACTGGGTTGATGATAGTTTAACTTGTGCAGAATTTTCTATTGCCGTATTAGGATTTTTAAATAATCCCACTGAACCAAAGATAAGTTTTGTTTCTTCATCCCCTTCAACGATTCATACATCTTTTTTAATAAATCAGATAGTAGAAACTGAAGAGCGATTTGGACGGCCCTTAGAGACAGTTATTTTTCAAAATACTGATCCAAGAATTCAATCACGCCAACCAGTAAAAGCGGCGCAAGGGGCTAAGTTTTTAGTTGTTCGATTGAAGTCGGGAATTTATCTTTGTGGACCAAATGCTGGTTATAATTTTTCAATGATTAAAGATAGAATTGAAGAGGTTTTTATCTATGAAGGTTTTGATAAAGGTAGTCAGTTTCGTTCTCGTGATTTGTATTCTCGGGTTTGTGCCCATTTGATGGAGGCAATGGAGGATGAGTTAGATTTAGAAGAAGTTTCTGTTGATATAATTCCTAATTTAAGAGGTTTTTATATTGGTCATATCGACAATTTTGGCAATATTAAGACAACAATCACAAAGGAAGATTTAAAGGGAAAAGTCGAATATAAGGAATTTGTTAAAATAAAAATTGGAAAAATAGTAAAAAGGGTAAAATATGTTGACAATTTGTTTGGTGGTGTTCCTGGCGAATTGGTAATTTATCCAGGCTCTTCAGGTAAAAAAGATAATCCTTATCTTGAGATTTCCATCTGGCGCCATTTTGATGAGGAAAAGCCAACAACAGGAAAGGATGAATTTTTAAATCCAAAAGTTGGTGAAAAGATAGAACTTCTTTTTGAATAACTTCCAAAAGTCAAACATTAAACATTAAAAAAAATAATAAAGTGTAAACATTGGGTAAAAATTAGTGTAAAGGTTGTTAAAATGTTTTTTTAATTTTTACACGTTATACGTTATACGTTACACGTTACACGTTTAATGTTAGATGTTAGAAGTTAGATGTTAGTTGTTAGGTGTTTGGTGTTAGATGTTTGGTGTTTGGTGATTTTTGGATTTAGTTTAAGAAACGGGTTAGGAGAAAAAAGGTTTTGAATTTTAGAAAGGAGGTGATCCAGCCGCTCCTTCCAGAACGGCTACCTTGTTACGACTTAACCCCCATCGCCGAGAATGATTTCCCCCCCGAATCGGGGGGTTCAACCATCCCCGACTTTGGTGGCTTGACGGGCGGTGTGTGCAAGAGGCAAGAACGTATTCACCGCGGCATGACTGATCCGCGATTACTACCAATTCCGCGTTCATGAGGTCGAGTTGCAGACCTCAATCCCCACTGAGGGAAGGTTTGAGGGATTAGCTCCACCTTACGGTGTGGCAAAGCCCGCTGTCCTTCCCATTGTAACATGTGTGTAGCCCAGGGCATAAGGGCCATGCTGACTTGACGTCTACCCCTCCTTCCTTCCTCCGAATCGGAGGACCGTCTCCTGTGACATTTCTAACACAGGATGGGGGTTGCGCTCGTTGTCCCACTTAAGGGCACTCCTCACGGAACGAGCTGACGACAGCCATGCAGCACCTGTCCCAGCCTCCTTACGGATCCCCTAAATTTCTTTAGGGTAGAACGCTGGGATGTCAAGCCCTGGTGAGGTTCTTCGGTTCGTCTCGAATTGAACCACATGTTCCACTGGTTGTGTGCCTCCCCGCCAATTCCTTTGAGTTTTAGCCTTGCGGCCGTAGTCCCCAGGCGGTCTGCTTAACGGGTTACCTTCGCCATGCCTAATCCCGCCGATGAGGTGGGGAAAAGCACAGCTAGCAGACATGCGTTTACGGCTAGGACTACGCAGGTCTCTAATCTGCTTCGCTCCCCTAGCTTTCGTGTCTCAGCGTCAATTCTCTTATAGGGACGCGCCTTCGCCACTGGTGTTCCCTGCGGTATCAACGCATTTCACTGCTCCTCCGCAAGTTCCCGTCCCCCTCAAGAGAATTCTATCTCGTCAGTTTTTTACCCCTTACTATGGTTGAGCCATAGTCTTTAAGGTAAAACTTAACGAGACGCCTACACGACCCTTTACGCCCAGTGACACCGGATAACGTTTGGGGCCCACGTATTACCGACGCTTCTGGCACGCAGTTAGCGGCCCCTTTCTAGTAGGGTACTGTCAACCCTCCAATTCGGAGGGCTTCCTCCCCTACCACAGCGGTTTACACTCCGAAGAGCTTCTTCCCGCACGCGGCGTCGCGCGGTCAGGCTTTCGCCCATTGCCGACGATTCCTGATTGCTGCCTCCCGTAGGAGTGGGGGCCGTGTCTCAGTCCCCCTCTGGCTGACCACCCTCATAAGGCCAGCTACCCGTCATAGGCTTGGTAGGCCGTTACCCTACCAACTACCTGATAGGCCGCAGGCCCCTCCCTAAGCGGACGGTTAAATCCTTTACCCCGCCAGATTAAGGGGGGACCATCGAGTATTACCCAGCCTTTCGGCTAGCTATCCTCGACTTAGGGGCAGGTTCCTACGTGTTACTCAGCCGTTCGCCGCTACCCCTCCAAATATTGGAGAGGACGCTCGACTTGCATATCTCAGGCACGCCGCCAACGTTCATCCTGAGCCAGGATCAAACTCTTATAAAAAAGACTCCTAACCCGATTCCTAATCTAAATCCAAAATTTCAAAGAGCAAAAAATTCCTAAAAAAAATTAAAGGAGTATAAATTATTATAAACCTGTCTTAAATAAAAATCAAGAGGTTTTTAAGAAGTTTTTTATCTTTTTTCTCCAGTTCAATTAATCCATTTATGGTAGCCTCTTGAGGATGGGTGCTTATAAAGACATCAAGTTGAAGTTCTTTGGCAAAAAATTGATCTAAACCTTTAACTTTAGCCATTCCTCCAGTTAGAATAATTCCTTTTTTTAAAATTTCATCGATGATTTCTGGTGGGCATCCTTCAATTACCTCTTTGGTAGTATCAATTATTTGATTAAAATAAGGAATAAGAGCTTCACGGATTTCGGATGATTTAATTCTTAAAGATTTAGGAAGTCCAGTTTCCAATGATTTTCCTCTAACAGTTTCTATTTTTTCAGTTTTATCAAATTCTAAAAGATTATTTTTTAGTTCTTCACATGTATTTTCACCTAAAATTATTCCGTGTTTGAGATAAAGATAATTATTAATTACTTTGTTAAAATATTCGCCAGCTATTTTTAAAGTTTTTTGGCGAATAATATTACCACTCCCTACTATTGCAATTTCTGTAAGTCCACCGCCAATTTCTATAATTAAATTTGGATGCGAAGAAAAAATATCAATACCACAACCAGAAGCGGTTGCCAAAATTTTTTCAAGTAAATAAACTTGAGAAATATCAGTTTTTAAAAGCGCTTCTTTAACCGCTTTTTGTTCAATTTCGGTAGCAATTGTAGGTACTACGGTTAAGGCCTCAACTATAGGTTTTATTAGTTTATTTTTAGTATAAAGTTCAATTGATTGTTGAAGAAAATTTTTAAGAAGAATTACTTCGCTGTCAAAATCAGAAATCACACCAGAAACAATTGGACGAATAATCTTTATAAAATCAGGCGTTTTTCCAACAATTTCTTTTGCTTCATCACCAATAAAAGTAACAATATCTTTCTTAGTATCATATGCAAGATATGTTGATTGCCTAAGAATTATACCTTTGTCTTTTATCGCAATTTTGGTTACTGAAGTGCCTAAATCAAGATATATCTTAAAATAAGGAAAAAAAGGGATTTTAATTTTTTGAATTTTTTCGATAAAATTAAACATCATGGACAAAAAAAATATAATTACTTTAATTAATAAAATTATAAAACACCTATATTTTTTTTTATTTTTTTTTACTCCACTTATAATGTGTCCTTTGACATCAGAACTTTTTGAATTTAATAAAATGCTTTTTATTTATCTTGTTGCAACCTTTATTGCTTTTTTTTGGTTTTTAAAAATGATTCTTCTTAAAAAAATTATACTGAAAAAAACTCCACTTGATTGTTTTATTTTCATTTTTTTATTAAGTCAAATTGTTTCTACTTTTTTTTCAATTGATTTTCATACCTCTTTTTTTGGATATTATGGTCGCTTTAATGGAGGACTTTTATCGATTTTCACCTATATTATTTTGTTTTATGGATTTGTTTCTAACTTTAGTAAGAAAACGGACGAGGATTGGGTTGATTTACTGCTAAAAACCTCTCTTATTTCATCGACAATTGTAATTCTTTGGGGATTGCCTGGCAAATTTGGACACGATCTTTCCTGTTTAATTTTTACCGGCAGATTTGATAATTCTTGTTGGACTGAACAGTTTCGGCCAGCTGAACGAATGTTTTCTACCTTGGGTCAACCCAATTGGCTTGGCGCATATCTTGCTATTAACTTTTTTATTGCTTTGTATTATTTTTACGAAAAAAAATTTGAAAATAAAAGCTTAATTCTTATTTTTTATTTATTTTTAAACTTTTCTACTATATTATTTACCCGTTCACGATCAGCTTTTGTTGCTGTTATTTTTGGTTTATCTTTCTTTTTGATATACATTTTTTTTGCAAGAAAATTTTTTATTAAAAAGAAAGTAATAATTTTAATTGCAATTGTAATATTTCCAATTTTAATCTTTAAGACTGGAATTAATAAAATTGATAAATATCTCAATTTTAATTTACTAATTACGTTTTCCAAAGTAAACAAAATCAAAGATAAAAATTCATCGCAAATTAAAAATTATTTTTCACCAAAGATAAAGATAACCGAATCTTTTGATATTCGAAAGATTGTTTGGAAAGGGGCTATAGAACTTGGCAAACTTTATCCTTTTTTTGGAACAGGTGTTGAGACATTTGCCTATGCTTATTATTTTGTTCGCCCAAAAGAGCACAATTTAACTTCAGAATGGGATTACCTTTATAACAAAGCTCATAATGAATATTTAAATTATTTGGCCACCACTGGTTTTTTTGGTTTAGGAAGTTATCTTATAATGATTTTTGGTGTTTTAGCTATTTTATTTTCTAATATTTATCTTTTTTTAGCCTATTTTTCAATTCTTATTACTAATTTTTTTGGCTTTTCAACAACCACCATTAATCTATTTTTTTATTTAATGCCAGCTTTTTTGCTGACAACCTCTGATTACTTAGAAAAAGAAAAAGAAAAAAACAAAGAAAGAAACAAAGAATCAATTGATTTAACTGCTATTCAAAAATTATCACTTTTAATCTCTTCGATTTTTACTTTTTATTTTTTGTTTTTTATTTTTAAATATTGGTTGGCCGACTATTACTATGCAAAATCGGATTTGGCTTTTAAAGCTAATCAATATCAATTAGCGGCTTTTTATATCAAAGATAAAGCTTTAAAACTTAAATACGAACATGTATATGAAGATAAATTAAGTTATATTTTGGCAAATCTTGCCTTTTTAAGCTTTTATCAAAAAGAAAAAAATCTTGCTTTGTCATTGAAAAATCTCTCAATTTTTTATAATAATCATTCCCTTTCAAAATCGCCTAAAAACGTTTTATATTGGAAAACAAAAGCAAAAATTTATTATCTTTTTTATCAGATGGACTTAGATCCAAAAAATCTTGAAATTGCAATTTCTGCATTAAAACAAGCACAAAAACTTTCGCCAACTGATCCAAAAATTTCTTATACTTTAGCATTTTTTTACTCTGTTTTATATGATGAGATTAAGGAGACTACAAAGAAACAATTTTATAAACAAAAGTCTATTCAGGCAATCAATTACACAATTGAACTTAAAAACGATATGGTTGAGGCTTATCTATTAAAAGGTCAACTTCTAAAAAAATACAAAAATATCGATGAGGCAAAAAAAACTTTTCAATACATTCTTCAAAATCTAGATCCTCAAAATGAAGAAGCAAAAAAAGAGTTAATCGAATAAGAAAAACAATTATTATGGAGTAGGCAGTGGTGTGATGTTGGGTGAAGAAATAGTATATTTACAAGTTTGACACCCCAAACCACAATTATTGGGCGCTCCGTTATAACCTCTTTGACTAACGCCTGGTCCTTGATCTAAGGCGTTTTCTATACACGAAAAAAGTCGGTAATAGGTACCATCAGATTGATATTTATAAGAGTAAGAACTTATAGGATCATTGGGCACTCTTTGCATATAAATTTTTTCCGATGATAAACAACTTGAAGTTTCGCACAATTTTCCTCCAAATGGAAATCCAGGATCAGCGGCGGCAGTTGGGTAAGCTCTTTTATCTTCATAATACATCTCAAGCGCCCGTTGAATTTGTTCTAAATCCGCCTTTCGTCTTGCATCTCTTCCTTTTTTTAAAGATGTAATAAAATTACCAGAGATTAAAGAAGAAAGTACTCCCAAAATTACAATGGCAATTAATAGTTCTAAAAGAGTAAATGATTTTTTCATAATAAAAAGGATTATATTATAATATTATCAATTTATTCAACAAATATTCATAATTAAATTTATGAGCTTTGCCTTAATTAAAAAAATTAAGCAAATTTTTTTTAAAAAAAATTCATTTTTTTGGGAATTTTCTTTTTTTCTTTCTTTAGTTTTTTTATTTTTTAAGTATTGGCGCAAACAATTATTTATTAACTATATTGATTATGGCGATGGTTGTATTATATACGAAGCTAATCTTTTTAAAAACGGTTTAATTATCTATAAAGATTTTTTTGCGCCTCAACCACCTATTATTTATCTGGTTGGTGCTTTTATCTTAAAGATATTCAATAATCCTTTAATAATAAAATATTTTTTGTTTTTTTTATTTTTATCTGGAAATATTATTGCATTTTATATTATTTCAAGATTTTTAAATAACAAAATTATTTCTTTCTTTACAGTTATTTTTGCCAATATTTTTTTTAACAATATTTACTGGTGGCCAACTTTTACTGGAGAATCATTTTTACGCTTTTTTATTCTTTTAATGTTGTTATATTTACTACCTATTGAAAAAATTAATAAAAATAAATTAATTTTTTTTAGTTTTTTTTTAAATTTAATTTTTTTTACTAAATTCACATCGGTATTTTTTATACTTTTCATGTCATGTTTTTTGTTCTTTTTCAATCAGAAATTTTTCTTAATTTTTTTAAAATATTTTTTTATGTTTTTCTTATTATTTTTGTTTATTTTCCTATTTTTTTTTGGTGATAATTTTTTATTTCAAACTGTATTATTACGAAGTCTTTTATCATTTAAAAAAATAAAAACTTCATTATTAAGTACTATTTATTTTTCGATAAAATCATTTCCTTTTTTCTCTTTAAATAGTATTATAGGGTTTTTCTTTTTTAAAAAAAAGAAATATTCTAAAAGTTTATTATCTTTTATCTATCCATTTTGGTTTCCAAATTTAATTTTTAATTTTTTTGAAGGAACTTATCTTTACATTTTCTATCCAGTTGAAATTTTTATCTTGCTTGGTTTTTTTTATGTTATTTTTTATTTTAATAAGATAAAAATTAACTTATTTTTAAAAACATTAATTAGTTTCTTTTCTTTTTGGATTACTTTAATATTTATTTATCAATTTCAAGTATTAAAAGCAAATTATTTTTTAGCAACTAATAAGTTTGATATTGACACAACAAAAAAAGTAATTGAATTAATTAAAAAAAAATCAAAAAGAGACGAAGAAATAATTTCCCCACCCTTTTTTGCAGTTTTTTCAAACAGGCGTGTTTTTAATAATTTTCATGATCCATTTTTTCTTTATTACTATCTTATAAAAAAAAATAAGTCTAATTTAAGATTAGATTTATTTGACAATGCAATTGCTACATTAAAAAAAGAAAGACCAAATTTAGTTATTGTTGATTGGCGAATTAAAAAAATTTTAAATATCTTAGATACAAATTATTTTCTTTCGTATAAAAAAATAGAAGAAGTTAATTTTTTAAATAACAAAAATGAAAGTTTAGAAATATATATTAAAAAAAATGATTAATAACAAAAAAATTTTTGATTAATTTTATTTAATTCTTTGCAAGAATTGTTTTCTTTTAAGTAATTTTTTAATAAATTTAATAAATATTTGTATTCATTAATATCATAATTTTGCAAAAGATTATTAAGAAAATTATTTAATTCGTTGTATTTTTTTAACTTTTCTAAAAAAACAATAAAATTGATCAACTTTTCTTGATAAAATTCCCAAAGAGCTTTATAGTAAAGAATTTTTCTTTCATTATAGTTAAGATAAATTAAATTTCTGTTTTTGATCCAAAAATCATAATTAAATTGAATTACTTTTGAAAAATATTCTTTCTGTGTTTTATTTTTTGGAAAATGTCGCCACAAAATTCCAAAAGGCAAAAAATCATTGCTATAAGGAATTTCGCTGTAAATTATTTTATTTTTATTTTTCTCAATAAAATCTATAGTTGAAGTTGATTTTCCAATAAATAATTTAGGAAATTCTTTAACCACTTTTTTACGATAATAAGTTCTTGAAAACATAGGAGGAAAAACTAAAGCAATATCCGGTCTTATCTTTAAATAATAATAAAAATAACTTACTGGGAAAAAAGTAATATCAGATTTAAGAAGAAGAATCGAATTTTTCTCAGGAACTGAGAGTAATGTTTTTGCAAGTTTTTCATAATGATTAGCTGTTTTTAAAAATTTAATAATTTTTAAATTATTAAAAAAATTAAAAAAAATATAAAAAGATAATATTAGGCAATAAACTAAAAAAATAAAATTTGACGCTTTAAATTTTTCTATTCTTTTTTTTATTTTCAATAGAAAATTGTCTATCGAATTAATCCCAAATATTAGGAAAAATAATAGAATAAGATAAAAACCTATTAAATATCTTTCAAAAGTCGCTAATGAAAAACTCTGGTTTAAATTGAAATTTGTTAAGTATAAAAATATTAAATATAAAAAAGAAGTAAAGATTAAATATTTGAAAAGAAAGCCTTTTTTATTCTTTAAAGAAATAAGCCCAATAATAATAAAAAAAATACCTAGTGGTTTAAAATCTCCAATAACTAACATTAACGTCGACAAGAGAGTAGATAATTGATTTATTAGATTAGGTGTTGAGCCAAAATATGCAGAAAAAGTGCCGTAAGAACTGCGGGTAAAAAGACGAATTAGTCCTGAGATTGTTTTTGCGTTTTCCCAATCTATAGGGGGATTAAAATGACTCGCGATGAATGGATAAAGATAAAATGGGATAAAGATAAAAGAAAAAAAGATGTCAACACTAATAAGTTTTTTTTGCAAAAATAAAAAAGGAAGAAAAAAGATTACAATTGAGTGATGATGAGCTAATCCTAAACCAAAACATATAAAAAATATTTTTCTATAAATATTTTTATTAGTTTTCAAATATTTAAAACCAAAATAAACTAAAGCCGAAATAATAAGGTTATTCAAACTATAAACTTCAGGAACTACCCCATATAACCAAATAGGAAAAATAAATGAATAAAAAAGAAGAGAATATAAAATCAACGTTTTTTTTAAATTGAAAAGTGAAAGAATTTTTTTTATAAAAACCAAAGTGAGGATATGAGAAAAAATTGATAATAAATTTAATGCATTTAAAGGTGAAAGAAAGAAAAATATTTTTTGAAAAAAAATTGCCAACAAAGTATAAAAAGGATAAGATGGTGGGTGTGGAATACTAAATGTTAAAGAGGCTGTTAAAAATTCTGCAGAATCACCTCCGAAAATATATTTAGATTGAGTAAAGAAATATAGAAGAAAAATAAAAATATATAAAATCGCCATGAAAGAAATTTTATCAAAGAAGTTATATTTTTAAAATAATTTTATCTCACACACCAATAACAAGAAAAGGTAGCATCACTAGTTTTTCCACATTTATCTTCCCCGGTTCCAACTTCTACGCCGGCAGAATTGTATTTAGTATTGGGATCACTTCTAAATGATTTTGATTCGGGTCGAAAACAAACAGTTACACTTTCATTTGTTCCAATAACTGTAATTTTTTCTAACTTATCACCCGCTAAAGTACTAAAATCACTTTTTAATTCACCGCTATCAACAACTGCATCTAAATTTACTGATGCATCATAACCTGATTTTAAATCAATAGGGCCAATGGCGGTAGATGGATGCCATGGCATTACATTTTTTATCGCATAATATCGAATAATTGCACCGTGCACTTCAGAAACAGTATTTCGTACACCAGTATCCGTTCCTTTTTTTAGTTGTTCAAATGGATCTAAAGCAGCAAGTAAGCCAACAGCTAAAGCTCCAAGAAGAGCGATAACTATTAAAAGTTCAATTAGGGTAAAAGCTTTGTTTCTCATATGATTTTCAGTTTAGACAATATTTTTTACTTTGTCAAGGGGTATTTGATTTTTTCTTCTTGTTTTTTAAAAATCCTATGATATACTTGTTTTTATATGGCACCACTTCCAAAACGAAAACACTCAACGCAAAGAAAAGGAAAACGAATGGCTACCCGAGTTGAAAAATTACCTAATTTAGTCAAATGTGCTTCTTGTGGTAAACCAAAATTATCTCACCGAGTTTGTAAATATTGTAAAAAATAAAATGGATCCACGGCATCAAAAAAGAATTAAAATTCTTCAAAATCTTTATGCATATTTTTTTTATCCTCAACAAAAACAAAACTTTGATAAAAAAACTTTAGCTATTATTAAAAATAGAAACAAGATAAATCGTTATATCAATCAATTCAGTTTAAAATTTAAAGTTGAAAAAATTGCTAAAGTAGATTTAGCAATTTTACAACTGGCAATTTATGAACTTGTAATTGAAAAAAAAGAACCACCCAAAGCGATTATCGATGAAGCAGTAGAACTTGCTAAAGAATTTGGCAGCGAGAAATCTTATGCATTTGTTAATGCAATATTAGGAAAGGTATATGCGTATATGTTAGATAATATCTTAGATAAATCAGATAAATCAGATAAATTAAAAGAAGTCAACCATTAAATAAACATGCTAAATCAATACAGTAAATTGGAAGAAAAAATTGGAATTACTTTTAAAAATAAAAATTTACTTCAAAACGTTTTTATTCACCGCTCCTATCTTAATGAACATCGAGATTTAAAATTAACCTCAAACGAAAGACTTGAGTTTTTAGGTGATAGTGTTTTATCTCTTATTACTTCAGTCTATCTTTTTAAAAATTATCCTCATCTTAAAGAAGGTGAATATACTGACATTAAAGGAACAATTGTTTGTGCCGAAAGTTTATCGTTTGCCGCAAGAAAATTGGATTTAGGAAAATATCTTTTTTTATCAAAAGGTGAAGAAAAATGCGGTGGTCGAGAAAATAAAAATATTTTAGCCGATTGTTTTGAAGCATTAATTGCGGCGATTTTTTTGGAGAAAGATTTTGAAACAGCTTATCAATTTGTAGCAAAATTTTTATTTTCTGATAAATTGGATTTTATAATTAAAAATCGCTTATATCTGCCGGCAAAAACTAAACTTCAAGAATATTTTCAAGAAAAGTATAAAACCGTACCTGAATATAAAGTAATTGAAGAAAGTGGACCAGCTCATAAAAAAATTTTTAAAGTGGGCGTCTATTTTCGAAATAAACTTTTAGGTTTAGCAACTGGTTTTTCAAAAAAAGAAGCTGAAGAAAATGCCGCAAAAATTGCCATTGAAAAATTAAAAAAAGAAGTTAAAATATAAACTTATATGGCGACAGTAATTAGACTTTTTCGTCTTGGAAAAAAAGATAAACCGTTTTATCGAATAGTAGTTGCCGAAAAACGAAAAAAAAGACAAGGAAAATATATTGAAGTAATTGGTTACTATAATCCTTTAAAAGAACCACCTGAGATAAAAATAGATAAGACACGTTTAGATTATTGGTTAACCCGTGGTGCTTTACTTTCGGAAGGGTTACAAAAATTAAGAAATCGGTTTTAAATTATTTTTATTCTTTTATTCTTGTAAAAATGGGTTTTCTTTTCGGGGATAGTTAACTTCAATAGCGGCTTCTTCTGAGCTTTGTTTTAAAATAAAATCGGTTTTAGCCAATAATTTTTCAATTTCCTTAGGGAATGTTGGTGAAAAAAGCATTTTTGATGAGTCAACACCAACTTGTTTTTTATTATAAAAAGATAATTCAATTTTAAACTCAGATTGCTGAGGCGATAATGAAAGATTATCAGAAGTGATCAATCGTTTTCCACCAAAATTATATTCTTTTAGAAAGTTAAAAAAAGAGTCGGTTGAACCAATCCCAGTAACAGTTAACCGTAAACGTTCAGGAGTGCTTTCTGAAAGATTAACTCCATATGAAACAATCTGAAAACCAGTCTTTTGAGAAAGAGTTTCTAAGGCATAAATGATTGAAAAGTAATCTTCTTCTTCAGGTATAAGTTGATTAAAAACTTTTAAGGTTTTATCAAAATCAAGATTACTGCTTTTTATCATATAAAAATTATTTTGTTCTTCGCTTAAATTTTTTATTTCTTGTTTTAACGCTTCAATTTTTTCTTTATTTTCTATTGTTTTTCGAATACCAAAAGTAATTGTAAAAATTATTGCCAAAAGAAGAATAAAGTTTGCTAAAAAATACAAAAGATGCGTTTTAAAAAAAATTTCTTCGTAACGGTTTCTAAAAAGTTTCATTTTTTAAAGAAATAAACTTGCCTTTAAATGATAATTCTGCCCTTGATTGACCAAAAGAAAAACCATTCAAAATCAAACTTTCAAATTTATCCAAAAAATTTTGTTCCTCAATAAAACTTAAAAATCTAATTAATTGATTAATGTCAGAAAAGCCTAAAATAAAATCGGTGTTTTTTTCCTTATCAATTTTGAAAGATAAAAGAGAAGGTTCTGGTGTCGCTGTTTTTAATGTTTCTATTAAAAGTTGATAATATGGTAAAAAGCGAGCGTCATCTTTTAAAAATGATTGAATTTTTTGATGTTTATCAAATAAAAGTTTAATTTTTGCTTTTTCATTTATGTTTTCATGTTGATTTTCAAGAAGAATTTTTTTTTGAGTAAATAAAGCATCAAGTTGCTTTTTGTCAGCAAGAAATTTAAGATTTGTAATAAAAAAAATCAAAAGAAAAACAAAAAAAAGAACAATAGTCGCCACTCGAATATAATAAAACTGTCTTTCGACTTTTAAATACTCAACCCGACTACCTAAAAGATTAAGTCTTTTTTTTCTCATTCTATTTGTCCACCAATAGTTGAAACAAGAAATGATAATTTGTCTTTATAGTAATCAATCTGGGGATTTGGTTTAAATAATGAATAAGGATTAAAAATGGTAAAAGAAATTGGTAAATCAATATTTTTATTTATTATCTCTGTTAATGCGGGAAATAGAACAATATCACCAATAAAAAAAGCCGAAGCTGGTGGAGTAACAATTTTTTTAATCTCGAAGATAAACTGTTTAGTAATTGGGGAAATCATTGTTTCAACATCAATATTTCCTTGATTTTTTAGATTAAACGAAGACAAAAGTTCGTTGGTTTTTTTATCATCGAGTGATGTAGTAATTTGAAGTTCTTTAAAAAAGAGATTATATCCTAAATTAAAGTTATGAACTTTGGAAATAAGAAATGTACTTTGGTCAAAAAAATATAACGAGGTGCTATTTTGGCCAAGGTTTACAAAAATGATTTTTGAAGAAGAGTTTTGAGAAAAAGAGGAAGAAAAATGATTAACAAAACGAGAAAAAGCCGATAACTGATTTTCTAAAACCACTGGATACAAACCAGCAAATTCAATTGCTTCTTCAATTTTTTGAGCTAATTTTTTTGAAACCGCCGCCACCAAAACTAAAAGTTTTTTTTCTTTTTCATTGTGATGGATTATTTCCAAATCAATATTAATTTCTTCAATAGGTAAAGGAATAAACTGGTCAGCTTGATATTTAATGGCAGAAATCAATTCTTTTTCATTTAAAGCAGGCATTGGAATAATTTGACTGTAAGTGTATGAGTCAGGAATAATTAAGTTGACTTTTCTTTTACCGATTTTTAAATCTGAAACTAATTTTTTAATTATATCAGCTAATTTTTGAGAAAGATCAGGTAAATCTTGGGTAAAAAACGAAAAAGGAAGATTATCATAAATACTAATTTTTTTTGCTAAAATATCTTTTTGTCTAACTTCCCCATCAAAGATTTTTATTGCATTATCGGTAAGTTCTAATGTAAAAATGTCAGAAGCGCTCATAAGAATTAATATACACATTTTTATCTTAAAATTGCAACCATAAAAAAACTTTTTAGTAGCTTCTTAACTTAACTTTAGTTTGATAATTTAAAGAAGCTTTCTCTTCTGGACGAGAAGAAGAAGTGTTGTATTCAATAGTAAAACTAATATTAACAACTGGCGGTGAATAAGAAGCAGTTGAATAGCATTGAATCACAAAGTTTGTAACCTTAGTTTTTGAAGAATTTAAATCAATTGGTTGTGGTTGACCAGAGGCATCAACTATCACTGAAGATTCAGAGGCGATTTTATTTGAAGAATTTAAATAAAAACGAAACCAGTTACCAAATTTATCTTTAAAATATGAGGCGTTTTCTGTAGTTGGCGTTTGACAAATTTTATTTGAATCATCGGGAGGACGCATTGAGTGAATAGTTTGGGCATAGTTTCTTATAACATTTTCCATAACATCCAAAACATAATCCCCTTCTCTTTTTACAATCGAAAACCTTTGAATTTTTATTTGTTGTTGAAGAATAGTAAAAACAATGGCAAAAATGGCGGGTAAAACTAAACCAATTGTTGCAATTACTACAATAATCTCAATTAAAGTAAAACCGTGTTTTTGATTTCGAACTTCGGACTTTGAATTTTTTAACTTTATTATTCCCATACCGTAAATACAGTATTTAACGGAACTTGATAAATTTGACCTAATTCCCGCCATTCTACTATGATAGAGATATAAACTTGAGGCGGCGGTGATCCTTGGGAAGTAAGAGTTGCCCATCGTTTGTAGAAATTATTTAAACCATAATTAGTACACTCTCCCGAAGACCAATTTAATAAGTTAAAACAATAAGTTGACCCAAGAGGAGAACTGTGATTTACAAAATCATTCCAATCAGCTTCTTTTTCGCCCCTTAGCCATTCCAAAAGTTCCTCAGCGTATCGTGTAGCTAAAATTTTATGTTCTTGAACTTTTAGATTACGTAAAGAAACAATAGTGACAGAAGCGGCTGCCACAAAAAATAAAGATAAAATTGAAACAAAGATTAAAACTTCAATTAGGGTAAAACTTTTTTTATTTTTGCTCATTAAATTAATTTTAACAAGATATAAAATTATCAGAAAGTGAAATTGTGCCTGAAGGAGAGATTGTTATTATTAAACATTTAGAAATCGCCGAATTTTTAATTTGAATTGTTCCGGAAGTTGAGTAAGTAGTTAATTCGCGGAAAAAATAACTCCCACTACCGGTAGAAATTACTATGCCTGAAGGAAAAGTATAAGAAAATAAAGATGAAGAAACTCTAACACCACCGCATCTTAAATACAAATCGTAACCTGAATTTGTAAGATTAATCTCATATCCATTAAATCCTCCGTTACAAGCTCTTCCACTTAAATCACCGCTTTTAGCTTTCTTTTTTGCTAATTCAAAAATATCAACTAATTTACCAGCTTCACTTTTTAATGCTTTTTCTTGATTAAAATTATTATAATAAGCTAAAGATAACCCACTAAAAATTAAGATAATAGTTGTTACCGCCAAAAGTTCAATTAAAGTAAAAGCTTTCATTTCTCATCTAACACCTAACATCTAACACCTTAAAAAAAATAAATCAAAAATCATATATCAAATATCAAAATTAAATATCATTTCTAATTTATTAAGGAATCTATATAATTTTTAACCGCTTTTTTTTCTTTTTTTTTATGTTTAAGGTATGATTGTATAGATTCCTGCTTTCTTAAGGAATGACAAAAAATAAATAATAACTAATAACGTTTAAGGTTTAAAGTTTAATGTTTAATGTTTTTACTTTTTTCCATACGGACCTACGCAATAATTACAGTTAAAACTACCACAACTACCACAATTTCCACTTCCTCCTGTTTCTAAATATGCACCTAAAGTGTAGTTCGATTGAGAAATATTACAACGATAATAATAT
>Ga0197142_1001309_pt1 | contig 22830 bp, 17 predicted proteins | sample GBS60_MetaG_FD_148614 | JGI IMG/M metagenome (GOLD analysis project Ga0197142, IMG submission 148614) | Sediment microbial communities from Great Boiling Springs, Gerlach, Nevada, United States - GBS 60_MetaG | ecosystem: Environmental > Aquatic > Thermal springs > Hot (42-90C) > Sediment... | reverse complement strand
TTTGAGGACGGTCATCTCTCCTGCTGCCTTTTTCCCACTCCAAATGACCGAAAGCCTTAACCGACCTTGCTTTTCAAAAGCCAAAACCGATTGAGCGTCTCGGTAAAGTTCAAGGAAAGCCGAAAGAGAGAGCCAACCAAAGCGAACCGATAGGACCACCAGAACCAAAAGCGGGACAGTGAATGTCCAAACAGCAACGGCTCGTTTGCGATGGGATGTTGTCAGGGTTTTGGCGAGCCCGTTGCTGTTCGCCTCTTGCCACTTGCGCCAAGCCTCAGCAATAGCAACTCGGGCAAATTGAGGCGAAACGAAGGTCTCGTCCTCTCGCAAATTTGCCAAATCAAAAGCGTTTCGGAATGTTTCGCCACCGAAGGCATCGTCAACGGCTCTGAGAACTTGGTCTAACCGCTCCCTGACAAGCCAACGAACCCCGACCCAAATTGAGAGTGCTGACGAAACTATTCCCAAAGCGATGACGAAGCGGGCAAGCCAGATGAAAGTCAGCGCTGGGAGGATTTCAGCAAAGCGAAGCAAAATTGTGAAGGCGAGAAGAACCGACGACACGGAAGCCACCAAAAGTCCGAAGGCTGCCAGCAATGCCAAAAGCCTTCGCTTCCAAGCGAGCCATTTGACCGCCTGAAACAACGCCCTCGCTATTTCAAATCGTTCGCCTATGCGAAAGGTTTGAGCCCGAACCATAAAAGAATCGCCTGCCTTTTGAGTGCGAGCCAGTCCAAAGGATAGCGCAGCACAAACGCAACTGCTTGCCCGAAGCATTATCGGTTCGTTATGAAAGTCAAGGCAACTGCTATTCAGCGCCAAGTCAGCCTTTCGCGCGCGGCAATGACTTTTTGCAGCGCTTCATCCGAAGTTTCTCCTGTTGCAGTTAAGTGTCCCATTTTCCGCCCTGGTCTCGGTTCTGCCTTGCCGTAAAGGTGCAACTTGACTTCAGGCAACTCCAGTGCCTTCACCCAGTTTGGTTCGCCACCTTCCCAAAGGTCGCCGAGCAAATTGGCGATAGCAGCGGGACGGTAAAGTTCCGTAGAGCCTAAAGGCAAATTGCAGATCGCCCGAACGAGTTGCTCAAACTGGGAAGTGACTGCAGCATCAAAAGTTTGGTGACCCGAATTGTGGGGTCGGGGCGCTAACTCGTTGACAAGCAGCCGACCATCTTGTGCCACGAACATCTCAACGCACAGCAAACCGATTAATTCCAACTCCCTTGCAATCGCCAGCGCTAACTCTTGCGCTTGTTTCGCCAAATCGGGTGAGATGCGGGCGGGCATGACGGAAGTGTCAAGGATGTGGCGAGAGTGGGTGTTTTCGGCGACAGGATAGACGGCTTCTTCACCCCGCAAGTTGCGGGCGACGATGACCGAAACTTCTCGCTCCAGCAGAACGAACTCTTCCAACACGCAATCCACCTTGCCCAATCGCTCCCACGCCTTTTCTGCCTCGTCGGGATGTTCTATGCGCACTTGCCCTTTGCCGTCGTAACCGCCCGTCGCTGTCTTCAGCACGGCAGGGCAACCGATTTCTGAGACGGCACGCAGCAAGTCCTCGCGTGACCGCACGGGGCGAAAGTTGGGGACGGGGAAGCCATGTTCGGCAAGGAAAGTTTTTTCAGCGATGCGGTTTTGAGCGATGCGCAAAATGCGACTGGCTGGTCTAACGGGCACGATAGGTTCAATTGCTTCCAGGGTGTCAGCGGGTACATTCTCAAACTCAGCAGTGACGACAGCACATTGGCGCGCTAACTCTTTTGCTGCCGTCACATCGGTGTAAGGTGCCGTGATTTCATCGTCGGCGACCTGACCTGCTGGACAATCAGGAGTCGGGTCAAGGACAATGACACGATAGCCCATTCTTTTTGCGGCAATCGCTGTCATTCGTCCCAACTGACCTCCGCCGAAAATGCCAATTGTGCTGCCAGGCAGAATTACTCCCTCCATATCGCACCTCCTTTCAGGACTGAGAGTTTCTTTCCCGTGCTACGGGCTATATCGTAGTTGATGACCGGTTCAAAGAGCGCCGACTTTAGTCGGCGAAAATTTTGGGTGTGTGAGGCTCCTGCCGAACCAAGTTTTCGGCAAATCGGCAGGTTTAGAAAGATTTGGGCTCATCGGGAGGTTCGCCCTCCCACTTGTTTTCATATTTGCCGAATGAATTCGGCGCACAAAAAACTCGTCATCAATCACTGGCTGAAGCCAGTGGCATGGACAATTTTGGAACACCCTCTTTCAGGACTTGACAATTCTGATCAAGGGTGAATTCAACTTTCGTCAGGGATTTTGCTCTTCAGCACCGCTTCCGTTTGCGCTTTTCGGTAAGCCTTCAAGCGTTCGCGAATTTCTGGATACTTGTTGCCTAGTATGGCTGCCGCTAAGAGCGCTGCGTTTACCGCACCTGCCCGCCCGATTGCCAAAGTGCCCACTGGAACGCCCGCTGGCATTTGAACGATGGAGAGCAATGAGTCTAAGCCGTTCAAAGCAGCGCTTGGGACGGGGACGCCCAAGACGGGCAACACTGTTTTGGAAGCGGTCATGCCAGGCAAATGGGCAGCACCGCCAGCACCTGCGATGATGACTTCCAGACCTCTTTCTTCAGCGGTCTCAGCATACTCAAACATCCAATCGGGCGTCCGATGCGCGCTGACAATTCTGACCTCGTAGGGAATGCCCAATTCCTTAAGGGTTTGAGCGGCATGTTTCATCGTCTCCCAATCGGAAACGCTCCCCATGATGATGCCAACCAAAGGTTTGTCCACCAAAGTCACCCCCTTAACCCAAAGCATCCTTCTGAACTCACCTAAGCGCCTTAGAGAGTGGAAACTTCCTCACCGCGCTTGCCATCTCTTCCAAACACAACTGAATGGCTTCGCAGATATTTGCCAGCGCCTCTCCAACGGTTTCGCCTTGCGAGAAACAGCCAGGAATAAGTGGGCAAATCACCACAAAACCACCCGTCTCATCGGGTTCCAAGATGACTGGAAAGTTCAAAACTTGCCGTTTCCGCAACGGTTCTTACGGTAGGTGCCATTTCAGTGCCACACTGGCGTTTACGACGCATCTTTCCCGCTGTTGCCCATCCATTGGTCAACCCGTTCCTTTCGCCGTCATCGGGCATCACTCTCGCTCAAATCGTTACTCGTGCTGTTGCTAACATTTTGTCGTTTCGGCTTGTATTCGCCGATGAAGCGAATGAATGGGAAGTGGGCGCTCAAAGCATTAACCAGCCGCTCGTCACCCGTCCAAAGTTCTACGCCTTCCCGCTCAAGTAAGGCGACATGAAGACGATCGTAATATGCAAAGGGCAACCTTATGGTTTTTGACTTCTCAACAGCCTCAAAAATTCTTCAACCGTCAAATTAGCGTTGCGCAGAATTTGCCTCAACAATCCTGGCTTAATGCTTTTGTGGTCAGGCACAGTGACTGGAAGGTGGTTAGGGTTGGTGTCGTCCCTCATGCGGATATGACTTCCTTTTCGGTGCACGACTCGGTAACCAATCTTTTGCAAGACTTTGACAACTTCGCGCCCGGAAACATCACGAGGCAATTTGCCCACTATTGAGTAACCTCCACTTTGCTTACCTTGCCATTACGATTTTAGGGTTTGCGCTCACGCTTACATTGCCCATAAGAACCTTGGATGGATCATGGATTTTCTCACCACGCATTGCCATTTCTTCTAAGCACAACTCAATAGCTTCACGAATGTTTGCCAGAGCCTCTTCAACGGTTTCGCCTTGCGAGAAGCAACCGGGAATGAGTGGGCAAATCGCCACAAAGCCGCCCGTCTCATCAGGCTCTAAGATGACTGGAAAGTTCAAGACACGCCGCTTCCGCATTTTTCATCACCACTCCAAAAGTTTAACCCAGCCGTGTTCCCGTCACTTTTACCTGCTTTTGCGTCCATGTCCTTAAGCAACTCCCGTGCCTCGTCGGAAAATTCCTCGCTGACAACTTTCCATTTGAATGTGATGCTGCAATCCACGACTAATCGGGTTCGGGTTTCATCCATTGGTCAAATCGCTCCTCCTGCTCCCTTTGGTCTTCCCGCAAAATTTCCAACATCCCTAAAGGCTTGGTGATGGGGTTGCCCAAGATGCGCCTGATCGCTTCTTCCGCTGATAAATGCTCCTCAACGCCCCCCACTTCCACGCGAGCGCCATCAGACAACTTCTCACCTTCGTCCAAAACCACGATGTTGCCTTTGACCCTCCCTTTCGCCGTCAACGAGCATCACCTTGCTTTGGTTAGACGACGATATTGACAATTTTGCGGGGGACGACGATGATGCGTTTAATTTCTTTGCCTTCCAAGTGGGCGCGGACATTGGGCTCTTGCAAGGCAAGTTCTTTGATAAGGGCTTCGTCGGCGTCAATGGGGACGACGATGCGACCACGAACCCGACCGTTCACTTGCACGACGATGGTGATAGTCTCTTGCACCAACGCTTCTTCGTCCACCTCTGCCCACGACTGCGTGAACAAACTGCCCTCTTTGCCCAACCTTTCCCAAAGTTCGTCGGTGATATGGGGTGCAAAAGGATGCAAAATCCGCAGGAACAACTCAACGGCTTCCGAGACCAAAATCCGCTCTATCTCTCGTCCCTCGTCCCCCGTCCCTCGTCCCATCCGTTCAATGAACGGTTGCAGTTCATTGAGCAACTCCATCATGGCAGCGACTGCAGTGTTGAACCTGAAGCCCTCAATATCTTCGGTGACTGCCTTGACAGTCTGGTGGACTTTGCGGCGCAACTGGCGCTCTTCATTTGTCAAGTTCGCTTTCGCTTGCGATAACTTTTCGCGCCAATTGTGGACGAACAGCCCTTTCTGGACGGCGCTGAGCACCGTTCTCCAAAGTCGCGCCAAGAAGCGGTAGCAGCCTTCAACACCGACAGGCGTCCACTCAGCGTCTTGGTCGGCTGGACCGAGGAACAAGATGAAGAGCCGTCCCGTGTCGGCACCGTAACGCTCGCAAATCTCTTCGGGCGTGACGACATTGAGTTTGCTCTTGCTCATCTTGTCCTTCGTGATGACCGTCTCGCTCCCACAGACCTTGCAAATAGCGACAACTTTGCCGTCCGTTTCGCTTCGCTCCACTTCCTTCGGTCGACGGTAGGCTTGACACTTGGGGCACCAATAAGCCTCGTGGTAAATCATCCCTTGCGTGAACAATCTCGTGAAGGGCTCGCGGAAGTTGACCAAGCCCAAATCGTAAAGCACCTTCGTGATGAAGCGGGAATACATCAGGTGACCGACGGCGTGCTCAATGCCACCGACATACTGGTCAACGGGCATCCAGTAGTTGACTTTTTCAGGGTCAAAGATGGCTTGGTCGTTTTTCGGGTCACAAAATCGCAAGAAATACCACGACGAGTCTACGAAGGTTGACATCGTGTCCGTCTCGCGCCTTGCTGGTCTGCCACACTTGGGACAAGTCGTGTTGACAAACTCTGGCACTTGCGAAAGTGGCGAACCGCCTTTGCCTGTGATTTTCACATCGCGCGGGAGCAAGACGGGCAATTGGTCTTCGGGCACGGGCACGATCCCGCAGGTGTCGCAGTAGACTATGGGGATGGGCGTGCCCCAATAACGCTGGCGGGAGATGAGCCAGTCGCGCAACCGATATTGGACGCTTCGCTTGCCGATGCCTCGTTGTTCCATGTAGTCGGCGATGGCTTCTTTCGCTTCCTCGCTCCACATGCCCGTGAAAGGACCTGAGTTGACCATTATGCCGGGCTCAACATACGCTTGTTTCATAGTCGCCTCATCCAAATCGGCGTCAGGTGGCTTGATGACGACTTTGACGGGCAAGCCATACTTGCGGGCGAACTCAAGGTCGCGTTGGTCGTGGGCAGGAACTGCCATGATAGCGCCCGTGCCATATTCCATCAGAACATAGTCTGCCGTCCAGATGGGAACTCGTTCACCTGTCAAGGGATGGATGGCATAAGCGTCCAAGAAGACACCCCGTTTTTCAGTCGTCTCAGCCGTTCGTTCCTCCATGCTCTCCATCAGCAATTCAGCGACGGCTTTCTCAAGTTCGTCTTTTCTGGGCGAACGCTCAATCAACTTGGGCACAAGTGGATGTTCGGGGGCAAGGACGACGAAAGTGACGCCATAAACGGTGTCAATGCGGGTCGTGAAGACCCGAATCTTTTCGTCCAGCCCTTCAACTTCAAAATCAAACTCAACGCCCGTGCTCTTGCCAATCCAGTTGCGTTGCATGACCTTCACGCGCTCGGGCCAATGCTCCAGCAACTCTAAGTCCTGCAAAAGTTGCTCAGCGTAAGCGGTCGTGCGCAAAAACCATTGCTCAAGCCACTTCTTCGTCACGGGCGTCCCGCAACGCCAGCAAACTCCTCGTTCTGCTTCTTCGTCGGCGAGTGTTGTCTGGCACGATGGGCACCAGTTGACAGGGGCGGGTCTGCGATAGGCTAACCCTCGTTCGTAAAGTTTCAGGAAGAGCCATTGGTTCCAGCGGTAATACTCTGGGTCGCAAGTTCGGATTTCTCGGCTCCAGTCAAAACTGATGCCCAGCATGTCAAACTGCTGGCGCATCCTTGAGATGCATCGGTCAATCCACTCTGCAGGGTGGTAGCCATATTGGATGGCAGCGTTTTCGGCTGGCAAGCCAAAGGCGTCGTAGCCCATCGGGTGCAAGACATTGAAGCCTTGCATGCGTTTAAAGCGGCTGATGACATCGCCGATGATGTAGTTGCGCATGTGACCCATGTGCAGTTCGCCCGATGGGTAGGGAAACATGTCAAGGTAATAGAACTTCGGTCGTGATGGGTCTTCGGTTACCTTAAAGAGTTGCCAATCGTTCCAGCGTTTCTGCCACTTTGGCTCAATCTCCTGCGGGCTGTATCGTTCCAGTTCCTGCATCTGAGACGCCCTCCTTGTCGCAAGTAAGTGTTGCGCCTTTACTAAGTCTTGCACAGCCGTCACAGAAAAACATTTTGGCTCAACGGTTTCCGAAACTGTCATTGTGGCAAAATCGGTTACGAAGGGTCACCCTGATTCAAAGGGGGTGAGTGACGATGCGTTGGCTTGTCGTTTCCATTTTGGCTTTGGCATTTCTTCTGATTGGGTGGACTTCCGCTCAGCGAAAACAGAGTGAAGATGCGACGAAACTGAGCGAACTTGAAAAGCGACTTGCCGAAGTTGAGAAGAAAGTAGCCGATTTGGAGAGGAAGGTCACTGACCTGAACAATCAAATCAAGCAACTGAGAATGCAGCCGAGGGTCTTCATCTCGCCTCTACAGGTCCTCCCTAGGCAAATCCCATTTGAGTGGTTCGTCCCAGAGGAGCAACGAGGGTTCAGTCTCCCGAAGCCAGCCCCACGCGTCTTCGTTCAGCCCTATTACTACCCGTTGGAGGCTCAACCTTGAGCGTGAGGTTAGAATCGTCTTTGGAGATTTCACGCTGCCGAGTTCCGACCTAACCTGAGAAGTTGCTGGGCTGTGCTGGGACTATCAGCATCGGGATTGGTGATGCGCGGAGGATTGCTTCTGTCGTTGTGCCGAAAAGGACTGAATGCAAGAGGGGTTTTCGCTCTGCGCCTATAACCAGCAAGTCAAAGTTCCCTTCTTGGGCGAAGGCAACTATTTGATTGGCTGCACGACCGCTAAGGACTATTGGTTCAACACTGCACTGAGTTGTGACCTCATCTGGAAGCCATTGGCAAAGTTCATCGCGAGCCTTCTCCCTGTCGGTTTCCCCCTCCTCGTCAATGTAAAGGGCGGTTAAGTGGGCTTTGAACCGAGCAGCAATTGAGACTGCGTAATTGAGGGCGAGTTTTGCTGTCTCGGTAAAATTGACGGGACAGAGGATTTTCGTCAATTTCGGGACTGCTGTTGGGTCATTGACATCAATGAACTCTCGTTCCTTTTGTCGGACGACGAAGACGGGGACTTTCGTGCCCCTGACCACTGCTTCTGTGACTGAGCCGAGTCTGAACCTCTGCCATCCCGTTCTGCCGTGAGTTCCCATAACAATCAATTCAGCCCTTTCAGTTTCGCTGACTTGCAAGATGGCATCAGCAGGATGCCCTTCAACGACGAGATAAAGGATGTTCAGACGCTCAGCGGCATTGCCTAAAACTTGATGCACATAATCGGCGAGGAATTCTTCTGCCAAATGGCGACGCTTCTTCAATTCGCTTAACAAGTGCTCGTAATCGTCCGCCAATATGTAAGGTGGGACTTCAATCCTCTCGGCGTGCATGACGATTAAATCTGCATTGAACTGAAATGCTCCAACGGCAGCGTATTTGAGCGCCAAAGACGAAAGGTCGCTAAAGTCCACTGCCGTCAAGATTCGTTTCGGTTCAAAGGAAAAGGGTCTCATAGTCCGTTCACCTCTTTCCTTTGCCTTCTTGACAGTTTCTCTAACAGCGCTTCAGGGCTTCGTCCCAAGGCAAACCAAAATTGCACTTCAGCGATGCGGAGGTCAGCGTAGGCGGCGATAAGAGCAGTTTGAGCGCTTGTCAATTCGGATAGGGCTGAAAGGAAGTCGGTGAGTGTATTGACACCGTTTTGATAGCCGAGCCTGACTAACCGAACACCTTCTTCGGCAGCAGCGACTGCTTGCTGTGCTGCTTTCACTCGCTCCTTTGCGCTACTCAAATTCAGGAAGGCGTTGGTGACTTCCAAAGCGATAGCGTTGCGAAGTTCAGTGATTGCTGCATCTATTTGCTTGACCTGAGATTTCGCCTGTTCCACAATAGCCCTCGTTGACCCGCCGTCAAACAAGTTCAAAGTCAACATCAAACCTGCCAACCATCGTCCCGTGTCAGGCATTATCGTTTGCCTTTCAGCGTCGTATTGGAGAATCAAACCGATTTGAGGTTTCTGCTCGCTTGCAGCCACCTTAACCCCTTCCATTGCCGCCTTTAACTGAGCCTCTAAAACCAGTATTTCGGGTCTTTGTCTTAAGGCTTCGTTGATTGCCGCTTCTAAACTGGCAGGCAAATCAGGGAAAACCGTCTCGGTGATGGAAGGAAATTCTTCAACCTTCAGGGTTTCGTTGGGGTGCAGCCCCATTGCGTTCGCTAATGCAGCGATGGAAAGCGCTTCAATGTTTTGAGCCTTTGTCAATTCCTCCTGTGCGGCAGCCACAGCAGCCTCGGCTCGTAACAAGTCAGCCTTTGTGGCAACACCCTGTTCCAGCATTTTGGAGATATCGTCCCGTTGGGAACGCAAAGCCTTAAGTTTGTCTTCCATGACTTTGAGGAAGCCCCTTGCTTTCAGCACATTGAAGTAAGCGGTTGCCGCTTCCATAGCGACTTTTTGTTTTTGCCTTTCCAAGTTCCTTTTAGTTGCTTTGACCCCTTCCTCTGCTTGCCTTACCATTCCCTCCAACTTTCCGCTAGTGAACAGGGGCATTTTGACCGTCCATGAAAGTTGAGGGTTATCCTTTTCGCCAAACACGATAGTTCCCATGTTTGAGACCGTGAAGGAAGGGTTCTGGTGCAGTTGAGTGTAACTGGCAATCATGTCCAATCGTGGTGCGAGCCTGGCTTTCGCTTGACTCCTTTGAGCGAAGGCTGCATCAACTTGGGCAGCATGAGCCCTCAAACTTGGATGAAACTTGAGGGCTGTCTCAATAGCAGTTGTCAAGTCAACTTTCCTTTCGCTTTGCGCTGAGACCGAACTCAGTGACAGGACAATGACCCAAAAGGTCAAAACCCATCTCATGACTGTTGTGACCCCCTTTTAAACTTGAGCGGTTTTCCCTTGATGTTGAGCCAGTCGGCGTTTGAGCAAAAAGTAAAGGACTGGAACAGCCATTCGCGAGAGCAAAAGACTCGCAACTTCACCCGCCATCAGCGAAATTGCCAGACCTTGAAAAATTGGGTCAAAGAGGATGACAGCGCTGCCGACAATGACTGCAGAAGCAGTCAGCAACATTGGCCTGAACCTAACAGCACCAGCATCAATGACTGCTTCACCGAGAGGCATCCCTTGCCTCAACCTCACTTCAATGAAGTCCACCAAGATGATGGAGTTTCGGACCACGATCCCTGCTCCGGCGATGAAACCGATCATGCTGGTTGCGGTGAAGAAGGCGCCCATCGCTGCGTGGGCGGGCAGGATACCGATGAGGGAGAAAGGAATTGCCGACATGATGACCAAAGGGGTTAGGAAGTCTTTGAACCAACCGACGACAAGGATGTAGATGAGCACCAAGACCATAGCGAAGGAAATTCCCAAGTCACGGAAGACCTCATAGGTGATATGCCACTCTCCGTCCCATTTGACTGCCCATTTGTCAGTTGTAAAGGGTTGGCGTATGTTCCAAATCTCAATGCTCGTCTGTCGGTTGTCAGGCAACTTGAGTTCTTCCTTCAGCCGCTTGTTGAGTTTCAAGATAGCGTAAACAGGGCTCTCTTCGCGACCTGCGACATCTGCAGTCACATAGACCACTGGCAGAAGGTTCTTGTGGTAGATGCTTTTTGGAGATAAATGCTTTTCCACTCTAACGAGTTCGCTGATGGGTATCATTTGCCCTGAAGGGCTCATTAACTTTATGTCCTTCAACGACTCCAAATTTGAGCGTGCATGGCGTGGGAACCGGACGAAGATGACGAGGTCTTCCTTCTCTTGAGGTTGGTGAGCCAATCCCACCTTCATGCCGCTCAAAGCAAGGGTCAAAGCGTTGGTGACATGTTCGGTGCTTATGCCGTGCAAGGCAGCCTTCTCCTTGTCAACAAAAAACCTCCACTCAACTTGGTCAGCCTCCATATACCAATCGGCATCCACGACGCCTTCTGTGGTTTTGAAAATTTGAAGGATTTGCTTGGCGACCTCCCTTTGCTTTTCGTAATCTGGACCGTAGACTTCGGCGACAAGGGTTTGAAGGACTGGAGGACCTGGCGGCACTTCTACTACCTTCACGCGAGCACCATATTTTTCGGCGATTTTTTGAACGGCAGGGCGAATCCGTTTTGCTATGTCATGGCTTTGAGATTTCCGCTCATGTTTGGGCAGCAAGTTCACTTGGATGTCTGCGACATTTGAGCCTCTGCGCAAGTAGTAGTGGCGGACTAATCCGTTGAAGTTAAAGGGCGCCGCAGTCCCGATGTAAAGTTGATAGTCAGTGACTTCAGGGACAGTTGCCAAATAGTCACCAATTTCGCGAGCAACCCTTGCCGTCTCTTCTAAAGTTGTGCCTTCGTTCATGTCAATGATGATTTGGAACTCGCTTTTGTTGTCAAAGGGCAGCATTTTGACTGTGACCCACTTGAGCGGTAGGAAAGCGATGGCAAAAAGCAAAAGGGCTACCGTTCCGAAAAGAAAGACGGAACGGATAACAGGACGATAGATCAAAGGGCGCATGACCTTGCGGTAGAACCTTGTGGTCCAACTTTCAGGGGCATGGTGAATTTCGCCCTCTCGCTTGATAAGTTTCAGAGTAGCCCAAGGCGTGACAATAAAGGCGACCAAAAGACTGAAAAGCATCGCTGCCGAAGCGCCGATGGGAATCGGTCGCATGTATGGACCCATTAAGCCCTTGACAAAAGCCATAGGCAAAACAGCCGCTATAACGGTGAAGGTCGCTAATATGGTCGGATTTCCGACCTCGTCAACCGCTTCAGCGACGATTTCCCTGAGGGGTCGTCCCCTGTTCTCAGGTAACCTCAGGTGCCTTGCTATGTTTTCCACGACGACGATGGCATCGTCAACCAAGATGCCGATGGAGAAGATGAGGGCAAATAAGGTCACGCGGTTTAAAGTGAAACCTGTCAACCTGAAGACCAAAAGCGTTAGCGCCAAAGTCACAGGTATCGCTATCAGGACAACCCCACTCTCCCTAATGCCCAAAGCAACGGCAATGAGCAGGGTAACGGAAATGACAGCCAAAGCCATGTGGAACAAAAGTTCGTTGTTCTTCTCAAGGGCTGTCTCACCATAGTTTCGCGTGACCGTCACATTGACATCCCTTGGGATTGTCTTCCCCTTCAGCAATTCAACCTTTTCTAAAACTTGATTTGCCACGACAATGGCGTTAGCACCCTTCCGCTTAGCGACGGTTATTGTGACGGCAGGGTAAAGTTCGCCGGGGCGAGGCGTGAAGTGAGAGACAAGTTCAAATTGGCTGTCTCCACGGTGTTCTCTCTTCCAACAACCTTTGCCCGCTGCGAAAAAGACATAGTCCGAGGGCTCTTCTGGTCCGTCGGAAACGGAAGCGATATCACCCAAGTAAACCGGTCGTCCGTTGAACACGCCGACGACAATTCTTTTTGCATCCTCAGCGTCCTCTATGAACTTGCCGACTTTGAGTCTAAACTCGTAATTGCTTTGAGCGAAATGACCTGCCAGCATTTCGCTGTTAGATTGGGTCAGCGCTTTGATGACCACCATTGGGTCTATGTGGTAGGCACTGAGTTTTTGAGGGTCTAACAGGACTTTAATTTGCCGCCTTAGTCCACCGATTATGGTGGTCTCGGAGACATTGTCAATGGTTTTGATTTCCCGTTCAACTTCAGATGCTATCCTCCTCAAACGGTAATGGTCGTAACCCTCACCCCAGAAGGTCAAAGCCAAAATGGGGACATCGTCTATACTTCTCGGCTTCACCAAAGGCATGGAGACACCGGGAGGAATTTTGTCAAGGTGCATGTAGAGTTTGCTGTAAGTTCGGATCACTGCTGTTTCTTCGTCCGTCCCGACAAAGTATCGGACGACAGCCATAGCCATTCCTTCGCTGGAGGTTGAGTAGATGTATTCAACGCCTGGAATCTCCCAGAGCAACTTCTCCATGGGTGTCGTGACCCGCTCTTCAACTTCTTTAGGGCTCATGCCGGGCGCTTGAACGAAGATGTCAATCATGGGCACCTTGATTTGAGGTTCTTCTTCCCTTGGCAAGGTCAAAACGGCAAACGCTCCCAGCATTATGCTGGCGAAAATAATGAGTGGCGTGAGTTTTGATTCACTGAAGTAGGCTGCAATTCTTCCAGAGAGACCCAACCTTTGCTGGCTCATGGACCGAACACCCCTCAGCAAGGTGAAAGGAGACTGTCAATGCTTGACGACGCGGACTTTGGTTCCGTCCCTCAATTTCCCTGTCCCATTGACGACAACGAGTTCACCTTCTTTTAAGCCGGTAAGCACTTCAACTAAGCCACCGGCTTTCCTGCCAGTGGTGACAATTCGCTTAAAGGCAGTGTCTTTCTCAACGACGAAGACCCCTTCCAAACTGCCTTCACGCCAAATGGCTCTCTCTGGGACAAAGAGACCTTTTGACTTTCCTGTTGAGAAAGTTGCCCGTCCGAATAAGCCAGCCATCAGACCTTTGACTTGAGGCAAGCGGATTTTAACGATGAAGGTCCTACTGGTTGGGTCAGCGCTTGGGACGATTTCGTAAATTCGCCCGTCAACGGTTTTGTTCAGAGCGTCAATGGCTACTGAGACCTTTTCGCCTAACCGAACCGATTTAATGTGGCTTTCGGGGACGGTTACATCCAAGCGGAAAGACGAAGGATCAATTACAGTGACGAGTGGCATACCAGGCGAAGCCATGTCACCTGGGTCAACATGGCGTTTGGCAACTATGCCTGAGAAGGGTGCTTTAATGGTGGCATACGAGAGTTGGACTTGAGCAGTTTCAAGGGCAGCATATGCTTGACGAAGTTGGGCTTGGAGGAGCCTGACTTGTTCGGCTTTAATGTCAACTTCCTTAGCGGCAGCGAGAGCCATTTTTAACCCTTCTCTTGCCTGCTTCACCCGTTCCTCTGCTTGCCTGATTTCCTGTTGGCGAGCACCTTCGTAGACGATTTCTCTTTGCTGTTCCGTTGCCCTCAAAGATGCCTCCGCTTGTTTAAGGGCAGCAACCCTTTCGCGGTAGGCAGTCTCAGCCAGTTTCACCCTCTCTTTGGCTATTCGCAAAGCGACTTCCGCTTGCTTAACATTTTCCTCGGCTTGCCTAATTTCTTGTGGTCGGAAACCTTCCTGCATCAACGACATTTGAGCCTTCGCTGCTTCGTATTGGGCTTTGGCTGATTCAAGTTGCAAAACGATTTCGTCAAACCTTTGCTTCGTGATGACACCTTGTTCGGCGAGAGGTTTAAAGCGGTCGTAAGTTGCTTGAGCGACTTTCAAATTTGCTTCTGCTTGTCGCAATGCAGCCTCCGCTTGTGCTTTTTGTTGCTTGCGAAAACCTTCCTGCATCATTGACAGTTGCTGCCTTGCCGCTTCAAGGGCTGCTTCCGCTTGCTTGACTCCTTCGCGGGCTAGTTGGAGTTCAACTTCTGCCATTTTCACCGCTTCCTTTGCTCTCTCGTAAGCGGCTTGGGCTTGTCGGACTCCCTCGTCTGCTTGAGCCTTCTCTTGCCGTCGGGCACCTTCCCTTACAAGACTGAGTTGCTCAAGGGCTTGGTTGAGTTCAGAACGAGCTTGTTCAATTCGGGTTTGGCTTTGAGTCCTTTGAATGCTCAAAGCAATCATGGCTTGAGCGAGGGCTGCCTTTGTCGCCTCAACCGCTGCTTCTGCTTGCCGGACTTGAGCCAGAAGATCTGAATTGTCAAGTTGGACGAGGACTTGACCTGCCTTAACTTGGTCGCCCTCACGGATATAGACAGCAACCACTTTACCCATGATCTTGGATGAGACATCGGCTGTCAGTGAGGCATTGACTGTGCCGGTGAAGGTCTGTTGTTCGGGCACTTCGGTGGCTTTAACCCTAATGACCTCAACTTGAGGCGCTAATTCCCCTGGAGGCTTACCTGCTCCAACGGTTGTTTTCTCTCCTGACGCGAAAGCGTGACCTCGCTTTGGTGCTTCGCGGTATCCAAAGGCGAAAGCGAGCAAGATTAAGATGACCGAACCGACCAACCCGAAAGCCACTTTCTTCATTGCACATCACCATCGCTCATAGAGAAAGGCAGCGAAATGAAGGTTACACTTATGCCCCAAAAGTCACCATTTAGGCTCGCCTTGAAGGGCGAGGGCAAAAGCGCGTTAAACTTTAAGTGCCGAAAGGAGGAAAAGTGTTCAAAGTTTGGAGGGCGCAAGGAAATGCGACGGTTCGTGGCGGGTTTCGTCAAAAAGGTCTTGAAGGACACGCCTCAGGTTCAGGAGATTGAGGTGGCGACGGAAGAGGGAGAAGTGGCGAAAGCGATTTGCTATCCCGACTTGACAGGCTCTGTCCGAGAAGGCGACACCGTCGTCCTCAATGTCGTTGCCGTTGAACTCGGTTTGGGAACTGGTGGCTACCATTTCGTCGTTGCGAACTTGACCAGACCTGAATGTGAAGCAACTCAGACAGGTCACATCATGAAACTCCGATACACGCCCTTGCAGTTGAATGTTTCCGTCGCGGAAGAGGAAGGAAGTCCGCTGCGCAACCTGATCATGCAGACTTCCAACTTGGGGAAGTTGCCTGTCATCCTTTGCCCCCTCCACAGTTTCATCGCTCCCGCTTCCGCTGGCGTGAAAGTTGTCAAGCCGAAAGCGAAGGTCGTTTATGTCATGACCGACAGCGCTGCCTTGCCTTTGGCTTTCAGCAAACTCGTCCCAATGCTCAAGTCTGCCGAGTTGATTGATGTCACGATCACTTGCGGTCAAGCCTTTGGTGGAGACATTGAATGCGTTAACGCTTACACAGCCCTTTTGTGTGCTAAAGCCATAGAAGCAGACGCTGTGATTGTCGCTTCTGGACCTGGGCATCTGGGAACGGCTTCGCCTTTGGGGTTTTCTGGAGTTGAAATGGGTTGGTTGATTGATGCTGTGAACGATTTGGGTGGCAGGGCAATTTTCGCACCGAGGATAAGTTTCGCTGACCCGAGGATGCGCCATAGAGGCATCAGCCACCACACAATTACCGTCTTGACCCGACTTTGCCACACCAAAGCCACCGTCGTTTTTCCTTTCTTGAGCGATGAGAAGTGTGCGATGATTTTGAGCGAGCAGTTGAAGCATTCAATGATTGCCGAAAAGCACGATGTCGTCTGGTGGGATGGGCGCAAAGCCATTGAACTATTGCGTGAACTGGGAATTCCCCTTGAAAGCATGGGGCGAAAATACGAGGACGACCCAGCACTCTTCCTCGCACCAGCAGCAGCAGCAATTTGGGCGATGACTCATTGAGCCGTAAAAGCGTAAAGCGTAATGCGTGATAGCAACGAATGCTTCAAGGCTTTTGCTTTGCTTCCCGTTCCCCTTGCTGCTGCAACTGCTCAAACTCAAGGGGATGTTCTTCTTGCAAGTGACGAAGGGAGATTTTGCCTGTCAGCCAAACCCAACTCATCGGGAAGACGCCGGGCTTGAAGTGGACATGGTAAAGGTGCCAGATGATGATGGTCAGGAAAGCCAAGAGCGCCTCGTAACTGTGAATTAGTCGGCAAATGTGCCAGACCCAAAGGGGAAGGTAAGTGAGAGCCTGAGATTCAAACCAAAGAGCCAAACCTGTCAAGACCATGACCGTTGTGCCCCAGACGACGGCGTAATACTCCAACTTCTCAATCCAGTTGAACCTGCCAAACTTCGGCTTTTCGTCGCTGAGACCCAAGTAGCACTTTATCATTTGCCAGATGTCAGCGAAGTCTTTCTTCGTCCACATCATGTGCCTCAATTGTTCCCGACCTCGCGGTGTGAGCAGGTAAAGCAAATGCCAGACCGCAAGAGCCATCAACATGACAGCGCCAATTCGGTGGATGATGCCTCGCAATTGTGCACTGCCGGGAAAAGCGAGAAACCACCTTGCCCAACCTGAATCAGCGAAACTTAATGGCAAGCCTGAGATGACCAACAGCGTGAAGGAAATCACCAGCACCAAGTGTTGAAGCCGCTCGTTGAGGGTGAAGCGCTCAACATACTCGTGCGAAAGGGGGTCGTTGGGATGATGGGGCGAAACGGCATGGCTCGGGCGACCCTTCAAGTAATTGCGAATGTCAAGGGCGATGTAAACGGAAAAGAAGCCAATGAGACCTGCGATGAGCAACTGGTAAAGCACCTTGATGAGCCAGTAAATGGTGCTTTCAGTGCGGGTGCCAGCGAAGTGGATTTTGCCGAGGGCAACCTTCTCGCCGATGCCCGGATGACAACTGCCGCAAGTTTTGGGCAAATTGTTCGGGTGAATGGGTGAGCGTGGGTCGGTTGAAGGCAAGATGTCATGAGCGCCGTGACAGGAAGCACAGTGAGCGACTTCTGTCACGCCATATCGGTTCATGATGCCGTGAAAACTCGTTCGGTAGGTCGCCAACCTCAAAGTCGGAAGCCCCAGCCTTCTTTGCAGCACTTCATTTTCGTGGCACTTGGAGCAAGTGGCGACTATGTGTTGGGGGTGAACGAGAGAAGTTGGGTCTTGAGGGCTTCGGATGACATGTTCGCCGTGACAGTCAGTGCAAACGGGCGACTCTTTAACACCTTTCGCCCACGCTTGTCCGTGAACGCTCCTACGCCATTCTTTGTAAATTCGTTCGTGACACTGACCGCAAGTCTCAGGGAGTTGGGGTCGGGCGACTTTTGAGTGAGGGTCGGTCGCAGGTCTAATCCCGTGAACTCCGTGACAGTCGGTGCAAACGGCTGGTGGTTTGTCGGGAGCAGACTTGCTGCCTTTGACCATGCCCTTGCGAAGCAACTGACCATGGACGCTTCGTTCGTAGTAAAACAGGGTCTCGCCTTTCGGGATTTGATGCCACTCTACCAACTGAGCATCGCTATGGCAGCGGGAGCAAGTTTGAGGTATGTTGCGACGGTTGACCTGAGAGTTAGGGTCTTTTGCGGGCAGGATGTTGTGGTGACCATGACAGTCAGCACACCTCGGCGCATCAGGATCACCACGGGCAATTGCTTCGCCGTGAACGCTGTCGGCATAGGACTTGAAAATCCTTGCTTTGAAGCCCGGAGCCTGAGGCAACTCTCGTTCCAAGTGACATCGCCCACATTCAACTTTTTGAGTGTGTCTGGGATGGGGCAATTGGGTTGGGTCAATGTCATTGTGGCAATCGGTGCAACGCAACTTCCCGTGAACGGATTTGCGAAAGGCTTTCTCGTCAACATAAACGCTTCGCTTGCGCCCGCGAACATCAAAGCCGTAGATGTCGGGATTGCCATGACACTTCTGACAAGCCCTGATTTCCTGCTCAGCCGTCAACTTGATTTGAGGGCGGGTCACTCTGACCCCTTGCCCCCAAACGATTGCCAGAAGCCAAAAGACAAGCAAGACACTTGTCAACGCAATTTGACGCATAACCTAACTTGCGCACCTCCAGAGAGTGCGTTTTGAAAGTCCAACTTCCCTTCCACGCTACGGTCTTTAGCCTGTAGTCAATGGCGCAACCGAAACAAACCATGCTACGGGCTTTAGCCCATAAACCTGAGCGTCTACTTTAGTCGGCGAAATAAGCGGGAGGGCGAGGCTCCTGCCGAGCCAAAAAGGACTGAGCGTCACACCTTGCACTTCGCACATCACACAAATTGGGCTCATCGGGAGGCTCGCGCTCCCATTTTGCACCCTTGCACTCCTACACGCTTGCACGCCTGCACTCACATTGGCTTAAGCCAGTGCATGGACGGTTTTAGGACACTCGCCCCCAGATTGAACCTATCTTTGCGAAGTTGTTGGTAAGTGGCAAAGTCGGCAGTATCTGTCAGCGTGGCAAGATGAACAAAGTTGCCGTTGAAGTTGCTGGACGCTTTCTTTGCCTTTGATGCCCCTTTGTTTCGCCAACTCGCCGTGAGTTTTGACGAAATTGTGGGGGTGGGGCATCGGCAACTTGTGGCAGTCCATGCAAGCATTGCGACCGTGGCAGACTTGACAACTGGTGCCTCCGTCGGTAATTCGCTGTGGGTGGGTTTGTCGGAAATCAGGAGTGTGGGAAGGTGGTCGTTTGCTGTGGCACCGGCGACACTCAGGTTCGTCCCAAGTGTGGCATCGTTGGCAAAGCGCCATGTCCTTTCTGGCTTCACGGACATGGATGTTGACGAAGTTTTGTGGGTGAGGCATATCAGTGCCGTGACAGTTGGAGCAGAATTCCTGCTTGTGGCATGTCTGGCAACTTTGCAACCCTTTCCTGAGTGCTTCCTGAGCATGTCCGCTTTTAACTCGTCCCCCGCCCCGCGTCCCTCGCCCCAGCACGAAGTTCGGCTGCTCGTGGGACTTGGGCTTGGCGCCGATGTGGCAGTTGTCGCAGAACTGTTTCGTGTGGCAAGTGGCACATGCTTGCTGGTTCGTCCTGCGAACGATGGCGTTTTGAACCGTTTGTCCAGTCCCAAGTCCCCGATCCCCAGTCCCTGCTAATTCGCCGTGCCTTTGCAGGAAGTCAGGTGCTTTGTGGCTTTCGGGCAAAGCGCCTCTGTGGCATTCATCGCATGACTGTTTTGTGTGGCAGTGATAGCAAAGTTGGTGCATTGTCAAGCCAGACCATTCTTTCGTTTCACCGAATTTGACCAACTGACTGCCATGACCTTTTAGCCATTTCGTGTCGTGGCGCATGAGTTTGTGGCACTCTTCGCAGTAATCGGGCGTGTGGCAAGCGTTGCACATTGCCGGTTGCTCTGCAGCGTTACCAAAGTGGAACTTGAGCCATTGTTCATCGTGAGAAGACGGTCTTCGGTTCTGGTGGCATGCTTGACAGAAGAAAGGTTTGTGGCAGTCACCGCAACTTGCAGGGTCTTTTCGGACCTCAAACTTGTGGTTGGCAAACCAGTTTTCCTCAAAGTGAGACGGTGGCTTTTCGGGTTCAACGGGTGGGATGGGTGGCATTTTGGAGTTTGGACCGATGCTGACGATGTAAGCGACCAACGCTTTCATTTCCCCCGGCGGCAGATCGTAGGAAGGCATGACAGTGTGGGCGTTGAAAGCACCAGGGTTTCTCAAAATCGCTTCAACCTTCTTTGGGTCTCGCTTTCCACCCAAGCCCAAGTCAGGACCGACAGGACCTCCACCACCGTTGATGCCGTGACATGTGTAGCACCGTAGTTCAACAAACAGTTCCTGACCACGCTTCGCCAAGGGTGAAAGTTTTTCAGGATGAGGCAAAGCCTCCATGCCTTTGATGTTCAAAGCGACGATGGCAAAGAGAATGACCAAACCCGTCGTCACCGCTGGCAGACGACGAAGGGGATGCCGTTCAGGGTTTCGCTCAATGAAAGGAACGATGAGCAAGAGGATGACGAGAAGTGTCGGCAAAACGAACGAACCGACAAATTCAAGATGAGGCGGGAAAAGTTTCAACAACTCGTGAAGCCAAAGGACATAAAAGTCAGGATGGGGCTTGTAGGCAGTGTCAAGGGGATTGGCTCTCGGTTCAAGTGGTGCGGGGAACTTGGCTGAGAGCCAGAACAAAAGCGCCAACAACAAAATCGCACCGACAGCGATGCGGGCTGTTTGGTCAGGATGAAGCCTTTGTGTTTTGGGAATTTCATCTTCGTGCCCGACTTTAACCCATGCAGGTGTGACGCCCAAGACATGAACCTGTCTTATGTGCCAAGCGACGAGGATGAAGACCAAAATGGGCAAGACGAAGACATGCAGCACATAGAACCGCATCAGCGTAACTGCGCCGAGTTGTTCGCCACCACGAAGGAAGTTGGCGACTGCGTGACCGATGATTGGGATGCCTTCGGCAATTTTCAACCTGACGGCAGTTCCCCAGTAGGCTTTTTGGTCCCAAGGCAAAGCGTAACCTGTCAAGCCAAAACCGATAACGCACAAGAGAAGCAAAACGCCGCTCACCCAAATCATCTGCCTCGGCTTTTTGTATGCGCCCCAAAGGAAGACACGAACGAGGTGGACGATGAGCAGGAGCACAATTATCCGAGCCGTCCAATAGTGAAGCGCGCGAATGAACTTGCCGAAGGGCAGATAGTGCTCAATGTATTGAACGGAAGGGTAGGCTTGGTCTGGGGTCGGGCTGTAGTAGAACATCATCGCCCCGCCCGTGACGAACAAAATCACCAAACACAAAAGCAGAAGAGCGCCGAAGATATGTCCCCAACCGACGGTAGCGGGCAAAGGTTGCGACCAAAATCGGTTCCATGCGCTGACTAACCCTGTTTCCCTTTCAAGCCATTCAAAAAAGCGACGCAGCATAGCGCCACTCCTTTCGTTGCCCTTTCAAGTAAGCGTTCGTCTGTCCGTGATAGACGCCCAATGCAGAAACTTCAAGTTTGCAACCGAACGAAAATTTCGCCCCCTTCAATTTTGTGCGGGAACTCGTCAAGGGGGCGAGTCGGCGGTCCAGATTTAACCGAACCGTCAATGGCGAAATAGCCATCATGGCAAGGGCAGAAAAAGGCTTGCTTGCTCCTCTCCCATCGGACAGCGCAGTTTGCGTGAGTGCAAATGTTGGACAGAACCTTGACCTTGCCGTCGCCCGTGACGACGACATAGACTGTGGTCCGTGCAGTCCTGATAACCCAACCGTCGCGGCGTTGGTAACTCAAGGTCACAGCCTTGGGCTCGTTGGGACGAAATTCAGAAATGTGACCGATGCGAATCCAAGGTGCCTTTTCTCGCCTGAACGCAGGGACAATCAGCATCACAAATGTGGGAACGCTCAAAGCAACTGCCGTGACACCCGCAGCCATTTTGACGAAGATATCAAGCCATTTTCGCCGAGTCATTTGCTCTCCTGCCATAGCCATCACCGAGCCGATGCGGCGATTTTCAGACTTGGAGAAGCAATTTGCTGCATCCGAAAAATTTAGCCGCACCCGAAATGTTTCCTGTCAGGTCTTTTCCCTGAACCTGTGCGAACCGCAGAAATTTTAGCCTGAAGAAAATGGCAAGTGTGGTAGGCAGTCGTTTAACTTCCGTCGGGGATAAGCCCCGATGCCGCATTCGTCATTTCGTTGCCATTTCACCATTCGCCACTCGCCATTAGCCGTCATTTCGGCTCGGCAAAAGCCTCACTTTCCATCCCTTTCTCGTCCTATCAAGGTCAGTGCTCGGTCTTTCGCCACTAAATATGGGGCTGATGGAAGGTGCTTAGCACGATTGACGCAAAGGGGTGAGAAAGTGCACTATACTTGAAGGGTCGGTTCAGTCAAGTTGAATTCGCAACCCATAGGCGCTCAACTTTTGAGCAAGGGTGACAGGACCTCATGGGGCGACGAAGTTTTCATCGGTTCAACCCAACTATTTCGGCTCCGAGGCTTTTGGCGGGTCGCGATGTTCGCCAATGGGTGCGGGAGTTCCTTGAAGGAATGGGTGAACCCGAACCGCAACCTTTCACGCCGTCTGACTTTCAAATCGCTGCCCTGAATGCCGTTCTGGAACAAGACACTATCGTCGTTGCGCCAACAGGTAGTGGCAAGACTTGGATTGCCGAGCAAGCAATCGCTCATTTCCTCGCTGAGGGGCGGCGGAGTTGGTATACAACGCCGTTGAAAGCCTTGAGCAACCAAAAATACGACGCTTTCAGGGAGTTGTTTGGCGATGAAAATGTCGGGCTCTTGACAGGCGAGCGGCGCGAGAACTCTCAAGCGCCGATAATCGTTGCGACGACAGAAGTTTTGCGCAACTTACTTTACACTGCCTCTGGCGAAATTGCTGCCGACTTTATAGTCCTTGACGAAGCCCACTACCTTGCTGACCCGGAGAGGGGGGTGACTTGGGAAGAGGTCATAATTCTCGCCCCACCCGAAAGCCGTTTCCTTTTGCTCTCCGCCACTATCGCTAACGCCGATGAACTTGCTGGTTGGATGAGAGAAATTCGTGGACAGGAGCCTGCTCTCATTTGGGTGGACAGCAAAGAAAGACCTGTCCCTTTGCGTTATGGCTTCCTTGACAGGTTCGGTCGTCCCCTTCCTCTCAAAGTCGTTGACTTGCTCCCTCAAAAGGCGCTGAAAAGATTGATTTGGCACAGCATCAATCCC
>Ga0197142_1001308_pt1 | contig 22835 bp, 21 predicted proteins | sample GBS60_MetaG_FD_148614 | JGI IMG/M metagenome (GOLD analysis project Ga0197142, IMG submission 148614) | Sediment microbial communities from Great Boiling Springs, Gerlach, Nevada, United States - GBS 60_MetaG | ecosystem: Environmental > Aquatic > Thermal springs > Hot (42-90C) > Sediment... | reverse complement strand
GGCCGCAGCCAACGTGCGGACTTCGGCAGTCAGTTCGGCCAGGGCGACCTCAATCCGCCCCACCCGCTCTTCGGTGCGGGCCTGGGCCGCAGCCAGCTCTTCGACCCGTTGCTCCGTGCGGGCCTGAGCCGCAGCCAACGTGCGGACTTCGGCAGTCAGTTCGCCCAGGGTGACCTCAATCCGCCCCACCCGCTCTTCGGTGCGGACCTGGGCCGCAGCAAGGGCGCGCTGTTCTTCGGCCATGGCCTGTTGCCATTCGGCCATCCGCCGGACCAGAGACGGTAACTCCAGAATCTCGTCGGTGAGAACCAGACGACGGATTTCGGCCCGCCACTGGGGATTCTCCGCGAGCAAACGGACTAAGTCCTGAAAATCGACCACCGTAAACGACATGGGCTTTAGCCTCCCGAGTTTTGCTATTGGGAAGTATAAATCCGGGTCCTACCCTCCCGCAAATGGTTTGTCGAGGGTTTCCGCTCTCCGGATGAAGGTATGGCGCTACCTACCCTCAGGTTGCATCCCGGCGCGTTTTGCGATGGTCCCTTTGCCGATTTCGCGATTGTGCAGGAAGCCGGTTCCGTCGTTTTTCATGCGCCGACAAGGGCGCGCAAGAAGAAGAACAGATTGGCAGGACGTTCGGCCAGACGGCGCATGAAGTAAGGATACCAGGAATGGCCATAGGGGACGTAGATACGCAGTCGATGGCCGGCAGCCACCAATCGCCGCTGTTCATCACGGCGGATGCCGTAAAGAAACTGGATTTCCCAGGAGGCGGGTGCGATACTGCGCGCCGCTGCCCAGGCCGCCACGGGATTGTACACGGCATCATCATGGGAGCCGATGGCCAGACGACCCCGAGTCGGGCCGGCCTCGAGCAACATCCGGCACAAGGCAATCATCTCTTGCCGAATCACCTTGCGATCGTGCCAGGCAATGCTGGCCGGTTCATCATAAGCCCCTTTGACCACCCGCAGGTCGGCAATCCCTTCGGCGATCAGGGCCTGGACATCGCCACGGGTGCGGAAAAGATAGGCCTGGACCACGGTGCCGACGTTGGCGAACTCGGTCCGCAATTGCCGATAAAGCCGCAGCGTCGTCTCGACCAGGCTCGATTCTTCCATGTCAATGCGGACGAAGCGCTGGCAGGCCTGCGCCCTGGCCACGATCCGACGCACGTTGTCAAAGCAAAAGCCTTCATCGATGTGCAGCCCCATGGCCGAAAGCTTGAGCGAAACACCGCTGCGCAGACCATGCGTGGCGATATCGTCCAGCAACGCCAGATACTCCCGGGCATTGGCCAGGGCTGCCTCGCGTTCGGTAACGTGCTCGCCCAGAAAATCCACGGTGGCCAGCATGCCGGCCTGATTGAGTTGACGGATGACGGCCAATGCCTCGGCGCGGGTTTCACCGGCGACAAAACGTCGTGCCATGCGCGCGGCTACCGGGAAGCCCATGACCATCCGCCGCATGCGTTCGCTATGAGAAAGGGCAATGAGCGTTCGGCGCAACATAGGGGCTTCTCCCCGGGAACAAACCGTATCGGTAAAAAAGACCGGGACAGGCCGGACGCAAACCCGGCCCCTCCGAGTATATCAGAAGACCGGAAATGGGAGCGAAACGGTGGCGAGCGGCGAGAAGGCCTTGAGCCGCGGCTTTCGTGGAGACGAGACGCGCTCAAGGAGCCTCGGGGCGTGGGGTCGGAACCCTGGGAAGGGTCTGACGTTGGTGTTGCCGTTGTTCCCGTAGGCCCTGGATCCAAACCCCGCCGCTGCCCAGGATGAAGAACAACGGCAGCCAGGCTAAGTCCCACCGGTCGGTTGCCGCCAGGGTGAACAAACACGCCGTCGCGTAAAGGAAGGCCAGAGCCTCCGGCAGAAGCTCGTTACGGGTAGTGGTTTCGCGCAGCAAGGCCCATGGACCGGCCTCGCCTTGCTTGGGCGTGCGTTCGAACTTCCCGCCATTCTGGCGCAGTCCGGTAAGAACAGCCCCGGCCACGCTCGCCGCCAACCCCGCAGAAAGGAGGATCAGGATCGGCAAAGCCCATAACCGCCGCAGACCGGCAAGGCCGTCCAGGCGTATTTGGGCCAGACCGCAGAGGATAACAGGCCCCAATGGCGCCAACCACGAGATCCAGGTCGGTATAGGCAACAGCCATGGTTGCGGTGGCAACCAGGCCAGCGGCAACGTCAGCAGCAGCAACACCAGCAAAATCAGGTAGGTGATGTAGCCGCCGAGATGGAAGGTAGCATAGAGACGTCGCCACCACGGATGCTGACTTCGCCACAAGGACCGGGCCAGTTTGCGTAGGGTCTGGGTAGACCCCTGCGCCCAGCGCCGTTGTTGGCGTTTATAGGCAGCCAGAAGCGCCGGGAGTTCGGCGGGCGCTTTGACTCCTGGCAGATAAGCCCCGCGCCATCCCCGAAGCTGAGCCCGGTACGAAAGATCCAGATCTTCGGTGACGGTATCCGCCTGCCAACCTCCGGCATCGAGGATGGCAGCGCGGCGCCATAACCCACCGCTGCCGTTGAAATTCTGCCACAGGCCTACTGCCGAACGCGCCTGTTGTTCGATAACGAAGTGCCCGTCAAGGGCCAAAGCCTGCGCTGCCGTCAGCCAGTTCTGCCGGCGATTCAAGTGCGTCCAACGGGTCTGGACAAAGGCCAATTGCGGATGGGCCAGCAATACCGGCACGGCGCGCCGTAACCAATCGGGCTCGGGGACGAAATCGGCATCGAAGACGGCGATGAACTCACTGGTGGTAAGGGCCAGTCCGGCAGCCAAAGCTCCGGCCTTGTAGCCTTCGCGGTGGGTGCGATGATGGTAGGTGATATCCAAACCCCGTTCCTGGCGCAGACGCGCGACCAGCGTCGACAACAACACCGCCGTCTCGTCGGTGGAATCGTCCAGAACCTGGATGTGAAGGCGATCGCGAGGGTAATCAAGGGCGGCTACAGCCAGCAGCAAACGCCGGGCCACAAAAGGTTCGTTGAAAATGGGTAACTGTACGGTAACATGAGGCCATTCTGATGGTGTCGTTATCGTCGCTTCCAGCCGGTTATGGCGCCGACGAGAATACACAAAAAGCACCACCGTTATCAGTAGGAAATAGGCATAAGATGTCAAAATAAGTCCAGTTAACTGATAAATAAAAGCAAAGACAACAGGTAAAATGAACATACCGGAATGTCTGCCTTATTGAGGTTCTGGATCCAAAAGGACGCGATAGAATCTCTGACTGCAAGGCGTCTCACAACGGGAGGACGGTCCTTGCGCAGCACTTACAAAAAACGGCATAGGGGGTTCAAAAACACAGAAAACCAGGAGAACGGTGTACACGCCGCTCTCCTGGTTCAACCTGAAGAGAACGGCCCTAGAGACGTTGGGCCAGTGCCGTCAACAGCTCGACGATAAGCGTGGCGTAACCTTCGGCAGCCTCATGGACATCGGCCAGGCGGATGGCCTCGTCGGCCGTGTGGGCCACGCGTGGGTCACCGGGACCGAAGCCAATGGTGGGGATAGCCGCTTCACCCATGGTGAAGGCGCCATCGGTGGAGAAAGGCCAGGTGATGACGGCGGGTCGCCGTCCGAACGCGCGTTCCAAGGCGCTCAGACTGAGCTGAAGCAGGGGATGATTTTCAGGCAACAGCCAGGCCGGGTAGAGGTCGAGACCTTCGGTCTGATAGCCGGTGTAGCTGGTGCTCGTGTAACGATTGATACTGACCGTCCCGCGGATGCCCTCGCGCCGGATGACGGCCTCGATCTCGGCCAGCGCACGGGTGGCGGTCTCACCCAGGGTGAGACGACGGTCGATGACCAGCTCGCAACGTTCAGGGATGGCATTGCGGCTACTCGCGGCCACGGTCAGACCGGTCACGGCCAGGGTGGCCTTGCCCAATACGGGATCGCTCATCAGGTTAGCACTCAGCATTTCCAGCCCGAAAATGAGCCGGGCCGCGGCCGAGAGGGCATTTTCGCCTCGCTCCGGCGCCGAGGCATGGGCGGCGCGACCCTGAATGTTCACCCGTAACTCCATACGGCCCCGATGCCCCCGGGCAATCTGCAGTTGGGTAGGTTCGCCCAGGATGACCCAATCAGGCCGCAGGCCCTCTTCGTTGACCAGGACGCGCATGGCCATGCCTTCGGTTGGTTCCTCCTGGACAACCGCTGCCACCACGACCTCGCCCGGCAGTTCGACGCGGTGGTGCGCCAACAGGCCCACACCGTAAATCATGGCCGCCAGGGCACCTTTCATATCGACGCTGCCCCGGCCATACAACCACCCCTCCACGATGTCGGCGCCATAGGGGTCATGGGTCCAGGCTTCGGGATCGCCGATCCCAACCGTGTCCATATGAGCGTTGAGCAAGAGGATAGGGCCGCCGCTACGACCATAGCGGCCGATGACATTCCCGATGCGATCGGTATGCACGCCCATCAGTCCACATGCGAGCATTTCGGCCGTTACCAGCCGGGCCACGGCGGCTTCCTGACCGGAAGGACTGGGGGTCTGCACAAGCCGACGTAAAAAGGTGGTACAGGCTTGGCGCTGGGTCTCGGCAAGGGCAAAGCGGCTGCCGGTGCCGTTACGGAAGGAAAGGAGAGAAAGGGCCATAGGGGTCAGAATCGTTTTGGGGGATACGAGAAGGCCGTTCGGCCAACTCGTTTCGGAGTCTGTCGACCAATCGAGATCGCGCAACTTTCAAGTCGGCCCGGTAGGGCCAGAAGCTCGCCTACCGGCCTTCGGACAGGCGCTTCAGTAGGCACCGTGACCGAGCAGTACTTTGGGAATGGTGCGCAAGAGAATGCTTAGATCAAGGAACGGCGACCAGTTCTCCACATAGTAGATGTCGAGCAAGACCATCTCCTCGAAGCTAAGGTCCGAGCGGCCCGACACCTGCCAGAGACCGGTAATACCGGGCGTGACTTCCAGACGTTTGCGGTGCCAGGGTTCGTAGGCCTCGACTTCTTCGGGCAAGGCCGGTCGTGGCCCTACCAGACTCATCTCACCGCGCAGGACGTTGAACAATTGCGGCAGTTCATCGAGGCTGAATCGGCGCAGATACCGGCCCACGCGGGTGGTACGGGGGTCATTGCGGATTTTGAACAGGGGCCCGTCGGCCTCATTCAACGCGGCCAGTTGCTGCCGCAGTGTCTCGGCCTCGGCCACCATGGAACGAAATTTGTAGGTATTGAAGGGCACGCCATTTTTACCGATCCGTTTTTGCACAAAGAACACGGGGCCCGGCGAATCCAGACGGATAAGCACGGCCAGGACGGCGAACAAAGGCAGCAGCAAGACCAACGCCACCGCCGAGACCACCAGGTCCACCGTGCGTTTGAAGGCCAAACGCGTGCCGGCAATGGAGACGTATTTGACGCCAAGGAGCGGGATACCGTCCAGGATCTCGACATCCACTCGATCCAGGCTCATCTGCAGGACATCGGGCACCACCCGGGCCGGGACGCCATGGCGTTCGCACTGGCTGAGCATGCTGATGATGCGGCGGTGGTATTGCCAGGGCAGGGTGATGATGACTTCATCCACTTTGCCGGCCTGCAACAACAAAGGCAGGTTATCCAGGGGACCCAGGCCGACAAAAGGCCCCACATTGCGCTGTCCGCGTTCAGGGTCATCATCGAGAAAACCGATGACCTGATAACCCAAATGGCGATTGGCCAGCATGATACGCATAATGTGCCGACTGCTCTCCCCGGCCCCGATCAACAAAACCCGTTTGATGCCGATACCGCGGCGGCGCAACCAGCCCAGGATCCCCCGGTTGATCAAGCGGAAGCCGGCCGTCAGCACCAAAATCAGCGTACCGGCAATACCGTACACCAGCCGCGAATGAAAAGCAGGCTGGAACATGTAGTTGCCCACCATCAGGACAATGGTAACGCTGGCCGTACCGTTGAAGAGGCGATAGAATTCGGTGAGATATGTCACCCCGCGCGGGAGGTTGTAAAGACCTTCCAGGGAAAAGGCCGTGACCACCAAACCTGCCGCCAACACCGCCACACGCGCATAAAAATCGAAATCCGTGTAAAAGGCAGGATCAACCTGTCGATACCACTGCAGTTGATAGCGAACAAACCAGGCCAGATAAAAGGCCAACACCACCAAAGCGGCATCGCCTGCGATGAGCAACAGCTTATGTAAGCGCAAAAACCGTTCCGCCAGCCTCATGATGCCAAGATGCGTGCGTAGACCATCGCCGTAGCGGCCGCAGTCTGGGTCCACCGGAAACGTCGGGCCTGCTCCAGACCGGCCGCAACCATGGCCTCCCGGCGTCCGATGTCATTGGTGAGCGTGTGCATGGCCTGGGCCAACCCTTCGACATCATCAGGCGCCACCAGCCAGGCGGCCGTCCCGGCGACTTCGGGCAAACTGCCGGCAGTGGTGGTGATAACGGGCGTACCACAGGCCATCGCTTCGATCACAGGTAAACCAAAACCTTCGTAGCGAGAGGGGTAAACGAACAACGTCGCCGCGTTGTAAAGCCAGGGCAATGTGGCCGCAGGGACAAAACCGAGAAAGACCACATGAGCCGTCAGGTCAAGCCGGGCCACACGGGCAAAGATGCCCTCGTAATCCCAGCCGCGACCACCGGCAATGAGCAAGGGCAACGGCCGCGCGCTTTGTCGCCGATAGAGGGCATAGGCATCGATCAAGACGCCGTAATTTTTGCGTGGTTCCAGAGTGCCCACGCTGAGCATAAACTGCTCCGGCCAGCCGGCCTGGCGCCGCCATGCCGCCACCGCCGCCGGATCACGGACAAAGAAAGCGGCATCCACGCCGTTGTAGATAACCTCGATGCGTTGAGGGGGGACGCCGAGCAGCCGGGTTAGCTCGCGAGCCGTTGCTTGCGATACGGCGATCACCCGTTCCGCCCGCCGACAGCTAATAGCCGTTATACGAGACAGATAGAACCGATTGGCAGGAGCAAAAGCGCGGGGGAACCGCAAAAAGCTGAGATCGTGAACGGTGACCACAGCCGGCCCGACCCAGGCCAGCGGCACAGCATAGGCCAGGCCGTGCAGCAAAGCAACCCGGTCATGCCGGGCCAGCCGGGGGAGCACAAACTGCTCCCAAAGGATGCGAAAGGTGGGCTTCTGGGTCAGCACCGGTGCCCGGACCAAGGCCAGACCTGCCGGTGCCTGATAAGCCGGGTCACCGACATAGGCCAGATAGCGCTGCGGCCTCGCTACCGGGGCGGTGGGCAGTGCCTGCAGCAAATGGGCACTGTAGGTATGGATACCGGCGCCACGATAACTTGCCGCCGTCGCAAGCAGAGTGGCCACCAGGCCAACACACGAGGCAGAACGTTCCATGTCGCCGGAATGCACGCCGCCATTATATGCAAAAGCCGATATCAGGGTTAATCGGCGATAAGCCCAAAAGCCCTCTGCAAAACCGCATAGCCGCCGCGCGATCGGATGGCCAGGCCTCCGTCCCATCCCCGGCCGTCCTTGCCAAAGAGCGGCAGCCGTCCCTCAACGGGGCACAATGGTGACCCTGCGGTTCTCGCCCTCACCGATGCTCTCGGTAAAGACGTCATCACGGTTGTTGAGCGCCAGATGGATGATGCGCCGTTCCCGTGCGGGCATGGCTTCCAGAACAATGGTGCGCTTTTCACTCACCGCGCGCGCGGCCATGGTCTCGGCCAGACGACGCAGGCTGTGTTCGCGACGCCGCTTATAGTGTTCAATGTCCACCTCTACCGGCGGCCAGCTATGAGTGTGCTTGTTGACCACCAGCCGCACCAGATGTTGAATGGCATCGAGGGTTTCGCCACGACGCCCGATGAGCAGACTGAGATCATCCCCGGCGATGTTCAGGTAATAACCGACGGCACCGTCCGGACCGGGAGGCGTGACGGTACCTTCGACCCGCGTCTTCAGATCCATGCGGTCAAGCAGACCCTGCAAGAAGGCGCGCGCAATGGCCAGGGTCTCAAGCTGCGCCTCCGTCGGGGTGAACTCGACCGAGGCGGCCTCCTTGTCCCCCGCTGCGGCCGGCTTTGTCTCGGTGATCCGCGGGTGAAACCGTACCCGTGCCGGTCTGCTCCCAACGCCTAAGACGCCGCTGTGGCCTTCATCCAGGACTTCGATCTCGACCTCGTCCCGTTGCAAACCTTCGGCCCGCAAGCCGGCTTCGACGGCTTCGGTTACCGTGCGACCGGTGTACTCACGCATAGCTCCTCCGCATGATGGCATCACTTCCACCAAGGCGCCCGCACGCAGCAACGCCTTAGCGGCGACGACGCCGTTTGCGCCGGGGCGTAGCCGCTGCCGGCGCCGAAGCCCGTACCGAAGCCGATGCAGCGGTCCCGGCCACGACGGTCTTCCCATCAGCCGAGACGGCTGCTTCCGTTTCGACGGCCAACGCCCTCTCCTCATCTCCGCCCATGGTGGCGGCGGCCAGGGCTGCGGCGTCGGCATCCCAACGATGACTTTGCCGGTTGACGTAATACTGCTGGGCAATGGCCAGGATATTGCCCACGACCCAGTACAGGCTCATGCCCGAAGGGACCTGCAACGAGAAGAAAACAAACATGACGGTCATCAAAATGGCCATTTGATTCATCATGTTGGCCGCCGGATTGTTCGGATCCGGTGTCGGCTGACTCGTCTGGGTCATTTTGGTGAGGGCATACTGGCTGATGGCCAACACCGCCGGCAGGACCAAATACGGCCAGATATCGGGTTGCGCCAGTTTGGTCAAGGAGAAGTTCTCGGTCAGCCAGCCGAGACCGCCGATGTAGCTGGGATGGCCCAGGTCGGGGATGAAATAGAAGGGCGCACCCTGCTTGAAATCGCTTTGGACGATCAGGCCCAGCAGGGCGTAATAGAAGGCGAAAAGGATGGGCATCTGCAGCAGCGTCGGCAAACACCCGGCCATCTGGGCCTGGGTGATGCCATGCTTCTGATAGAGCCGCATTTGCTCTTCCTGGAGCTTTTGACGGTCTTTGGCGTATTTCTTCTTGATGGCGTCCAGTTCAGGCTGGAGAGCCTTCATCTTGGCCTGGGCCACGCGCATCAGCCGCATCTGCCGGATACCCAAGGGCAACAGCAAAATGCGGATGAGCACGGCCACCAGGATGATGGCCCACCCCCAGGCATAAGCCACCCCCAGCGGCGTCAACAGCCTATGAAACAGAATCATAGCCTGACGCAGCGGATAGGCCAGAGGCTCGAAAAGACCGGGATTATATACCTCTTGCCCGGTCTGCGGGTCGATCTGGACACCGCCACAGCCGCTGAGCACCAGGGCGAAGAGAAGCAAAAGCGGTAGCAATCTTACAAAACGGTTCACAGCAAACTCCACCGTCATGATAGGGACGGATTGGCAGAAAAAGAGAGATCAATCGGGAACGGGGTCATAGCCGCCGGCATGAAAGGGATGACAGCGGGCGATCCGCTTGATGCCCAACCAGGTCCCTCGCCAGATACCGTGTCGGGCAATGGCCTCATAGGTGTATTGCGAGCAGGTGGGCTGGTAAATGCAGTTGCTCCCCAATAACGGGGAGAGAAAACGCTGATACCCACGGATGAGGGCGAGAAGAAAACGTTGGGCCATCGGACTCAACCCGCAGAAACGACAGGGATCATGCCCGGCGCCGGTTGCAGCAGCCCGGCCTGTTCCAGGAGCCGCCGGCATTCGGCCTGGACCTCCGGCCAGGGGGCCTCGAGGATAGCAGGGCGAGCAATGCACACAATATCCCAGCCCGGGGCAATGGCGGCCATCTGCAGGCGCATGGCTTCTCGCATCAGACGACGGGCGCGATTACGCTGCACCGCCTTGCCCACCCGACGGCTGGCAGTGAACCCAAAACGACTGTACGGAAGTTCGTTGGGCAGATACACGATGAGCAAGAAACGACCGTGGCGGCTTTGACCCTGGCGCCGCACTTGTTCAAAGCGCTCATGCGCCCGCAGACGATAACGACGACGCACCGACGACCATGAGGAACGATCAAACGGTTAGGCGGACGCGGCCGCGCAGAAGACGACGCTTGAGGACATTGCGCCCGGCGCGTGTGCGCATGCGCTTGCGAAAACCGTGGACGCGAAAGCGTTTGCGGACTTTGGGCTGCCAGGTTCGTTTCATGGAGGACCTCGTAAGGACTGGGGATGGGAATGACGGGCCAATGCCCGAATAATGACCGATCGAACGCATAAAAGCTGGGAGGCGATGCCGCCTCCCAGGGACGTAACACCCTATTATAGCCCCGACCGACGGCAAGACCAAATTGATCCGGACCCGGCGTATCGGGCGCCGGTATGAGTCCCCACGCCGGAACCGCACACCCTACGGCGGATCGCCCGCCGTGATTTCGGCCACGCGCACCGGACGCTGCTCGCGCAGCGATTGTTGTGCAGCCAGGGCAATGACCACGGCCTGACGACCATCCTGCCCGGAAACAGGCGGTGGTTTATCCTCCCGCAGGCAATCCACAAAAGCCACCATCTCGGCCAGAAACGACTCGGTATAGCGCTCCATGAAAAAGTACAACGGCAGGGCCGAATGCACCCCGCGGGCATCGCTGAGGACATGGCTATCGGCTGTCCGATTGCCCACCGCCACCATGCCATCCGATCCGAAAACCTCGACCCGCTGATCATAACCGTAGACGGCCCGACGACTGTTGTCAATGGCGCCGAGCGCACCGCTCTGCAACCGCAGCAGAACGATCGCCGTGTCGATATCGCCGGCGGCGCCGATGGCCGGATCCACCAGCACACCGCCGGCGGCGAACACCTCTTCGACTTCGCCGCCGAGATAGCGGGCCATATCGAAATCGTGGATGGTCATATCCAGAAAAAGCCCACCCGACACCCGCACGTAGGCCAGGGGAGGGGGCGCCGGATCGCGGCTGGTGATGCGCAGCACGTGCACGGTCCCGATAGCCCCATTGGCCACCAATTCGCGCGCCTTGCGAAAACTGGGGTCAAAGCGACGATTGAACCCCACCATCAGCTTGACCCCGGCCGCCGCTACCGCCCGGAGGGCCTCATCGATACGGGCCAGATCGAGATCGATGGGCTTCTCGCAGAAAATGTGTTTGCCGGCCTGGGCAGCCTCCATAATCAAGCGGGCGTGGGTATCCGTGTTGGAGCAAATGGCAACGGCGGTAATGTCCGGGTCGTCGAACAGATAACGAGGATCGGTATAGGCCGGCACCCCCAAACGCGCGGCCAACTCGGCCGCGGCCGTTGGATTGATGTCGGCCACGGCGGCCAGCCGTGCGGCCGGGATGCGCGTGGCCAGATGCTCGGCGTGGACGCGACCGATCCGTCCGGCGCCGATCACACCGATATTGACGGAAGTAGTTGACATTGCTCTTAGTTTTGCTTAGAAGATGCGAAATCAAGATATATTGGTCAACTATAAACCAATATCTCGCAAAAACGCACGGTTTCGTGCAGCCGATTGTTTCGGCGTACCCATGCCGGGCAATACATCTTGCTCGACCACGATCCAGCCGTCATAGCCCAGGCGTTCCAGCTCGGCTTTGATGGCCGGGAAGGGCACCTCCCCACGGCCTAATTCGCAGAACACCCCCTCGCGCACACTGCGGAAGTAGTCCCAGCCTTCGGTACGGCTGCGCGCGGCCACACGGGGGTCACAGTCTTTGAAATGAACGTGACGGATGCGGTCGGCATGGCGTCGCAGCCCCTCCAGCGGATCGCCGCCGCCGAAGCGGTAATGGCCTGTATCAAAACACAACCCAACCAGCTCGGGATCGGTCAACGCCAGAAGCTGTTCCACCTCGGCAGGCGTTTCCACATAGCCGGCGCAGTGGTGATGGAAGAGGGTGCGCAGTCCCGTTGCCGCCCGCACGCGGCGGGCAATGCGTTCGACCCCGGCGGCGAAGACACGCCAGCCCGGGGCTGTCAGGCCGTGTTCGGGACGGATACGGCCGGCGTTTTGGGTGCGGATCGGATCGCGGCCGTTATCGTCGGCCAGGATCAGAAAAGGCATCGTCCCGGCCACGGCTGCCAGCAAGTGCGCCGTGCGCAGGGCGGCCTCTTCGCCGTCGGCATGCGCCTCGGGGTCGGCCAGGGGTACGGGCACAAAAGCGCCCAATAGCGCCAGCCCCCGCCGCTCCAGCTCGCCCCGCAACAGCACCGGATCGGTGGGCATAAAGCCCCAATCGCCCAATTCGGTACCCTCGTAACCGGTTTCTCGCATTTCGTCCAACACCTGGGCATAACCGGCCGTTTCGCCTTCCAGGCCGAATTCGAGCACGCCCCATGAACAAGGCGCATTGGCCACACGGATCATGGCATCACCTCCGGGAAGTGAGCACCTCGGCTACCTCGACGGCCCGCCCTTCATCGAGAGAGCGGGTGGCAGCCACGGCAATGGCGGTGGCAGCGCGGGCATCGGCGCCACCGATGGTAGGGGGACGGCCGTCGCGCACACAGGCCACAAAATCGGCCAGCTCGGCCGTGTAGGCATCGCCGAACCGTTCGCGAAAGTGCATCACGGCATCGTGCCGGATGCCCTGACGGGTCAGGGTCAGGAGCGCCGTCTGCTGGAGACGACCGATGAAGAGGGCGCCCTCGGCGCCGACGACTTCGGCGCGGATGTCGTAGCCGTATATCCCGTTGCGGCTGACATCCACGTTGCCGACGGCCTCATTGGCAAAGCGCAGATTGACCACGGCATTGTCGATATCGCCGGCAGCCCGGAGCTGCGGATAGACCAGACAGGCGCCCTCGCTGTGGACGCGCACCACCTCGCTGCCCATCAGCCAACGGGCCAGGTCGAAATCGTGGATGGCCATATCCATGATCAGGCCACCGCTGTTCTCACGGCGGGCGTATTCGACGCTGGTCGGCCCGGAATCGCGGCCTACGGCCTTGAACATGACCGGCTGGCCGATCACGCCGGCCTCGATCTGGGCTTTGGCCGCCTGATAGGCCGCATCGAAACGCCGCATAAAGCCGACATAGAGCATAACCCCTGCCGCCTCGACCGCGGCGATGGCCTCTTCACAACCGGCCACGGTCAGGGCCAGAGGCTTCTCGCAGAACACGTGCTTACCGGCCGCTGCCGCCGCCTGGATCACCTCGACATGAGTGTTCGTAGGCGTCACAATCAGGACGGCGGCAATGTCCTGCCGCGCAAGCAACGCCCGGTAGTCATCGTAGACGTTCGGAATCCCCAGCCGGGCCGCCACGGCCTGAGCCTGGGCACCATTCACATCGGCAACCGCCACCAGAGAGGCGGTCGGCACCCGCGTGACCAGGCTTTCGGCCAGGATCTGGCCCATACGGCCGGCACCGATCAAACCCAGGGCAAGCCTCATAGGTAATAGCGCTCCTTTTGGCGGGCCTCGACATAGGCCTCGTAGGCGGCCTGCACGGTGGGCATGGTGGAAACGGCGGCCACAGGCACATCCCACCAGGATTCGTAGCCGCCCACCCGCTGTTCGGGATCGGTCTGGATGGTGATGACGGTGGTGCGCGTCTGGGCTTTGGCCTCCATCAAGGCCTGCCGCAGATCGGCAATGGTGCGGGCGACGATGACATGCGCACCCAGACTGCGGGCATTGGCGGCCAGGTCGACCGGAAGGGGTTCGCCGTCGAGTTGCCCGGTCGCGGGATTCCGGGCCCGATAGCGGGTCCCGAAGCCGCCGCTGCCGATGGATTGGGAGAGACCGCCGATGCTGGCGAAACCACCGTTATCGATGAGGATGATGATGATCTTGATCCCTTCCTGGACGGCCGTCACGATTTCCTGGGCCATCATCAGGTACGAACCGTCGCCCACCATGACGAAAACCTCGCGGTCGGGAGCGGCCATTTTGGCGCCCAGGCCGCCGGCGATTTCATAGCCCATGGCCGAATAGCCGTATTCGAGATGGTAGCCGAACTCGTCGCGCGTGCGCCAGAGCTTGTGCAAATCGCCGGGCAGGCTACCGGCGGCGCAAAGGACGATATCGCGGGGGCCGGCCGCCTCGTTGACGGCGCCGATGACCTCGCCCTGGCTGGGCAACGGGCCATGCTCCAGGTGGTAAATGCGCTCGACTTCCCGATCCCAGGCTTCGTTGTAGGCGCGCGCCCGGGCGCGGTAGGCGGGATCCACCTGCCAATCGCTCAGGGCCACGCGCAACGCCTCCAGGGTAACCCGGGCATCGCCCACCAAAGGCAAGGCGGCATGCTTGCAGGCATCGAACTCGCTGATGTTGATGTTGAGGAAGCGCACCGCGGGGTTTTGGAAAGCCGTTTTCGAGGCGGTGGTGAAGTCGTCATAGGTCGTGCCGATGCCGATGACCAGGTCGGCCTCGCGGGCCATGAGATTGGCGCCGAGGGTGCCGGTGACGCCGATGGCGCCCAGACAGGAAGGATGGTCGTAAGGCAGCGAACCTTTACCCGCCTGGGTTTCGCCCACGGGGATGCCGGTCTGATCGACAAAGGCCCGCAGGGCCGCCGTAGCGTCGCTGAAGATGACGCCGCCGCCGGCCACGATCAGAGGCGCCCGGCTTTGTCGGATCAACTCCACGGCCCGGCGCAAGGCCGCCTCATCCGGTCGCACCCGCGGCACATGCCACACCCGCCTGGCAAACAGGGCCGCAGGGTAATCGTAGGCCTCGGCCTGCACATCCTGGGGTAGCGCCAGCGTCACGGCGCCCGTATCCACCGGTGAGGTCAGCACCCGCATGGCCTCGAGCAAGGCCGTAATCGCCTGTTCCGGCCGGTTGAGCCGATCCCAATAGCGGGAGACGGGCTTGAAACAATCGTTGACCGAGAGGTCCTGGGACATGGGCAGCTCCAACTGTTGCAACACAGGGGCCACGTTGCGTCGGGCAAAAATGTCGCCCGGCAAAAGCAAAACGGGCAGATGGTTGATCGTGGCCACAGCAGCGCCGGTGATCATGTTCGTGGCCCCCGGCCCGATGGAGGAAGTACAGGCAAAGGCGCGCAGCCGCCGGCTCACCTTGGCAAAGGCCGCCGCCGTGTGCACCATGGCCTGCTCGTTGCGCACCAGGTAATAGCGAAAATCGGGATGTTCCTGCAAGGCCTGGCCGATACCCGCGACATTACCGTGTCCGAAGATGCCCAAACAACCGGCAAAAAAGGGCTGTTCCACCCCATCGCGCTCGATATACTGGGCTTTGAGAAACTTGATGATGGCCTGAGCCATTGTAAGACGAATCGTTTCCATACCACTCCTCGGAAAATGGAAAAAAGCCTGGGTCAGGCGCAAAAGCGCCTCTAGAACCCGCCGCGCGAGGCAATGAAGGCCAGAGCTTCGTCCTCGTAGGCCATGAAATTGGCGCAGCCATGGCGGGTGACGACAATGGCGCCGCAAGCGTTGCCCATGCGTGTGGCCCGATACCAATCCCAGCCGTGGAGATAACCGTAGATGAAACCGGCGGCAAAGGCATCCCCGGCGCCGAGGACGTTGTAGACCTCGACAGGAAAGCCGGGGACGTCGATCCGTTGGCCATCGGCCAGACACACGCCGGCGCCGGCCGCCCCACGCTTGACCACCAGGGCCTTAGGCCCGCGGGCCAGAAGCGCAGCCACCGCCTCATTCACATCACCCCGCACCGTCGGCGCCGAGATCTGGGAATGGGTGATCTGCACCTGGTCGACCGCTGTCAGCACGGCGGCCTTGACCTCTTCCTCGGTGCCGAAGACGATATCGGTCAGCGGCAGGATGGCGCGCACATTGACTCCGAACGCACGGGGGTCGTGCCACTGGTCGGCGCGGAAATCGAGGTCGAAGAACACCGTCGCGCCCGCGGCCCGCGCCTGTTCGACGGCAAAAAAGGTGGCACTACGGGACGGTTCGCGGCTCAGATTCGTGCCGGCGAACTCAAAGGCGCGGCAATCGGCAACCGGCGCGGCCAGCACATCGTCGATGGTCAGGTGCACATCGGCGGCATTATCCCGATAAAAAACCAGGGGAAAACGGTCGGGAGGCTCGATGCCCAACACCACGGCGCTGCTGCGCGTGCCCGGTTTGCGGGGAATGAAGCGCGTCTCCACCCCTTCCTGGGTCAAAAAATGGAGGATAAAATCGCCCACCGGGTCCTGGCCTACGGCGGTGAGCAACGCCACCCGCAAACCGAGCCGCCGCGCGCCGACGGCGATGTTCGTCGGCGAACCGCCCACGTAGGCGGCGAAGCGCTTGATGTCCACAAAGGCCGCGCCCACATCGAGGGCATACAGGTCGATGGAGGATCGGCCCATCGTGAGCAGATCGTAAGCTTTCATCGGCGATACAGAGGGGTTGGTAAACGTGGACGTCATTGCTCCCGTTCGCCGGTCACCAACGCAGCCAGGTCCTGTTCCGTCAACTCGCCCTTGCGATAGTCGGCGACCTGACGACCATGACGCATGACGATATAGCGGTCGGCCACCCGCATCACATGGCTCATGTTGTGGCTGATGAAGATGACGGCCAGACCGCGTTCCTTGGCCCGCTGGGTGTAGTAAAGGACCTTCTCCGTCTCGGCCACCGACAACGCCGAGGTCGGCTCATCGAGGATGAGCACCGAGGCGCCGAAGTACACGGCCCGGCCGATGGCCACCGATTGCCGCTCGCCGCCGGAGAGCTTGCCCACCGGCTCGTTGACCGAGCGCCCCCCGCTGAACTTCTCGATGCCGATGTCCCTAAGAGCCGCGGCCGTGCGTTCCTGCATGGTCTTCAGATCGAGGAAGCGGAAGGGGCCGATGGTCTTCACCGGTTCGCGACCGAGGAAAAAATTGCGCGCCACACTCATCAGCGGCACCAACGCCAGGTCCTGATAGACCGTTTCAATGCCCAGATCGCGTGCCATCCGCGGCGAGGTGATCTGTACAGGCTTGCCCTTGAAGTAGATCTGGCCGGTCGTGGGTGGATAGACCCCGGTCAAGATTTTGATCAGAGTCGACTTGCCGGCGCCGTTATCGCCCACCAAAGCCGTCACCTCGCCGGCATAAATCGCCAGGGTGACACCCTCCACGGCGACGATGGAGCCGAAACGCCTGGAGATGTTCTCCATGGCGATCACGGGTTCGGAAGGGGGAGAAGGGCTCATATGGGATCGTCGTTCGCTAAGAGACAACCGTAAGCGCCGGCGGCGCTCTGGCGGGCGGGCCTTTCCTACCGACGCTGACGGATGACGTTGTTGAGAATGGCGGCGCCGACGATGGTGACGCCGACCACAGCCGTGAAGTTATCGGCGCTGATGATGTCGGTCAGGACGACGCCTGTGCGCAACATGCTGATCAGGAGCACGCCGATGAGCGCGCCGACAATGCTCCCGGACCCCCCGGACAGCAGAGTGCCACCCACGACGGCCGCCGCAATGGCCTGGAGTTCCTGACCGGCGCCGGTCGCGATGCGCACCGTCTTGAACTGGGCAAAGAGCATCACCCCGGCCAGGCCGGCGCACATACCGCTGATGACAAAGCAGGCCAGCTTGATCCGGTGGACAAGGACCCCCTGAGCGGCGGCAGCCGCCTTATTGCCGCCGGTAGCAAACACGTGATTGCCAAAGCGGGTGCGCACCAACACCACCTGCATGATGATGACCAGCAACACCAGCCAGAGGAACGCCGTGCGGAAGTTCGCGCCCGGCAACCAGGTGGAAAGCCAGGTAATGCGGCCGTTGAGGATGGCAAAGGCAGGCAGGTCCTCGGTGATCTGGAGCATCTGCGACCGGGAATAGAACCAGAGCACACCGGTGTACATGAACTGAGTGCCCAGGGTGATGAGAAACGAAGGGATGCCCGTGCGCACCAGGATCAGACCGTTGATCAGCCCCATGGTACCGGCCACCAACAGCGCCAGGAGCAGCCCCACCCACGGGCTGCCGCCGGCCACCACATGGAAGCCGAAGACATAACCGGCCATGGCCATGATGCTGCCCACCGAGAGGTCGAACTCACCTGCGATCATGAGCAAGGTCACCCCCACGGCGATGAAACCGGTCAGCGTGGCCGCATTGACGATCCCCGCCACCGAGCGCAGGGTCAGAAAGTTGGGCACAAAGCTGAGCAGGACAAAGACAACCACCAGCGTCGCCAGCGGACCGGCGATGGGCGAACGCAAGAAAAGGTCGCGCAGGCGGTCGATCCGACTGCCGAAGGCCAAGGGACGGGTGCGCTCGAACAAGAGACTCATGGTCCATGCCGTTGCCGGAGACCCGGCAGGCCGCCGGCAGCAACCGACGGCCTGCCGGGCCAGAGGGTTAGCGATATTGACCGGACAACGCCGCCACCAGGTCTACGTTGCTGGCATCCACGAAGCCGGGGCCGGTGGGCGTCACGGGCAGCGCCGGCGAGATACCCTGGCGCACCTTGAGCTGCAGCGCCATCACCGCACCGTAGCCCTGCAGGAAGGGTTGCTGGTCAATGGCAAACAGGGTGAAGCCGTCCTTAATGCGGGCCACGATCTCCGGGCTGACATCGAAGGTACCGTGCTTGACATCGCCGGCCTTAAGCCCGGCCTCGTTGGCGTAGGCATAGAAGGGGTTGGCGCCGTTGGGACCGAGCGTCAACACGATGTCCACCTCAGGATGAGCGGTGAAATAGTCGCTGATGGTCGTCTGCGAAGCCGCGGGGTCGTCGGTGATGCCCAGGACCTCGGCGGGAATGCCGGCCTCGGCCAGCGCATCGGCGAAGCCGCGGCAGCGCGCATCCAGGTTGGCGCCGCCGACCTGATGGTTGATACACACCCCGGCTTTGCCGCCGGCCGCGGCCAGGCGCTTGCCGCCCTGGTAGCCGCCCTGATACTCATCCTGGCCCAGGTAGGTCAGGTAGGCCACCCCGTCCTTCTCGGGACCGGAACCGGCGTTGTAGGCGATCACCGGGATACCGGCATCCAGCGCCCGCTGCACCGGCGCCCGGAACAGGTCGGGATCGGTGAAGGTGAGCATGATGCCGTCGGGCTTGGCCGCCACGGCCTGGTCGATCAACTGGGCTACCTTCTGCAGATCGAAGCGGTCAGGACCGAGCACCTGCACATCCACCCGCATCTGCTGCGCGGCGGTCTGGATACCCCTTTCGACCACGCACCAGAAGGCATCCCAGGCGCAAAGGGCATGCTGCACGGCGATGATCCTCACCGGTCGGTTGGGATCGGGCTGGAAGCCCAGGTCGGCTTTGGTGACAAAGCCGGGGCCGGTGGCGGTGACGGGCAACGCCGGCTTGATGCCGTAACGGATGGCCAGCGCCAGGGTTGCCAGCGAGCCGTAGCCCTGCAGATAAGGCTGCTGGTCAATGCCGAAGAGAGTAATCCCCGCCTCGATGGCGGCGTTGATCTCCGGGCTGGTGTCGAAGGTCCCATGCTTGATCTGGCCTTCCAAACCGGCTTCCTTCAGGAAGGCATAGAAGGGGTTGGCGCCGTTGGGACCCAGGGTGAGGGCGATATCCACCTCGGGATGGGCGGTAAAGTAGTCGCTGATGGTCGTCTGCGAGGAGGCCGGATCGTCGGTGACGCCCAGGACCTCGGCGGGGATGCCGGCCTCGGCCAGCGCATCGGCGAAGCCGCGGCAGCGCGCATCCAGATTGGCGCCGCCGACCTGGTGGTTGATGCACACGCCGGCCTTCCCGCCGGCCGCGGCCAGCCGTTTGCCGGCCTGATAACCGCCCTGATACTCGTCCTGGCCGATGTAGGTCATGTAGGGGATGCCGTCCTTATCGGGGCCGTTGCCGGCATTGAAACCGACCACGGGGATACCGGCATCGATAGCGCGCTGGATATGCTCCCTGAACAACTGGGGATCGGTGATGGTGACGGCCAACCCGTCAGGCCGGGCGGCCACGGCCTGGTCAATGAGCTGCGCCACCTTCTGGAGGTCGAAGCGGTCAGGGCCGAGCACCGTCAATTCGATGTTCAGATCGCTGGCAGCCTGCTCCATGGCCTCCTTCATCGTGCACCACCACGAATCCCAGGCACAGAGAGCGTGTTGCACGACGTAGATATTCAGGCGGCGATTGGGATCGGCGACGGCCGGAGCCGGTGCGACCGTGGGCTGGGCCGGCGCAGGCGTGGCCGGCGCCGCCGTAGGCGTCGGTGCCGGCGCCGGCGCGGCGCACGCAGCCATCAAAAGCGCAACGACGAGCCACAATGTGATAAAGTGGATAGTTTTGCGAGAAAACATAGGTCTTTCCTCCAAAAAACATACGGACGGAACAGAATGGTGTGGAGAAACGACATAGGACGGGCAAGCAGCGGGACGATCACCTCCTTACTCAATCGCGACGAGCAATGGCCGTGGTCAAGATGACGGAAAGGACCAGGATGAAACCGACAATGGCGCGAAAGACCTGCACCGAAATCCCCAACAGGATCAGCCCTTGCTCCAGGGTCTGCAAGAGCAAAATCCCCACCACCGCGCCCATAACCGAGCCGGCGCCACCGGTCAGCAACACGCCGCCGATAACGCAGGACACCACGGCGATCAGCTCCAAGCCTTCCCCGCGCAGGGGATCGATGCTGGCCCCGGCCGCAAACTGGGCGACTCCGGCCAGACCGGCCAGCAAACCGGTCAGGGTAAAACAGACGAGTTTGACCATCCGCACCGGCACCCCTTGCGCGCGCGCGGCCTCGACATGACCACCGGTGGCAAAAAGCCAGTTGCCGAAGCGGGTGCGGTGGAGCATCACCGTTGCCACAACGGCCAGCACCAGGAACCAGAGGATAACCGCGCGGAAATTGGCCGGCGGTTCGAACAGGTTGTTCAGGAAAGCCAGGGGACCGTTGAGGAGGGAAAACAAAAGCGGTTGGGGTCCGGTGTACTTGGCGAAATCACCTCCGCCCAGGACGCGAACCACCCCGCGATAGGCCAGCATGGTGCCCAGAGTGGCGATGAACGAGGGAATCCCCGAGAAAACGACAACGGCGCCGTTGATGAACCCCAGCCCTGCACAGAAAAGGAGGGCCACAACGAACGCCGGCCACGGCGGCACCCCGGCATTGAGCAGAATGGCAAAACTGAAGCCCCCCACCGCCAGGGTCGAACCTACCGAAAGGTCAAACTCGCCGGCGATCATGAGCAGCGCCACGCCCACCACCACCAATCCGGCCAGGGCGGCAAAACTCAAGATGTTGGACAGAGCCAGGGGCGTGAAGAAATGGGGTGCCAGCAGCCCCAAAATCACCACCAGCAAGACCAGGTTGAGGGCGGCAAAACCAACCCCCATGCGCTCGTACAACCGACGAGGCCACGATGTCGGACGCGAAGCCAAAACGCGCACGTCCACAAGCACCTCAGGGCCGGAAAGGCGGGGCAGTCGAATTCCGGACCATCAAACGTCCTTCCAGGGTGATGACATCGAAGGCGGCGCGCGGGTCGGAAACCGCTTCCCCCAGCAGGAAGAGGGCAGCCTGAGCGGCCAGCTCGCCCAGCTCCCATTGGGGCTGATGATACGTGGTCAGAGAGGGGTAGAGAAAGGCGGCCAGCGGGATATCATCGAAACCGGCCACCGAGATGTCGTCGGGAATGCGCAGCCCGGCCGATTGCAAGGCCTGCATCAGCCCCAGGGCCTGCATATCGTTGAAGCAGACGATGGCCGTCGGGCGCTCGGCCAGGCCCAAAAGTTGCCCGGCCAGGATGGCGCCGCTCTCCATCCGACCGTCAGGCGCCAGCAAATCGTAGGCCGGGAGCAATGCCAGACCGGCCTCCTGGAGGGCATCCACCACCCCCTGACGGCGTTGCTGGTGGAGCAACCCGCCGCGGGCATTGCCGCCGTAGGCGATGCGCCGATGCCCCAGAGCAAGCAAGTGTCGGGTCAGCGCCTGGGTACCGCTGCGGTCATCGTGGTAGATGGAATGAGGCAAGATGTCAGCGGCACGATTGTGGACGAAGACGGCCGGCACAGGGAGCGCGCCCACCCGTTCCAGACGGTGGGCAGGAAAGGTCGAGGAGAAAATGAGGAGGGCATCCACCTGCCGTGCCAGCAGAATGCGAATGAGGTTCAGCTCGCGCTCGGGGTCGTACTCAAAAGCCGAGATGAATACGCTGTAACCGCAGCGATAGGCCACGCTCTGTAAACCGCCCAAAACCTCGCTGTAAAAGGGATCGGCAATGCGATTGACGATGACGCCGAGGACCCGTGAGCGATTGGTTTTGAGCGTGCGCGCCGTGGCGCTGGGTACGTAGTGCAACTCCCGAGCCAACTGTTGGATGCGGGCCGCCGTTTCCGGGGCCACCGAGGGGTGGTTATTGAGGGCCCGTGAGACGGTGGAATGGGAGACGCCGGCGCGGCGGGCCAGCTCTTTGATGGTGACGCTCTTAGAAATGCTCACGGGGTCCTGGGCAAAAGAACGGAGAAACGGGCACGGGAGCTGGGAGTCGGGGATGCAAACGACGGCGACACAGGCCTCAAGGCATTTGTTTGCACACGATTGCAGCAATCGTGTGCGAACATATAATTCAAAACCCCTCCCTTGTCAAATCGCCCAGCAAGGGCATACCAACCCCCGGCCGTCCGTTCAGTGACCCCGCACAGCCTTGCTTTCCGGTGCAACGGTCCGGCGTCGACGCGACCGCTGCCTCCCTCCCCTGACCATCAACACCCATCCCCCAACGACCACGGCCACCCCGATCAGACCGTACAAGGGCCAATTGGGCGCCGCTTCGCCGACTTGCAGGCTGAACTCGGCGCTTCCGACTCCCACGACGTCCACCTCGAACCGCCACGCGCCCGGCGTGGGCAGAAACAGATCGGCCTCATAGAGCACGGGAATGAGGGCCCCTTCATGGGTGGCCATACTGCTCACAGGCGCTGTGCCCTCAGGCCCGTAGGCCGTCACGCGCACCGTCTCTCCGGTCACGGGCGCGCCGTCCGTGGCCGCGGCCAGCCCAACCGTCACATGCACCCGT
>Ga0197142_1001307_pt1 | contig 22844 bp, 19 predicted proteins | sample GBS60_MetaG_FD_148614 | JGI IMG/M metagenome (GOLD analysis project Ga0197142, IMG submission 148614) | Sediment microbial communities from Great Boiling Springs, Gerlach, Nevada, United States - GBS 60_MetaG | ecosystem: Environmental > Aquatic > Thermal springs > Hot (42-90C) > Sediment... | reverse complement strand
ACCTCCACGTAAATGCGCGGGATGACCAGGCGAAAGGGGCTGCCGGCGCCGCAACCGGTGAGGAGCAGCGCAACGATGGCGAGGGTGGACACGGCGCGCGCACGCAAACAGGTCTTCATAAGCCAGTGCTCCTGAACTTTGATTTTGTAGGCCACAACGATTGTACTGAGGGCGACAAGAACGGGCAAATCGAGGTGCGTTCATGGTCGGGACAAGTTTGATCTCGCGCGGAGACGCGGAGAACGCAGCGGAGAAAATCTCACGCGGAGACGCGGAGGGCGCGGCGGAGAAAATCTCGCGCGGAGATGCGGAGGGCGCAGCGGAGAGCATCTCAGGCGGAGACGCGGAGAACGCAGCGGAGAAAATCTCGCGCGGAGACGCGGAGAACGCAGCGGAGAAAATCTCGCGCGGAGATGCGGAGGGCGCAGCGGAGAGCATCTCACGCGGAGACGCGGAGGGCGCGGCGGAGAAAATCTCGCGCGGAGATGCGGAGGGCGCAGCGGAGAGCATCTCAGGCGGAGACGCGGAGAACGCAGCGGAGAAAATCTCGCGCGGAGACGCGGAGAACGCAGCGGAGAGCATCTCACGCGGAGACGCGGAGGGCGCAGCGGAGAAAATCTCGCGCGGAGACGCGGAGGGCGCAGCGGAGAGCATCTCAGGCGGAGACGCGGAGAACGCAGCGGAGAAAATCTCGCGCGGAGATGCGGAGGGCGCAGCGGAGAGCATCTCACGCGGAGACGCGGAGGGCGCAGCGGAGAAAATCTCGCGCGGAGACGCGGAGAACGCAGCGGAGAAAATCTCGCGCGGAGACGCGGAGAACGCAGCGGAGAAAATCTCACGCGGAGACGCGGAGGGTGCAGCAGAGAGCATCTCGCGCGGAGACGCGGGGAACGCAGCGGAGAAAATCTCACGCGGAGACGCGGAGGGTGCAGCAGAGAGCATCTCGCGCGGAGACGCGGGGAACGCAGCGGAGAGAATGAACGATTGACTTGCCGGTTGGCAACCGGTGAGCAGTGGCCTCTGTGCGTGAACGCGCCGGGTGCATAGGTGCCGCCCCTCACGGTCAAAGCATCCAATGCGCCCTCTACAAGGGGTTAGAATGACCGAGCGCGATGTCCGTGCAAAAGACGCCCGACCGCCACTTTGACAAGGGACAGATTCACTGGGAAGAGGATCTCAAGCCCTTTCGGCGGCTGCCGCGCGAGCGGCGCGAGCGCCCCGAACAGCGCACGCCGGCCATCATCCCCATGCTGGTGAGCTTTGCGCTCGTGGGCAGCGCCTGCCTGGGTGCGGCGATCTTCATCAACCAAAACCGGCCCGCGCTGAACTTCAGCGCGCCGACGGCGACGATCCAGGTGATCATCCCGACGCCGACTGAGACCTTGCCACCGACGGCCACGCCCTACATCGCACCCACTGAGACCCCGCTGCCTGAACCTACCGCGCCGGCCAACCGACCGGGCATCATCGGCGTAGGGGTGCGGGTGATGGTGGTGAACACCGGCGGCAACGGGCTGAACTTCCGGCGCGAGCCGAGCGTGAACGCCGAGCGCATCCGCAGGCTGCCCGATGGCACCTTCTACGAGGTCGTGGGCGGGCCGCAGGAGAACGAAGGGTTCGTGTGGTGGCAGCTCCGCGACCCGTCCGATGGCACGATCGGCTGGGGGGTGCAGAACTACCTGCAACCGGCGCCGTGAGAAGCGGGCGCGGGCTACCCGCTCATCGGATACGTCGCCAGGCGCTTCTCGGCGGCGCGCTGCTTGAGCCGCTCCAGCCGGCGGGCAACCTCAGCCTTCACCGCCGGCAAGTCAATCGTCAGCAGCCGGCGCGCGCGCATCAGGACTTTGCCATCGCAGATCACCGCCTCCACGTCGCCGGCGTTGGCGGAGTAGATCAGGTTGGCGAGCGGGTCATGGCGCGGGAAGAGGTGCGCGCCATCCTGGCGCAGCAGGACGACGTCGGCGAGTTTGCCGGCGGCCAGCGCGCCGATTGCTGGCTGGCGCAGCGCCCGCGCGCCGCCCTCGAACGCGATGTCCATCACTTCCTGAAGCGGCAGGACTGTGGAGTCCTTGGCCGCTTGCTTCTGGTCCAGCGCCAGCAAGCGCATCTGCTCCAGCACGTCGAGCGTGTTGCTGCTGACGACGCCGTCGGTGCCGATGCCCACGGCCAGGCCGGCCTCGCGCATGGCGCGCACAGGGGCTGTGCCCATCGCCAGCTTCATGTAGGTCTTCGGGCACTGGGCCACCGCCACGTCGTAGTCCTTGAGCATCGCCAGGTCGTCGGCGGTCAGGCCGATCCCGTGCGCCAGCAGCGTCGGGACCTCGAAGACGCCCGCTTGCTGGAGCATCACCGGCGGCGTGACGCCATACTGCCTGAGGCTCCACGCGACCTGCTCATGGGTCTCGCTGCAGTGGATGTGGATGCCGACGCCCAGCGCCTTAGCGCGCTCGGCCGTCGCGCGCAGGAAGTCGCGATCGCAGAGGTAAGGGGAGTGCGGGGCGAGCCAGGTCGTGATCCGCCCGCCGGCGGCGCCCTGCCAGCGCTCGACGAAGCGGCAGGTCAGGTCCAGCTTCTCGATCCCCTCGTGGCCGAAGACCGCCCAGCCGATGTTGGCGCGGACGCCGCTCTGTTCCACCGCGCTTGCGATCTCGTCGCAGAAGAAGTAGTGCTCGGCGAAGGTCGTCACGCCGGCCTGGATCATCTCAGCGATGCCCAGCAGCGCGCCCCAGTAGATATCCTCCGGCTCCTCGTTGCTCTCCAGCGGCCAGATGTAATCGTTGAACCACGATTCAATGGGCACGTCCTCGGCCAGGCCGCGAAAGAGCACCATCGGCGCATGCGTGTGGCAGTTGATCAGGCCGGGGATGGCGAGCAGGCCGGCGGCGTCCAAGCGCTCGCGGGCCTGATTTGGATCGATCTGACCGCTGGGGAGGATGGCGGTGATGCGGTTGCCGGCGATGGCGATGTCGTGGTCGTTAACGACCGTGTACCGATCATCCTGACGAACGAGGACATCGCAGCGGGTGATGAGCAGGTCGAAAGTGGCCATGTGGATATTGTAGGATGCGCGCGATCCATGTGCATGCGCGTGGCGCAAGCGGGGATGCGCGTCACGGCAGTCGTCGGCGCCCTGTGACGAATGGGGGTGGGCATGGGTGATTTCGCGGGGTTTTGGTCGGGCGGGATCTTTGGGGGCGACGCGCCGCGGGGGGCGATGCGTCGCCCACCCAAGGTGTGGCCGTGGCCATGAACATGCGACCTATGCGCCCAGATCACCTGCTGCGCTTGGATTATTGGCTTGACCTGGCGGTGAGCGCGCGGCCCGCCGGCCCGGCGATGTGGCTGGCGGTCGCGGTCGGCGCGCTGGGCGTCGTGTTGACCGGCGCGGGGCTGGCGCGCGGCCGGCTGGGGCGCGACGTCGCCATCCCCTGGCTGGTCGCCGCCGGCTTGATCGGGCTGGTCGGCCTGGGCCGGCTGAGCGCCCATCCGCTGCTCGGCCTGCGCTTGGGCTGGCTGCTCGCGGCGCTGATCGCAGCGCTGCCGCTGGCGCGGCGCGCCCTCGTTGTCCTGCGCGCCGATGGCGCCATGGCCGACTGCCTGCGTGCGCTGGCCTTCGCGCCCGGTGGCGCGCGCGGGCGCTGGAGCTGGCAGGCCGCCGGCGCGTGGCTGGGCTTCCACCTGCTGGGCCTGAGCGTCGTGCTGGCCAACCTGGGTTGGCCGCTCCCGCTCGCCCCGCTGCTGATGATCGGGCTGAGCGCGATGCCCGCCCTGGCCGGCCGCCGCAGCGCGCTTGCCGCGCTGACCCCGCTGGCCTTCGCCTACGCGGCGACCATCCTCCACGGGCTGGGGGTGCGCCTGCCGGGAATCTGGAACGGCGTCCTCTCGCCGCTGCTGACGCTGATCGTCGCAGCCGGCTACGGGCTGGCGATCGCCGGCTGGCTGGCCAGCGGCGCAAGCCGGCGCTTCGTCGTCGCCGGCGCGGGATTGCTGGTCGCGGCGGCGCTGGGCTGGTCGGCCTGGGCCGGCTGGACGCTGCGGGCGCACGGCGTCACCGGCAGCGATCCGTATGCCTACGCGCAGATGGGCATCGACCTGGCGACGCGCGGGACGGTGCTCCACCCGTTCCCGTTGGCGGCGCTGGCCTACGCACTGAATCTGCCGATCTATCCGACCGTGCACGTCGGTTATCGCATCCCAGACGCCGCCACGCTCCAGGCCGCGACGGTCTGGCCGCCGGGCTACGCCGCGTTCACCGGCCTGGCTTACCGATTGGCCGGCGAGGCCGGCCTCTTCCTGGTCACGCCGCTGCTCAACCTGCTGGCGCTGTTGGCCACCGGCTGGTTCGCGCTGGTCGCCGCGGGCCGGCGCAGCCCCGCTGCGTTCGCCGTCGCTGGCCTGACCGTCGCGCTCACGGCGACGGCTTACCAACAGGTGGAGATGCAGATGACCCCGATGGCCGACATCGCGGCCCAGCTCTTCACCGTGCTGGCCGTCGGGCTGGCGCTGGGCGCCCAGGGGCGCGGGGCGCCGCTGCGCGCCGCGCTGAGCGGGCTGTGCCTGGGGATCGCCTTCGACATACGTTACACGCAGGTGCTGCTGGCGCCGGCGATCGCGCTGGCGCTGGCCTGGGGCGCGCGCGGCTTCGCGCGGGCGCGGCTGGGGCTGGTCGCGATCTGCGCCGGCGCGGCGTGGCTCGCCGCGGCGCCCGTCTTGGCCTACCATTGGGCGGTCTTCGGCAGCCCGTTCGTCACCGGCTCGGACGAGCTGGCGCATTTCTCGCCGGCGCACTTGCCGGAGACGGCGGGGCGGGCGCTGGGCGCGCTGGGGCATTACCGCGAGTTCGGCTTGCTGGCGCCGTCGTTGGTGGTCGGCCTGCTGGCCGCGGCGCGCCGCAGCCGGCGCGCGCTGGTCGTCGCGCTGCTGGCCTTCGTCGTCCTGTTCGGCTTCCATGCCTTATATGCCTACCTGCGCCTGCGCGACCTCTTGTTCCTCTTCCCGTTTCTAAGCTGGCTGGCCGCGCTGGGGATCGTCACGGCGGCCCGTGCAGCGTACTGGGCGGCGCGCCGGTCGGGCAGGCCGCGCGCCTGGGCGGCGCTCCGCGTCGGGCTGTTGGGCGCGCTGAGCGTTTGCCTGGTGCTGCGGGCGATGGAGACGCTGGCGATGCCGGCCAACCGCGGCTTCGCTGCCTTCGGCCATCTCACCGCGGCCCAGCGCGCCTCCTTCGACCGCCTGCGCCAGCTCACGCCCGAGGACGCGGTGATCGGCGCGTCGCTGAACAGCGGCGCGGTGGAACTCCACGCGGGCCGGTCGGCCTTCCGGCCGGCGGGCTGGACGGCGGATGTGCTGGTGCGCTTCGTGGACGCGCTGCGGGCGGCGGGCCGGCCGGTCTTCGTGCTCGACGACGGCGAGGCGATGGGCGAGGCGTTGCGCACGCTGCGGGCGCGCTATGGGCTGGTTGAGGTCGCGCGGCTGGACGTGCCCTACTACGACGCGATAGGCGGCGGGTCGCGCAATCGGCACGCGCCGCTCTATCGGCTTTCTTTACCCCCGCGTCCTGGGGAATAAGGCGGGGGGCGTAGCACCGCTACGCCCCTACAACATGGTCGGCGGGGTTGTTGGGGGCGACGCGCTGCGTCGCCCCTGCGTGGCAATGTGGGGGTGGTTTCGTGGGGTTTTGGTGGGGCGGGATTTTAGGTGCTTTGCTGTGCTCGCCATGACAGTGAGGCAGGGTGCTTGATGGCCCGGTGAAGCTTTGGTCTGGCAGGCGTTTAGATGTGTCGCCGCGCTCAACTTATGCAGGAGTAAGCGGCCTGTAAAAGATGTTCGTGAACGCACCCATATAAATCTGAACTTGCGTTATCCTAGCTCATGCAAACTGGGGCAGGTATCGCGCGTGTGCCCTGAGCAGGTCATCCAGCAGATGCGTGGCCTGGGCGTAGCTGTGGATATGGGGGTCGAGCAACAGCGCCTGCAAAGCAGCTCGGCGGTCACCCTTGACTGCGGCCTCGACGACCAGCGCTTGAATCTCCACCTCACGGCGCATGAGCGCGGCCAGGCCGGCGGGCAAGTCGCCTACGCGGAGGCCATGTGCGCCGCGCGCGTTGATCACGGCAGGCAACTCCACGATTGCGTCGTCCGGCAGGTTGCTCACGCAGCCGGCATTGCGGATGTTCACCGCCAGCTCGTATCGGTTGAGGTCATAGCGCATGGCCTCGATGATCGGCACAGCCCGCTCACGGGCCGGTCGAAGGGACGCGCGCAGCGCGGACAAGTCGGCGTGATGCGCCAGGTAGCGCAGGCGGTCCCACTGCGCGCGGCTGCGCCGGGCATGCGCGTCGAAGTCATAGCCGGTCAACGGCATGACCTCGGCGGCGAAGCCGACGTATTCGCCGGCGTGCCCATCGCCGGCGGCGCAGAACAGGCCGAAGACATCCATCAGCCGCCGAGAGAGCGGCGCAAAATCCGCCGGCATCTGCACCAAGCGCGCGCGTAAGGATGGGTAGAGGTCCTCACCCGTGCAGGCGTCGCGGATATCGAGGATGAAGGTGAAGTGATTCAGGCCGGCAGCCGTAATATGCACCCGCTGCGCGATCGCCTGGGCGTCGGCCCACCAATCGCCGCTCTCGGCCACCAGGCCCAGGGCGCGGTTGACGAGGTGGTGACCCTCATAGATCTGATGGCAAAGGCCGACGAAGGGGACGCGCGTGTAGCGGTCGAGCGCCATGCACAGCCGGCTGAGGGGGTTGGTGAAGTTCAGCAGCACCGCCGCAGGCGCCAGCCGCTCAACGTCGCGCGCGATCTCAAGCAGCAGCGGGATGTTGCGCAGGGCGTGGCTCAGGCCGCCTGGGCCGCCGTTCTCGCCCAATACGTGGCGCACGCCGTGTCTGAGCGGGATCTGCCAGTCGAGCTGCCAGGCCGCAATGCGATCCACGGCGACGGAGACGATGACGAAGCGCGCGCCAGGCAGTGCCTCGCCGCGCGCGTTCGTCGCGTGGAAGTCGAAGGGCTGCTCAAACGCCAGGTTGAGCTTCTCGGCGTAGCGCGCGATCAGGTCAAGCGCTTCAGTGTTGACATCCACCAGCCAGACCTCGCTGCCGCGCAGGCGATCGGCGTGGGCGAAGAGATCGTTGAGGATGGTCGGGCCGAAGCTGGTGCTGCCGGCGCCGATGATCACGATTTTGGTCATGCACCGTTCGCTGGGAGATTGTAATTAAGAGGTCTGGGCGGTCACGTCTCCACTGAGGTGCGTTCATGACACCCCCTTCTTATTCCTCAGCTAGCGGGAGGAATGGGCAGGGGCATTGCCTCTAGCCACAGCGCATCCCCTGCTTGTGCAAAAACGGAAAGTCACCTACAATCCCATTGTGCACGTGCGCCCAGCGCACTTCTCGCTACTCCTCTATTCCGCTGGCCAACCGCACTGCCTAAACCATGATCGACATCGCGCAAGCCCTTCAGCACCCGACCGAAGATCGGGACTGGATCAAGAAGTTCGCGCTCGGCGTGCTCATCAGCTTCGTGCCGATTCTGAGCTTTGCAATCACCGGCTTCATTATTGAGCATCTCCAAAACAGCGCCAGGGGCGCTTCGTCCCCGCTGCCCAACTGGGACAATTTAGGGAAGAAGTTGGTGACCGGGCTGAAGCTTTTGGCCGTGCAGCTCATCTTCACCCTGCCGATCCTCGCGCCGAGCTGTGCCCTGTTGGGCTTCGTCATCCAGCAAACCGCTTCACGCTCGGGCGGAAACCTGCCGGAGGGCGCCGTCCCCATCGTGGGCATTGGCGGTATTGCGCTGTCGTGCATCGCGCTGATATACGGACTTTTCCTGCTCTATCTCTCGGCGGCGATCCTCATCCAATTCGCCAGGACTGAGCAAATCGGCGCATGTTTGCGCATCGGCGAGCTGATCCAGATTGCCAGGACAAACACGGGCGATTACTTGACGATCGTCGCAATAGTCGCAGCTATTTCTTTTGCTGTGGGGTTGGTCTCAGGCATCCTGAGCCTCATTCCCTGCCTTGGCACCATTATCTTGATCGTGATCTCGATACTGTCGCCGCTATACATTGGGCTGGTGGCGGCCAACATGGCCGGCCAGTATGTGTACAGCAATAACATCGTTTAGATGCCTACCTGGGCTTAACATTGCTCAGGTAGGGTTCACTTACTTTCAACTAAGGAGAGTTTGATCAATGAACAGGCTCATCGGCATCATCACGTTCAGAGCACCCGTCTATCGCGAAGTCGCGCACGACCCAGCGGCGCTGACGCCGGCAGCGATCGTCGTCGTCGTTGTGACAATCGTGACCGCGCTGCTCAGCAGCGCGCTTGGGACTAACCCGCTGGGCTTGGCAGCCACTGTTGCCACCTCCCTCACCTCTGTCCTGATAAACTGGCTGCTGGCGAGCGCGCTGACTGCCTTCGTCGCCAACCAGTTCTTTCGTGGCCAGAGCAGCACCGCGGAGCTGCTGCGCATCTTCGGCTATACCTTTGCGTTCCAGTTGCTGGTGATTATCCCCTCCGTGGGCGCGCTTGCAGCTGCTATCCTTGCCATCATCGCCACTGTGCTGGCGATCCGCGAATCCGCCGGCTTTGACACGCAGAAGGCCATCCTGACCGCGATCATCTCGGGCGTGGTCCTCTTTGTGCTCGGCCTCGTGGTCGCCTCGGTCGTGGGCAGCGTGTTCGGCGCCGCGCTGTTGGGCGGTTAGCCTAGACGCGCCCTCTCGCACGACGAATTGCCCCTGGTAAAGCGCACATTTGCCAGGGGCTTATTCGTCTGCGTGGTCGGCTGCGCGGGCTAAATGAACTGATGGCTATCGGGCTGGAGCACCAGTTCGTTGAGCACGCTGCCCGCCGGCGCCTGGAGCGCGGACACGATCGCCTGCGCGGCGTCCTCAACGCTCAACATCTTGTCGCGCTGCACCTTCATCTCGATGGCATCCCAAAAGGGCGAGTTGACGCCGCCGAGGTAGAGCAACGAGATACCGATGCCGCTGCGCTGCCATTCGGTGGCCATCGCCTTGAGCGCGCCCACCGCCCCCCACTTGCTGGCGCTGTAGGCGACGCTGCCGCGCATGACATAGCGGCCCATCGTGCCGACCGGCGTGACGATGCGCCCGCCGCCGGTCTTGAGCATCGCCGCACCGACGGCCTGGGAGACCAGGATCACCCCCTTGGTGTTCACCGCGTAGGTGCGGTCAATGTCCTCTTCGGTCAATTGCTCGATCGGGCGGATCACGCCCACGCCGGCGCAGTTGACCAAGCCATCAATGCGCCCGAAGGTCGCGAGCACCTCGCTGACCAGGTCGGCCACTTGGTCTTTTTGCGTGACGTCGGTGGGCACGGCGATCGCCTGCGCCCCCAGTTGCCTGGCCTGGTCGGCCACAGCCGAGAGCGCGGCGTAGTTGCGCGCCGCGAGGCCCAACTTGGCGCCCAACTTTGCGAGAGCCAGCGCCGTCGCGCGGCCAATCCCGCTGCTGGCGCCGGTGATGATGATCACTTTGTCCTTTAACATCTCGGATTCCTTTTTCAGCTACGTTGCCTCCAGCCAACGCCGGGTGGCCTTGGCGCGCGCGGCGAACATCGCCCTTAGGACGATGCGGCCAAAAAGCGCGTCGAGCAACTCGCCGAGCGGGCCGAACGGCAACGCATAGTCCAATCGGTCTATCACGCGGGTATGCTGGTCGTCCACCGCCTCGAAGGCGTGAGTGTGCCGCCAGCGCTTGAAGGGGCCTTCGTCGCCGATCTGCTCATCCGTGAAGTAATGCGGCGGCACGCGCTCGATGAGCTGGACGTTCCACGGCCGGCGCAGCGGGCCGACCTGCATGGTCATCAGGATGCGGCTGCCTGGGTTGAGCGGACGGTCCACGTGATGCACGCGCATCCGCACTGGCCCGGTCATCACCTTCGGCAGCGCCAGCGGATCATCATGAAAGGCCCACACCCGCTCCAGGGGCGCGCGGACGACGAAAGCGTATTCAAAGCGGCCCATCAGCGGTATTCCAGCCGGCCCAGCGTGCGCGCCACGAACTTGCCGAACGTCATCTCGCGCACATAGGCGATGCCCTCGCGCAGCTTGATCGGCTGGATGCCGAACACCGAGGTGATCGCGTTGTCGGTCGCCACGTTGTCCACGCCCAACTGCGCCAGCAGGCTGGGCGTGACCGGCGGCTTGGGCAAGGTGGCGTCCATAATGGCGACCGCCGGCCTGAGCAAGGCGACTGGCATGTAGAGCTTGACGCGCTTGACCTGAAGCTCGTCGAGGATCGCGTCAATGATGCCCTCCAGGGTGATCACCTCGCTGCCGCAGATCTGCAAGCGGCGGTTGAGGACCTCCGGACGATACAGTGAATCCACGACGCAAGCGGCCACGTCCTGCACGGCGATTGGTTGAAACCTGGTCTTGCCGTCGCCGGGGACGATCATGAAGGGCGGCAATTTGGCCAGGCCGGCCAGCGTGTTGAGGAACTCATCGCCGGGGCCAAAGATCACCGATGCCTCGAGGATCGTGTAGGGGATGCCGCTGGCCATGATGGCCTCCACACCCCGCCCTTGGGTGTAAGCCAGCGGGAAGGGACGCTTTGGGTCGGCGCCCAGCCCGACCACGGTGATGATGTGCTCGACGCCGGCGCGCTTGGCCGCCTCGACGACGTTGATTGTCCCTTGTGCGTTCACCCGCTCCATGGTGACCTGCCCGCGATCGCGGTTGACCGCGGCGAGGTGGATCACCTTTTTGACGCCTTCCATGGCTTTCGCCAGAGAGGCGGGATCGGTGACGTCGCCGATGGCGACCTCTGCGCCGAAGGCGCGCACCTTATCCGCGCGTTGCGGGTTGCGCACCAGGGCGCGAATCGGCCAAGGCAGGCGATCGGGGGACTGCGCCTTCAGCGCGCTCAATCGCTGAAGCGTGTGTTGTGCGACGTAGCCACTTGCACCGGTGATGAGGATCATGTGCGTTTCTCCAATGGTCGTGATGCTCAACGCGCTGGCGTTAACCCTGCGCTGGTAAGCGAGTTCGCAGCACGCCTAAGCATAGCGATCTATATGAGATAGTGGTGAGTTACTGCGCAGCGCTCAGCCAGGGATTTAAGACCCGGTAGGTGCAGAGCACGCGCGGCGCAAAGCGCGCAGGTACGGCACGAGCGCGGCGTATTGCACCGGCGGCAGCCCCACTTCAGCAGCCTGGTCCAGGGCTACAACTACTTGCTCTAGCTCTGCCACTGCGATGCCATCGGGCGGGAGCGCATCCCAGGCCCAGTTGTCCAGCTCGGCCAGTGCGTCGGGCAGGTCGAAGCGCAAGGCGGCTTCGACGCAGCGAGATACATACTCACAAGCCTCGACGAGTCGAGCATGGGTCAACGATCGGTCCGCATAGTCCTGCAGCAAGCGCGCCGCGCCGGCGATCACCTGGGGCATCTGGCTACGCAAGTCGGCGAGCCAGGCATGACCATTTGCGGTCGGCGCTGCTTGCAACGCCTCATCAGGCGCGAGCAGGCGCGGCTCGGCGAGCAGGCGCACGATCTGCTCAGCGGCGGACTGCGCGTCTTCGCCGACGTAGGTGGCGGGCACGCGCTGCCGCAGCGCCGGCAGGCGATTGAAGACGCGCCCGCCGAAGACGACGCGCACGCCATGCTGAGCGACATAGGGCTGGATGGACTCGACGAGGTCGAGCAGGTTGGCCGCAGCGATCAGTTGGCTGGCCGAGAGCAACACCAGATCAGGGTGTGCCTTCTCCAACATCTCGCGCAGGCGGGCCAGGCCGATGTTCTGGCCCAAGTAGATGACCTCATAGCCGCGCCGGCGCAGGAACAACGAGACGATCAGGAGGCCGAGCTCGTGATATTCCCCAGGCGCGCACGCGCTGACGATGCGCCCGGCTCGGCTGGCCGGCGGCACAACGGTCATCAACGTCGAGAGCCGGCGGCGCAGCAGGCTGGTTGCGAAGTGCTCGACGCTGATGGTGATCTCGCCCATGTGCCATCGCTCGCCCAGCGCCACCATCACCGGCTGGATTAGGTTCAAGCAAACATCCTCGATGGAGAAGAGCGCGAACGCCTCGTTCAGGACGCGATCCGCGCGCGCCTCGTCAAACTCAACCGCCGCGGCGATGAAGTCCTCGCGCAGGCGGTCATACGAAGCAGGCGCCGGCGGCTCTGCCGGCGGTTTATCCGCCGTCTGGGACAGCAGCGAGTGCAACAGACGTGCTGCCTGGCCAATGCTCATCCCGGCTTCGATCTTCGCCTTCAACCAGCGGATGATGGCCACGTCGCGTTCGGAATACAGCCGGTAGCCGCTCTCCGTGCGCGGCGGCAAGGGCACGCCATAGCGGCGCTCCCAGGCGCGCAACGCATCTGCCGAGACGCCCGTTTGGCGCGCCACGGCTTTGACGTTGTACACCGGCTCGTCGCTGTAGTGGTCGAACATCCCCGTCGGGTTAATCTAACCCTTTGTCTAACGTTTGTCAACGATAGCGGCAGCGGGTCAGCGAACTTTCAGCCAAGGGGAGGAGCGCATTCAGGCCATCGGCGAGATCACGCCGGCGCAGACCCGCAGGAACATCGCTTGGGTGAGCAAGGCCTGATCCAGGCGCTGCAGGTCGGTCGTGGTGATGATGACCTGATTCGCGCGCTCGATGAAGCGCAAAAGGCAGCGCCGGCGGTAGGCGTCCAGCTCGGCCAGCACCTCATCTAGAAGCAGCACGGGGTCTTCGCCGGTGTGTTCGCGCATCCACTGCGCTTGGGCCAGTTTGAGGGCCAGCACGGCCGTGCGCTGCTGACCGCGAGAGCCATACTCACCTAGGTCCAGGCCGTTGGCAAGGAAGCGCAGCTCGTCGCGGTGCGGGCCGACGAGGGTCATGCCACGGGCGATCTCCTCGCGGCGGCGCTCGGCCAGCGTGCGGCGGAAGGCCGCAAGCAGGTCATCATAGGCCACGCCGGCGGGCAGCGCCGCGTCGTCCAGGCTGATCTGATAGGAAGTGTTCAGCGCTGCCGGGCGGAGCGGGTCAAAATTGGGCTGATAGACGATCTCAAGATATTCTCGACCGTTAGATAGCTCACGGTGAATGGGCGCTGCCAGCCGCGCAAGCGCTGAGACCGCGCGACGGCGGCGCAGGGCGACCTCCACCCCCGCCGGCACCAACTGATCATCCCAGAGCGCCAGCTCGTCCGGGTCGAGGGGGCGTTCCTGCGCCTGCTTGAGCAGCGCGTTGCGGTTGGCCAGGGCGCGGGCGTAGCGCTCCAGGGCGCGAACGTAGTCGGCATCGAGTTGCGAGAGGGCTGCGTCGAGAAAGGCGCGACGCAACGCGGGCGGGCCGGCCACCAACTCCACATCGGCGGGGAAGAAGAGGACCACGTTGAGCTGACCAACCAGGTCTATCGCCCGCTTGGGCAGGCCGTCCACGCGGATCTCCTTGCGCAGGCGACCAGACTCCGTGCGCTGCATCCCGATCTCGATCAGGCGCAGGCCCGCATTGCTCTGGATCAGCGCCTTGAGCACGGCAAATGGATAAGGGCCTTCCTCCTCCGCGCCCCACCGAATCACCTGCCGGTCAACGGGCGTATGCAACGCATGCGAGGTGGCGAGGAAGTAGATCGCCTCCAGCAGCGAGGTCTTGCCCTGGGCATTGTCGCCCTGGATGACCACCAGCCCGCGCGGCAGGTCAAGCTCCAAACGAGCATACAGCCGAAAGTTGGTCAGCGAGAGGTGGCGGATGAACATCTAGACAAACTCCACCGCCACTTGCCCGATGCGGTGATCGATTGGTCGCTCAAGCAGGAGGTCATGCGGGCGGTCGGCGGCCAGGGTCACCAAGCCGGTGCGGTCGGCGATTCGCGCGGGATAAGTACCCGGCGCCGGCAGCCATTGGCGCTCGTCCGCGCGCAACACCTGCGCACCGTGCGGATAAGCCACGACGCGAAACGGCCTGCCCAGACACTGGTTGGCGTCGCGCAGGTCGCCGCGCGCCAGCGCCTCGCGGATGCGCGTGCTGGAGATGACGCGATCACCTAGGCTGAGCTTGTCCATCACGTTGACGGCGAAGCCCAGCTCCCTGCCCTGTGCGCTGAGATAGGCCACATCGCCCTGCCGGCGATGTCCTAGGGCAAAATCCGGGCCCACCCATAGGCTGAGCGGTCGCAGGCTCGCCACCATCTGGTGCACAAACGCCGAGGCCGTCATCTGCATCATCTGCGCAGTGAAAGCGAGGGTGATCAGGATATCCACGCCCAGCGCGGCGATCTGAGCAGCTTTCTCCTCAGGCAGCGTGAGATAGCGCGCCGGCGCTTTGCCCAACACCACCCGTGGGTGGGGAAAGAAAGTGATGACGGCGGCGCGCGCCTGTCGTGCATGTGCCTCGGCAACGACGGCGCGGATCAGGCGCTGGTGGCCTAGATGGACACCATCAAACGCGCCGATGGTGCAGACAGTTGGGACAGAGGTACGCACTTCATCAAACGACTGAAAGCGTTGCATCGAGGATTTTGATCGGCTTGAGCATCGCCCCATCCCAACTGGCGATGGCGAAGAAGTTGCCCCGTGCATCATACACGCGCACCGTCGCTGCCGGCTGGTCGAGCAAGCCGGGCGAGGCGACGCGCTGCCCTTGCTTCAGCCGTCTGGCCGTTGATTCGTCGAGCGTTGCTGCCGGCCAATCAGCCAGGGCGCGATCCATCGGCAACAGCAAGCGCGCAGCCTGACCGTTGCGCCCGGCCTCTTCAAGCGCTGGCAGCGTCACGGCGTCGGCTAGGCTGAACGCGCCGGCCTGTGTGCGGCGCAGGCTGGCCACGTGCGCGCCACAGCCCAGCGCCTCACCGATATCGCGGGCCAGCGCACGGATGTATGTGCCGGCGCTACAGCGGACGGAGAACGCAAGCCAGGCGCCGGGCGGCGCGCCTTCGGCAAACGCCAGCCGCAGCGCATCAATCCGCACCCGCCGGGGTTCGAGCGCCACAGGCTGGCCGCGGCGGGCCAGGGCATAAGCCCGCTGGCCGTCCTTCTGGATGGCGCTGAACTGCGGCGGCACCTGCGCGATCTCGCCCGTGAAGCGCGCCTCGAGCGCGCGCAGGTCCTGGGGCGTCAGCGCCGGCACAGGCCGGACGGCAATGACCTGGCCCTCGGCGTCGTCGGTGTCGGTGCGCTCGCCGAGCTTGATCAAGCCTTCGTAGGCTTTGTCTTCCCCAAGCAGGTATTCGCTCAGCCGGGTGGCGTGACCAACGCACAAGACCAACACGCCGGTGGCCAGAGGGTCGAGCGTGCCGGCGTGGCCGATGCGCTTCTCGCGCAGCGCGCGGCGAGCGCGCGCCACCACGTCGTGCGAGGACATGCCGCTCGGCTTATCCAGAACCAGCAGACCGTTCATCTTGGCTTGCTCAGCGGCGGCGGCGCGGGCCGGCTTTCTTGGGCTGCTTGATCACATACGTCGTCGCCGTCGGCTCTGGTTCGTCAGCCCCTTGAGCGCGCAGACGACGGATCTTCTCCCACTCCGGCGTCTGATCGTCTATGTCGTTGAGCAATTGGCGCAGCTCTAGAATCTGGTCGCGCAGCATAGCGGCTTTCTCGAACTCCAATTCCTTAGCCGCCTGGTACATCTGCTGTTCCAGCTCGGCCAACAGGCGCTTCTGCTCGGTCTTTGGCAAGTCGGCCAGCCGCAGTGGTGTGGTCTTTTTCTCACCGTCGCGCGCCTTGGCATAACCGGCCTTCTCCTCAGCGACGCGCACGCGGTCGGTGAGGTCGCGCACGGCTTTGTAGATGGACTGTGGCTGAATGCCGTGGGCCTGGTTGTAGGCGATCTGCTTGGCGCGCCGGCGCTCGGTCTCCTCAATCGCCGCGCGCATTGATTCGGTGATCGTATCGGCATACATGATCACCTTGCCATTGACGTGGCGCGCGGCGCGCCCGATCATCTGAATGAGCGAGGTCGTGCTGCGCAAGAAACCTTCTTTATCCGCATCCAGGATGGCCACCAGCGATACCTCTGGCAGGTCCAGCCCCTCGCGGAGCAGGTTGATGCCGACGACGACGTCGTATTCGCCCAAACGCAGGTCGCGCAGGATCTCCACGCGCTCCACGGTCTCGACCTCGCTATGTAGGTATTGGACCTTGATACCGATCTCCTGAAGGTAACGGGTAAGGTCCTCCGCCATGCGCTTGGTGAGGGTGGTGACCAGGGTGCGCTCGCCGCGCGCGATGCGTTGGCGAATCTCACCGATCAAATCATCCACTTGGCCCTTGACCGGTCGCACCTCAATTTCCGGATCCACAATCCCGGTGGGACGGATCACCAAATCAACCACGACTGCGCTGTGCTGCAGCTCGAAGGGGCCAGGCGTGGCGCTGACAAAGATCACTTGGCGATAGCGCTGCTCGAACTCCTCGAACTTGAGCGGGCGGTTATCCAGAGCGCTCGGCAGGCGAAAGCCATAGTCCACCAGCACTTGTTTGCGCTCGCGGTCGCCGTTGTACATCCCCCGAATTTGGGGAATGGTGATATGGCTCTCATCTATGACGAGCAAAAAGTCGTCTGGGAAGTAATCCAGCAGGGTGAAGGGCGGCGTGCCGGGTGGCCGGCCATCCAGGAGACGAGAGTAGTTCTCGATGCCGGCGGTGAAACCCACTTCGCGCAGCATCTCGATGTCATAGCGTGTGCGCTGTTCGATGCGCTGCGCTTCTAGATACTTTCCCTGTGACTTGAAGAAGGCGATCCGCTCCTCTAACTCCTGCTCGATCTCGCGGATGGCGCGCTGGAGCTTCTCCTGTGGGGTGATGTAGTGCTTGGCCGGATAGATCTCAATCTCGTCCAGCTCGGCCAGGATCTCGCCGGTGAGCGTGTCAATCTCGGTGATGCGCTCCACCTCGTCGCCGAAGAACTCGATGCGATAGGCGGTCTCGGCGTAGGCCGGCTGGACTTCGAGCGTATCGCCGCGCACGCGAAAGCGCCCGCGCGTCAAACTGGCGTCGTTGCGCTCGTATTGAATCGCCACCAGCATGCGCAGCACCACGTCCCGCCGGCGCACTTCGCCCTTAGCCAACTTGACCACGAAGCGCCCATAGTCTTCGGGGTTGCCCACGCCGTAGATGCAGGAGACCGAGGCGACGATGATCACGTCGCGCCGGCTGAGCAGCGAGCTGGTCGCGGCCAGGCGCAGGCGGTCAATCTCATCGTTGATCGAGGCGTCTTTCTCTATGTAAAGGTCGTAGCGCGGGACATACGCCTCCGGCTGGTAATAGTCATAGTAGCTGACGAAGTACTCGACGGCGTTGTCTGGAAAGAACTCCTTGAACTCGGCGTAGAGCTGGGCAGCGAGCGTCTTGTTGTGAGCGATCACCAGCGTCGGGCGCTGGACGCGCTCGATAACCTTAGCGATCACGAAAGTCTTGCCGGTGCCGGTTGCGCCCAGCAGCGTGGTGTAGCGATTGCCGGCGTTGAGGCTCGCAACCAGCGCCTCGATGGCCTGCGGCTGGTCGCCGGTCGGCTGGAACGGGGAGCGCACACTTAGCTCTGGCAAGGGATTTTCGCAAAACCTATGCGGTGAGGATAATTGTCGAGACGAACTCAGTATGTATGCGGCACAAAGCCAGGCGAGTTCAGCACCTCCATCAGGTCCTCGCCCGTACCCAGCACTATCAGGCCGCGCCGCTCGGCAAACGTCACCACGCTGGGGTCTACGTATAAGCCGGCGACCACCCCCACGAAGCGATAGCCGCGCTCGGCAAACTCAGGCAAGAATTCCTTGGCCTCCGGCAGCCGCTCCGCAAATTCGCCGACTGCATCAGTGTCAAGCTGGGTCTTGCTCTCCACAATCAGCACGTAGCCGCAGCCGGCGGCGATGGCGTCAAACTCGCGGTTGTAGCCGCGCCGGCTGGGATGCTTGCGCTTGAGCCGGACGAGCAGGGATTCAATCTCTTCATCAGGGCAGCCGAAGACCTCGCGCAGCACGCGCGGGACGCTCGGCGCGACGATGTTCTCAACCAGCATCCCCAGGCTGGCGGACAAATCGCCCCAGCGCTTGTTCATCTCCTTCCGCGAGGCGCGCGTCTCCTCCTTAAAGGCGCGCATCTCCTCTTTGAAGGCGCTCATCTCGTCCTTGAAGGCACTCATCTCCCGCGCGAGGCGGTCAACCTGCAGGCTGGTGGCACGCACGATGCGCAGCGTGTCCGCCATCAGCTCCTCCAGCGTCTCCACGCGCGCCTCAAGTTCAGCGCTCACAGGGGAGATTATATGTATAGGCCAGCGCTGGCCGGATTCGGAGCACAACAGGAGAGACGCTCCAGGCTATCAGGAGAAAACCGCCCCCACAACGTGCTGCTGCGCTAGGCTGATACGACTCATCCGCGACCGTCAACGTTGCGCGCGGCATCTCGCAAACCTACATAGCTTGCGTAACCCTCTCGGCGTTGCATACTAGCACTCGCTATGGCGCAACCGGAATATATGCTCATCGCTCACGGCACACTCATTACCATGTCCGATCCCAACTTAGTGATTGACGACGGCGGGCTGCTCATCCGAAATGGCCAAATCGCTGATCTCGGGACGATGGACGAGCTCAACCGCCGTTGTCGTGAGCTGCCGAACCTGCGCACCTTGGACGCTGCGGGTAAGTTGATCCTGCCGGCCAACATCTGCGCGCATACGCACTTCTATGGCGCATTCGCGCGCGGCATGGCCATCCCCGGCGAACCGCCGCGCAACTTCATCGAGGTGTTGCAAAGGCTCTGGTGGCGGCTCGACCGCGCCCTGGACCTGGAGGGGGTGAGATACTCGGCGCTGGTCTGCCTGATGGACGCGATCAAGCACGGCACGACCACGTTGATAGATCACCACGCCAGCCCAGAAGCGATTGAGGGAGCGCTGGACGCGATCGCAGAAGCGGTGACGCAAGCTGGGCTGCGTGCGGCGCTGTGCTACGAAGTGACCGACCGCAACGGACTGGACGGCGCCAAGCGGGGCATTCAGGAGAACGTGCGCTTCGCGCGGTCGCTGGCAACCCAGCCCTCAGCTCATCTGCTGGCTGCCGCGATGGGCATCCACGCCTCGTTCACCGTGAGCGACGAGACGCTGGACGCTTGCGCTGAGGCAGCGGGCCGACTGAACCTCCCTATCCATCTGCACGTAGCCGAAGACCCGGCGGATGAAGAGGACAGCCACCGCCGCTATGGCGTGTCGGTGGTGGAGCGCCTGGACGCGCACGGTGCCTTAAAGGAAGACACGCTTTGCGCGCATTGCATTCACATTGGCGATCGCGAGATGGACTTGCTGGCCGAGCGGCGCGCCAAGGTGACTCATCAGCCGCGCAGCAACATGAACAATGGCGTGGGGGTCGCCCGCATCGGTGATATGTTGGCCCGCGGCATCTGTGTCGGGCTGGGCAACGATGGTTTCTCGAACGACGCATTTGCCGAGATGAAGGTCTGCGACCTGCTGCACAAGGTGCACGCCGGCGATCCGCGCGCGATGGGGGCTAATGTGGTGGCGCGCCTGGCTTATCAGAACAACGCCAGCATCGCGCAGTGCTTCTGGCCGACGTTGAGCGGCAGCCTAACAATCGGCTCGCCGGCGGACGTGATCTTGGTTGACTATCGGCCGTTCACGCCTTTGCATGCCGAGAACGCCCCCTGGCACTTGCTGTTCGGCGTTCACGGCGGCATGGTGACCCACACGCTGTGCAATGGCCGGCTGCTGATGGCCGACCGCGTTCTGCTGACGCTGGATGAGAAGGAGATCGCAGCCAAGGCGCGCGAAGCGGCGAAACGCGCCTGGCAGCGCGTGGCGAACATGTGAACAAGCCCGCCGCGCTTGCGTTTGCCATCACCTCGCGCTAGGATTTGGCCCGCCTCTGGACAACTTGCAATAGCCCCTCTGCGATGGCGTCGAAGTCGTGCTCGGGATTGGCCGCGCGGAGCGCTTGGCGTATCGCAAGGGGAATCGCTTCGATGCCTCTCCACGCGCCGCAGATGGCACAGGCCATTGCGCCGATCGTGTCGGCATCGCCGGAAAGGGCGAAGGCGATCTCTGCCGCGCGCATTGGGTCGCCGTCGGCCAGCGCGACGACGCCAAACGCAGCCGGAACCGCTTCGCTGGCGGCCAGCCCTGTGCCGATCAGGTCGTGGATGGCCTGAATTCTGCTCTCCTCGTCCCCCATTTCGTCGCGGGCCAGGCTGATCGCCAGGTCAATGCGCCGGGCGACCGACGCGCCAAGCGCCGGCGCGCCGAGTTGAGCGCCGATATCGGCGGCCTCGATGCCCGCGCGCAATACGTCGCGCAACGCCGCTTGTGGGTCGAGCGCGCGCGCCACGGCGCCGGCGACGGCGGCAGCCGCTGCGCAGGCCACACTGGTGTTGTGGGTGGGGATCGCGGTCGTCGCGGCGTCGCGTGCTGCGCTCGACACGTCGCCGGGATGGATCAGGCCGACCACCGAGGCGCGCATTGCTGCGCCGTTGGTATCGCCGCCCAGCCCGCTGCGCCGCGGGTCCATGCCGGCGCGGATGTTGGCCACGCCGCGCCGCGTGCTAGGCCCGACAAAAGGGCAGGTGTCACCGCCGACGGCGTCATACCATGCCACGATGGCCTGCGCAGCGCCGTCTAGCGAGACGCCGCCCTCGCGGATGATCTGCCGCGCCAGCCAGAGCGCTTGTTCGGTGTCATCGGTGATCCGACCCGCCGGCAAGCCGGCATGAACCGGGTGATCATCGGGCGCGGCCAGAAAGCCGGTGACCCGCCCGAAGCGCGCGCGCGTCTGGGCCGGCGTGAGCAGCGCCGGCATGCCGAACGCATCGCCGAGCGCCTGTCCATAAACGCCGCCGTATATCTTGGAACGCAGCCAGGCCGCCTCCATTAAGAAGAAGTCAATGAGCGGTTTGCGTGGCCTGGCGGAACTTGCGCTGGCGAGCGATGGCGCGTTGCCGTTGGGCCACGGCGTAGATCACCAGCGCAGCCAGGGTAGCCAAGTAAGGGATCGTCTGCACCAACTGGTTGGGGATGCGCAGGTTGCCGAGCTGGACGGCGAGCGCCTCAGCGGCGCCGAAGACCAAGGCAGCGATCATCGTGCCGAGCGGCGTCCTGCCGCCCAGGAATATCGCGGCCAGCGCGATGAAGCCCCGGCCGGCGGTCATGTCGCGGGCGAAGAACTTGACGTAACCCATGCTGAGGTAAATGCCGCCCAAGGCCGCCAACAGGCCGCTCAGCAGCAGCGCCAGATACTGCTGCTTGCGCACGTCAATGCCCACTGAGCGAGCAGCGTCGGCGTTCTCCCCCACGGCCCGTAGGTGGATGCCTGTGCGCGTCCGATAGAGGAAGATCGAGACGGCAACGACGGCGAGGAACGCGACATACGTCAGCAAATTCTGGCCGCTCAGGATAGGCCCGACGATGGGGATGTCCTTGATGAGCGGGATTTCGACGAACGGCATCTGTTTGCTCACCAGGGCGCTGGTGCTGCCTTTGTCGCCGGTGAGGAGGAAGACGACGAAGATTGTCCCGCCCGACGCCAGAATGTTGATCGCGATCGCGGCCAAGATCAAATCAGCTTTCAAGTTGAGATGGAAGAAGGCGAGGATGAGCGCCAATGCTGCGCCGGCAGCCAAGCCCGCCAGCAGCCCCAGCCATTCGCTCTGCGTGGCGATGCTGACCAAGACGCCGGCGCATGCCGCCGTCAGCATGATCCCCTCTAGGGCGATGTTCACCACGCCGCCCAGCTCAGAGATCAGCCCGCCCAGCGCCGGCAGCATGATCGGTGTGGAGACCCGCAACACCGCTGCGATGAACGTCGCGCTGAAGATGACTTGTAGGATTTGGTCCATGGTTGTGTAGGATGAGTTGTGTTACGTATTTCGTATTACGTATTTCGTATTGCGTATTTTGTATCGTATATTTTGTTTTGTGTATCATGTGTAGAACATCACACAACTTCTATTTAAGGTTTAACTTTTTTACATCTAAACTTATCACTTTATAACTAACTCGCAATACGCAATACGTAATACGCAACACGCAATACGCAATACGTAATACGTAATACGCAAAATCCCCTTCACCCCATCTGCCGGCTGCGCGCCTTGACAAGCTCGACGAGGACTTGTGCGGTGAGCAGCAGGATGATCACAGCTTGGATCACCTGGACGATCTCGGCGCCGACTGCGGCTTCTTGCTCCATGATGTCGCCCCCGACGCGCAGGTAGGAGTAGAACAGGCCCGTGATCGGGATGAGCAGCGGGTTATTGCGCGCCAGTAGGGCAACCACGATCCCCTCAAAGCCCAGTCCTGCGGCGATGCCCGGGATCAGCCGATGATGCACGCCGAGCACGAGATGCACGCCGGCGACCGCAGCGACCGCGCCGCCGATGGCGAACGAGAGCGCGATTACCCGGCGCGTATTGACGCCGCCGTAGCGAGCGAACTTCTCGTTAGCACCAATGGCGCGTATCTCATAGCCCAGCGGGGTGCGATTGAGCAATATCCAGACCGCGATGACCAAGACCACTGCAAACACCACAGCCAAGTTTGCGCGGCCCAGGTTCACACCTAGCAGGGTCGTGAAGCGGGCGAGCATGCTGTTCACCTGGATCGCCTCTGAGCGCAGCGTTTGCGATCCCGGCGGCGTGAAGACGTTAGTCAGAAAGAAGTCATATAGCAACACGACGACCGCATTGAGCATCAGCGTGGAGACGATCTCATTGGCGTTCAGATAAGCCTTCATCAGGCCCGGCAGCAGCCCTACTAAGAAGCCGGCGATCATCGCTGCGAGCAAGGGCAATAACACGGCTATCACGGGCGGCAGAGGGACGTAGATCGCGATCACCGCAGCGACCATCGCGGCCATGAACATCTGCCCCTGCGCGCCTAGGCTG
>Ga0197142_1001306_pt1 | contig 22855 bp, 26 predicted proteins | sample GBS60_MetaG_FD_148614 | JGI IMG/M metagenome (GOLD analysis project Ga0197142, IMG submission 148614) | Sediment microbial communities from Great Boiling Springs, Gerlach, Nevada, United States - GBS 60_MetaG | ecosystem: Environmental > Aquatic > Thermal springs > Hot (42-90C) > Sediment... | reverse complement strand
AGTTTAGATTTAACTATTGATGGAGCAGACGAAGTAGATCCAGAATACAATCTTATTAAAGGAGGTGGTGCAGCTCATACCCTCGAGAAGATTGTTCATTCTATGAGTCATCAATTTATTTGCATTGTAGATGAATCGAAACACGTTAAACAATTAGGAGAAAAATTCCCAGTTCCCATAGAAGTAATTCCAGAGGCAATATCTATTGTTCAAAAGCAAATAGAAAAACTCAATCCAGTAAATATACAAATTCGAATGGCACAAAATAAAGATGGACCTGTTATTACAGACAAAGGAAACTTTGTGTTAGATGTAAAATTCGAAAAATTTGACCCCGAAGAATTAGAAATTAAGTTCAATTCCATTCCTGGCGTTGTAGAAAATGGGATTTTTTCTATATATAGACCACATTTAGTAATTACAGGTGGACGAAAAGAAATATTGTATAGAAAAGTATAGAGATTTAAGGAAAAATTATGAAATAATTATAAATTTTTAAATTTTTTTGATTCATAATATGCTTTTTATTTTTATTCATGGTTAAAAAAGTATTTTGAGTTTGAGTTTCTAAAAAATTCTTCGTGAAAAAATTAGGAGAAAAATAGATTCAATTTTTAAAACCAATTAGAGATTTCTATCTTTGTATTAAACTTTAACATATTGTCTAACGTTTTACCACAGAAAACACAGAAAAGTTACAGATAAATTGCTTTAATAAAAAAATACGATAGGTTGAAAATACAGAGCAAAAAATTATCTAAAAGACTTTGTGTTAGTCATAACTCAACGAGTATTAAGCTTACAAATCGATGGAAATGGTTAAAAAAAGCACGAGGAAAATTATTATAAATATCAAAATTTTTTAATGATGATTGATGGTTTTTATGCATTTTATATAAAAAATTTATTTTAGTTAGATAAAGCAAACTTTAATATCATTTTAGATATATGATCTAAAAAAATTTTTTGATAGAAAATTTTCAAAATCGGTATTATAATAGATATGAGAGTACATCACTTTTTTACACAAGAGGAATGTATCACATCTATAAATATCACTCCCTTTCATTACAGATTTTTAATGCATATAACCAACACAAGATTTGGAGGAAATCTAACCTTGGCCATCAGTTATCTTTTAAAAAAATATCTTGCTTATCTTTATAAAATCAGTATATCACAAGAAAAAAGAACTTTAACAGCTTCCTATCAACCCAGAACCAAAGAATATATAATACGAAAAGTCAGAATTCAGCCAACCTATTGGGGGAAGCTTTATGAATTAAGGTTTTTTCTAGGATATTCGATGAGTTTTTTGATTCGGATCATGTTGGACTGGGAGATGCAAGACCAGGAAATTCCTGTTATTCCCTTGATTGTTCCTCCTCCGTTAGATGATGAGGATCAAAAAGAACATAGGCAAATCCAGTCTGGAAATAATTATTCCTCGAGAAACAAAATAAGTCATGCTAACTTAGAGGTTTTTAGTGGATTTTCGTGTCCAGCAGCATGAACTTGACATAATTTATACTTGATTATATAAAAAAATTATTAAATAACTTTACGATTATTAAAAATACAAATTTTTAGCGGAAAAGCATTATTTTATTAAAATTTTTTTCAGTACATATCATCGAATAATTCCAGTTATTAATAAATAAGATCTCCAATCATTAACAATAAAAATCAAATCATTAATATTAAAATAAATCAATATACTTCTATTAATATATCCTACTGGAATAGTTAACTTATCAAAACATTTATTTTAAATTTTTTTAGAAAATTAATATAAAAAAAATGAGATAGTTTTTTACAAAAAGATGATATTATAATTATAGATGCGTGGTAATAAAACAAAAACAGTTTCTAGTTCCATAATTCGAGCATTTACAAGAATATGTAAAAATTATCATGATCTTATACTAGAAAAAGTGGTTTCTATTTTTACACCTTTTCCAGAGAGAGAAAATTTTCGAGATTTAAAACTGACGGACGAAGCAATTGAATTTATTCAAAGATACGAACCAAAAGTGGTACAAGAAGGGCTTTATCGACATCAATATGAATTGTTAAAAGCATATGCAAATGGAGAGAAAAATTTTATTATGACTAGCGCGACTGGTTCTGGAAAGAGTCTTTGTTTTTGGACTTGGGTGGTTGATAACTTAATACGTAAATCTTCTGCAACAGCTCTTCTTTGTTTTCCCACTCAGGCTTTGATGTGGGGACAAGCTGAGCGAATAGCTAAAATATCAGAGAATGTGATTTATTATGGGAATGATGTAAAAATACCCTATAGTGGGGTATTGAACATACAAGGAAAAAAGATACCTTGGACGGTTTGGAAAGGGAAGGGCACAGGTGCAATAAAAGATAAAGATATGGAAATCCACGAAAAAACCTATCAATTTAAAGAAGCTCGAATTCGTATTGCGACTCTTGACAAAGTTCATTGGAGTTTAATTCGAAAACACGTGGAATTTACTAAAAATCTTGAATGCTTAGTATTAGACGAAGCACATTTGTATGATGGTGTATTTGGAGCAAATGTTTTTTTTCTTTTAAAAAGAATTTACATTGCCAAAGAATGTGCGAAAAAAGAAAGACCATATATTTTTCTTGCATCGGCAACTTTGACAGATGCAAAATCTTTCGCTTCTAAACTACTTTCTATCCAAGAAAATAAAATTTATCATCAAAAAGATACTGTAACTCCTCAGATTGATATTATATCAATCGATAAAGCTAAAGATTTATTAAAGAAACCACCTACTAATGGTCTTTTAAGAGTTGTTTTATTAATAGATACAATGCGAGGAGGAACACAACTTTATACACTAATGTTCGATAATATCTTAAAAAAAGAAAAAGTAAATATTCTTTATTTTTCAGATAATAAATTGTGGAGTAGACTAATAAGAAATGAAATCATACAAAATGTTGATGAAGATAAACAAATATTTATTTATGATGGTGATTTGACATCTCCTCAAAGAAGAAAAGTAGAAATGATTTTTAATAACGGAAACCTTAATAGTGCTGCCTTAATTGCTACAAGTGCATTGGAATTAGGTGTAGATATAGAAAATTTGGATATATGCCTTATAGAGAATATTCCGCGAAGACGTGCAGATTTTATCCAAAGAATAGGACGAGTGGGAAGAAGAGTCAATCGGCCTGGATTAATCGTCCTAAAACTTACAGGAGAGCCATTTGATCGATTTATTGCACAAAATCCAGATTTAGCATTTCGCTTTGATATTACTAGGAGTGTTCCTATACCTTCTTATATAGAAATGCAAAAACTACGACACATGGCAGCTATACAAATAGAAGAGTGTTATAAAAATTATGCTACTAATAACAGAGATTTATTTCAAGAAATTTTTAAAAAGCATTTTGGAATGTTTCTTTATAAACATCAAATTCAAGAAAAATTGAGGGAACTTTATCCAGGAATTATAGAAATCACATTTGATATTACATGGGCTTATAAAGGTTTTAGGGCTGCAATAAACGAAAAGAAAATTCCTCTTAGAAATATAGAAGACGATAATGATGTTGCTTGGATCGATGATATGAATATTGTTCGTGATGCACATCCAGAAGCAATTTATTTAGATGCAGAAGGTAAGCGATGGAGAGTGATTGAATACAAGATTAAGCGATTAGAAAAAATTTGGGATGATCCAGAAAATAAGCAGATTTTAGTAGAATATCTTAAAAGTATCGAAGTGGTTTATGTCCAAAGAATTTATGAGCCTAAAATAACACGAGGAATTTGGGAAGAATCTTATGAACCCATTCAGATTTTTTCGGATTTACCAAAAGAAATGGAAATACCCAACAATGGTTTATTTGAATTTGGAATTTGGGAATATTCGCGAAGTTTTTTTGGTTATTACGAAATTATCATAGATACAAAAGAGGAACATTTTGTTCATATATCAAAAATAAGTGAACGATTTCGAAATTCAATAAAAGAAGGTAGAAAATTCCCTTTTTTACAACCTCTTACATTTAGAACATACGGTTGGAGATGGTTTTTTAAAGAAAATTTGGGGGATTATTTGAGTCATTATGATACAAATTTGTTATACGAAATCGAGACAATTCTTGTTGGATTGTTCGAATCCTTTTTTACCGATATACTACAAGCAAGCGATAAGAATCTGCATATCCATCTTTCAATCACTTTTGGTTATATAATCGTACTCGATGCAACACCAGGAGGAAATGGTTTATCCGAAACATTATTAAAAGATGGACGATTACCAACTGCACTTTTAAATTGTATCAATACATTAAAATATTTTACAAGTATTCAACATAAAGATAAATTTAAAACATTTATTTTACAGTTATGTCGAATAGAAACCAAATTTGATGTAGAAACAATTATAGAAATTGTAAAAAAAATAAAAAAAAGTTGGTTTGGAGAATGAATTCCTTATAAACTATTAAACAAGTTATAAGAGTTTCTAACAAAAACATAAAATAATATTAAAAGAAATTCGTAAATGGAAAGCGATCGAAAAAATTAAAAAACAGATCTTTTAAAAAGTTGCCATTAGCAATTAATTATAAACAATCTTTTGATTTCTAAAAAGCTTTAATGAATTATCATTCTATTGGGTCTGGATAAAATTTTAATCAATTCAAAAATTATCACTTTTATTTAATGAATCTAAAAAAATCAAAAATACTAAACAAAAAAAACTATAATTGAATTTTTTTACTTAACAAATATCTTAATAAAAATTATAGACATTAAGATCACTTTTAAAAAATCTACCAATATGATAAACCCAATCGATTTAAGAAAAGGAATGGTAATAAAAGTTGATGGTGATTTATATACTGTTACTTTTTCTCAATTTGTCAATCCTGGTAAAGGTAGTGCATTTGTTCGAACAAAGTTAAAGAATATCAAAAAAGGAAACGTAATCGAAAGAACTTTTAAGTCCTCCGAAAAAATCGAAGATGTAGAACTGGATAAACGTTCCATGAGCTACCTATATAGAGAAGGCGATAACCTCGTAATGATGGATAAAAATGATTATGAACAATTCAATATCCCTGTTGCATTACTAGAAGATGTATTAGATTTTATCAAAGAAGAAATGGTTTTTGATGTGTTTTTTTACGAAAATCAACCTGTGAGTGTTTCTCCACCAACATTTGTTGAGCTCGAAGTGACCTATGCAGAAGAAGGTGTAAAAGGTGATACTGTCGGTACTGCATGGAAAAAGGTGCAAGTAGAAACGGGAGGAGAAATATTAGTCCCTATTCACATTAGACAAGGAGATATTATAAAAATCGATTTAAGAGATCTTTCCTTTGTGGAAAGAGTCAATAAATAAAAAAGGAGTTGAATATGCCGTTAATAGAAAATCTTTTAAAAGAAAACAAAAAGATTTTTTTTCAGATGGGTGGTCAAGGTTCTCCATGGTATTCCGAGTTAAAAAAATTATACGATTCTGGCACATTAAAAGATTTTTTTCATCATGCAATTGATTCTGTAAATGAACTAAAATCTTTAACCCAAAACGCAGTTGCTACACCTTATGGTTTAGATCCAGAAAAATGGTTAATCGATGAATCGTCTATCCCTTCCGAAGATTATTTATCTACTGCTGGTGTATCTTTGGTAATGATTCAGATGACGCAACTTGCTTATTATGAGCAATTCCGACTAAAATATCCTTTTTCTGAGATAAAAAATATCTTATCTGCTGCAACAGGACATAGTCAAGGTTTGATTTCTGCTACTCTATTAGCACTCGGCTTAGAAGGAGAGGATTATTACAAGGCTCTTCGACTTTATATGAAGTATATAACCTACTTAGCATTAAGAGCACAAGAAGTTTTTCCTTACCTTAATCCCACTGAAGAAGATTTAAAAATAGCAGAAGAAGTAGGATTAAAAGACCCTGCTCCAATGGTAGCTGTCTTAGGTTCTGAACATAAAATAATTGAAGAATTGGTATATAAATTTAACGAAAAAAATATAGCTCCGAAAATTTATGTTGGTTTATACAATACCCCAACAAATCGCGTTTTATCTTCTTACCGAAAATCATTATTGTTATTTTATAAAGAAAATAAAACATTTTTCGAAGAGAATAAAATTAAATTTATTTTCTTAAAAACGACTTGTCCATTCCATAGTCCATACATGGAAGAATCTGTCTCAAGAGTTCTAGAAGACATGAAAAAAGAAAATTTCGCTTTTGATATGAAGGATTTAAAAATACCAGTCTATACTTTTGCGAATGGAGAAGATTATCGTAAAATGTCTGGTTTAATGCCAGTTATGACTCGCGATTTATTAGTAAGTACTTTATACTGGGATTTGGCAGTTAAACCAACCATTAATAACGTAGATTATATTATTGATTTTGGACCTGGAAAAACAAGTCAACGGCTTACCCAAGAAGCGATTACATCTCTTGGTGGCAATATAAATGTTTTATGTTTAGCAAATCCTAAAGATGTTAAAGAATTATTTTAAAGATGAAGATCTGTATATTTCTTGGATCAAGAACAGGTATTAACCCTCTTTTTGGGAGAAAGATTGGTGAGCTTTGTGAAGAAATAAAAAAGCGCGGTTTCGAAATTGTTTATGGTGGTGGTAGTATTGGTCTTATGGGGCTACTTGCTACCACTGCGAATCAATTTGATATTCCTATCTATGGTGTAATTCCCCAGTTTTTAGCAGAAAAAGAAATTCTTCATAAAGATTTAAAAGAAACTCATATTGTTAAAACAATGCAAGAACGAAAAGAAAAAATGATAGAATTATCCGATGCATTTTTAGTTCTACCAGGTGGAATTGGAACCATGGATGAATTTTTCGAGGTTTTTACTTATAAGCAATTGGGATTGATAAATAAACCTGTTGGTATTTTGAATGCTGCTGATTATTATTTAACCTTTAAAAAGTTTTTGTTAGAAATGGTAAGAGAAGGATTCTTAAACAGAGAAGACGTAGAGTCCTTGATCATTAGTTCATCAATTCCTTATATTTTAGATGAATTTATAAAATTTTATAGTTAAATTATTTTATTATTCTTCTTCATTTAATCGTTTTTCTTCGATGATTTTAACTTGATTGGTAATATCCTTCTCTTTCCGAGGAATCCCATACTCATCAATTGTATAATATTCTTTTTGAGTATGAGATTCTATTTTATTCTTGAAAAAATATTTCACAACCCTATAAATCAGGTAGAAAATTAATATATAAATTAAAAGTCTCATTGATCTTTTACACTTTTTTTATTCAATACTACGTCAACCTTTGTTACAACTCCTGGACGAACTTTTAAGAAACTATTGTCAAGATCTAAGTTTTCTAAAAAAGAAACTTTTAATCTATAAAAATCCCCAGGAGGTAAGTTTAAAAACCAGAAAGATCCATCTTTTGTCGTCTTCATTTTATGAACCAGATTAACACCTGTGACAGTTGGCATCCATACTTCTTGTCCAGCTAAGGGTTGTTCAAAATTTTTGTAAAAAACTTTTCCCTGAATTGTACCATAATTTGCTAAACTTGCAACAATCAATTCCTTTACAGATTTGTTTTTTTCTACACCGATGACTTTTCTTATAACGGGATAATCGTCTGCTTCGATTTGTACTTCGTGAACTCCTGTTGGAACTTTACTGATTATGATATATGCTGCTTTATTGTAATACGGTTTTCCTTGGTAAGAATAGACACCTAAGGGAATTTCTTCGCCAGAGACTTGTTTTAATTGTTTTTCGTCTAGCCATTTGATTTCTGTTGGATATTCATTTCCAGAAACAAGAACGCGAATTTTTCTGTCCACATCACCTAATCGATTTTTTCTTAGAATTTCTGTTGGATCCATTGTATTTTGTCCTGCTTGTCTACTTTTTAGAATTGTTGTAACTAATTCAATTTTTCCATAATTACCTTGATCAACAACTGGGGGCTCTTCTGGTGTTATCGGATCTGGTGGATTTACTGGATTGTTGGGTAATGGGTTAGGACTAACCTCTGGTTGTGGTGTTACAACATTCGGCGTTGAATTATCAGTAGGAGGGGTAATTGGTTTTAAATTACCTGCAATTAGATATCCCGAGGCATTCCCTCTCATTTGGGGATTTTGCTTATGTCGAAATTCTTTAGCTTTTTCTGTTACCCGTTTTGCCGACCAGGTAAATGCTTCGTATAAAGTGACTGTTTTGTCGTTATTTAAGTCCGAATTAGCTGGATTTAGCCCCTGAGCAAAAAAATAAGTAAATACACCATGATTGATGGAACCACGTATTTCGATGGATGTTTCGTTTGCATCACTTGAACCAATAAGTACGGCATCTTTAAAGTAAAAGTTTTGTTCACCATTTTGAATTACAGTGCCTGGACTATTTTCTGGTATGGGTATATCTCCTGCCCCACGCGTATTTTTACCTTTTTGAACAATTCCACCTGAAAAACAACAATCAAAAACCCATACAACTTTTCCTTTAATACCATCCATCCAATCGTTTAGTTCCTTGTCGGAAATATGTGGGCGTGTATACATTACTAAGTAATTTCTTAAACCATTAGGAGCGGAGTTATCCCTTTGATATGTTCCATGTCCAGAAAAGTACAGAAAAATCACATCTTCTTTTGTGGTTGTTTTAACCAGTTCTTCTAATGCTTTTTTTACATTACTTGCCGTTACCATTCTTCCTAGTAAGACCTTTGTTTCGTCGAATTGACCATATTGTTTAAGAGATTGTTCCATCAGTTTTGCATCTGCTTCGCATAATTCTAACGGGGGAATATTTGCATCATTGCCTTGATAATTTGTCCCAAAAAGAACAGCAATTCGTCTTGCCTCTATGGGCATAATAAAAAAATTCAGTAAAAAAACTAAGGTAAAATAAATCAAAAAATGCTTTTTTCTCATAACTTCTCCTTAAAGATATAGACTAAACGAACATTGATTTTGTTCGAATTTGAATCTATCTATAAACCCTTTTCTTGCAAGAACTTTTTTATTAAAAAATCAATTTTTGTATGAAAATGATCATTTATTTGTGTTTCAATAAGATATTTTTTTTGTGAATATAATTTTTCTATGTGCTTTTGAATCAAAAGAATCTTTTTTGCAAGGCTTACGATGGATGGGGTATTGTTAATATCATGTCTTTGTTCTAAACTGGATTGAATTTTTTCTTGTAGGTAGCTAAGCTGTGGTATCAAGGAGAGAGCAGAATCAAATTGATCCTGCTTTAGAGATGTATAGAATAAAATCAAAAATTCACGATATTTTTTTAATAAAGGTAATAGGTTTTCAGCCAAGATTTAACCAGTGATGGAAAAGCCAGCAACTTGTTTTTCCATTGCGGGTGTTGGTTTAACCGGAGCTTTTTTAATTGCTTCTTCCCATGCTGAACGCAATGTAGATAAATGTTTAATGACTTCTTGTAAGATTGCTGCATCTTTTTTAATATTTCCTTCTAATAAGCGTTTTTTCATGTATGCATAAATATTGAATAGATTCTTTGCAATTTCTCCCCCTTGATCCATGTTAAGAGATAGCATCAACTCTGTTATAATATCTTGTGCTTTTATGATATTATTATTTACAATATCATATTTGCGATAGTCCATGTTATCAATGGCTATGTTCAAAAAACGAATCGCGCCATCATAAAGCATCAATATCAACTTACCCTGATCGGCAGTTTGAATTTCTGTATCTTTGTATACATCGTATTGTCTTTTACCCGCTGGCATCATTTTTTTGCTCCCAAAATTGTTATTGTTATTTTCGGCAGGGTAAATTGATACTTTAATCTTTTTTTATGGAGAAATTATTCTTTTATAAATCAAAACATAGATAAATATTCCTAACACAATTCGATAAATAACAAAAACTAATGTATTATGAGTTTTTAAATATCTTAATAGTCCTGCAATTACAAGGTAGCTAGAAATAATTGCCGTTGTTGTACCGACTAAAACAGATGTTAAACCTAATTGAGATATTTCGTACCAATCTTTTATTAATTCATAAAACCCAGAAAGAGCGATAGCAGGAATAGACAAAAGAAACGAAAATCTCATAGCGGATTCGCGATTAAAATTCAAGAATAAACCAGCCATCAATGTAACACCAGAACGCGATGCACCGGGAACTAATGCAAGAGATTGAGCAAGCCCTATCCAGATTGCATCCCATAACGTGATTTCTTCGATGGATTTGTTTTTCTTACTTTTTATATCAGAAATCCAAAGGAGTATAGCAAAAACGATTAAACTACCAGCAACAACATACAAAGAACGAAAAGGACCTTTAATAAGATTTTTTAAAAGTATACCAAAAATCGAAATGGGAATTGTTCCAATGATTAAATAAAAAGGCATCTTAGCTTCGTAGCTCCAATGTTTTAAGTTCAAAATTGTTTGGTTTAACGATGTATATTGTTCAGTTTCCTTTTGAATTGCTAAAAAAGATTGCATACTAAATTTGTACAAATCTTTTCTAAAATAAAACAACAATGCAATCAAACTACCTAATTGGATTACAGCAGTATAGGCGGCTCCAACATCTTGCATATCTAAAAAGGCTGGAAGAATCCTAATATGTGCTGTACTAGAAACTGGAATAAATTCGGTTAATCCTTGTATAACGCCAAGTAAAATAGAGATTCCAATACTCAGTTCATTCATAAATCCAAGAATTCTATGATTCGACAGAAAGAAATAAAAAAAATTAGGAGTGGCTATGAATTATGCTTGCAACATTACGACTTCGCATAACTTAGATGATAGATTCAATTCGATTGAGCTTTGTTCATAGAATTTATTAACAAAGAGTAATACTTTAAATTAATAGATAGAACTATTCGCCAAAATTTACAACGCACATAAAACCATAGGTTTTGTGTTGTTCGCAAGATGCACCAACATATCGAAAATTTTCGTGCAATAGAGCTTTTCTGTGTCCACGATCCCATACGCCATCATCTATCAAAAATTGAAGAACGATTTCTTCGGCATCATAAAACCCAAAAGAGATAACTTCTCCAACGCTTTTAAAATTGCCAAATTTTGATATTCTGTCAAAAGGAGATAATCCATTACTACTATAATGACTTACAATACCTTTGGGACCGATATCTATTACGTGAGATTTACTGCTATCGCAAAGTTCTTTTTTTATTTCTAATTGTGGTAATGGCCTGGTTTGTTTTAATACTTCTATTGCTTCTAAAACAGCTTTTGGCCCTTCTTTGGTATTGACTACAATTTCACCAGGTATAACAAATTGATTTCCGCGATAAAAATTCAATTTTTTTTCTAGTTTTTCTATATATAGATAGGGTTCATATCTTAATAGATTGATAGCATCGATTAATTCTTTTTCGAATTGTGTTAAAAAAGGAATATTAGAAGCATTTTGCGTTTTAATTTTAAATACGTTTGGAGGAATTTGAGTTTCTTGTATAAAAATTGGTCTATCGAATAAAATGGCATCTTTTTTTACTAATGCAACAAGATTTTTGTATTGATCTACATAAAATACATAAATATTTTGTGGAGGAATTTCTTTTTCGTTTATTTTGATAGTTACTTTTTTTTGGGAGTCAAAAAATGCTCGAAAGGTATAGATTCGAATTCTTATAATTTCTTGAGTAGGACAATCATCACAAAAATAGAGAATTTCTTTATTTTTTTTTATAAAATAATTTATTTTTTGAAATTCTTCGTAAGTAAATGTAATTTGATTTTGGCAATGAATAGAAAAAACAAAGATGATGTTAAACATTATAAAAAACTTTTTTCTTGTTATCATTTATAAAGAGATTTTTTTATTATGATTTACAATAAAGCAATCTTTTTTTATTTCGATTTTGAATGAGTTTTTTGAATTCATTAAAGTTATTAAAATCATTTTTTTCTTTTGATGGGAATTTATCGCAAGAGAAACTACCTGATTTTTTTAGAGCAAGAGATTATTTTTATTATTATCATTTACCTTTTATAATTCATTATCCTTTAATTGTCTTATTTAGTCCTTATTTTATCTTTCTTCTTTTAAGTAAAACAATCAAGTTTAAGACATTTTTTATGTTCTATGGACTACCTTTAGTAATATATGGTTTTTTTGTTTTATTTTGTATTATCTTTGATAAATATCAATATTATTCTTTACCTCCAACCCTGAATCGTACCAATCTTTATTTTGCTCTAAAAAGTAGTATTGTGGTTACTGCTAATTTAGTTATGTTTTTTATCCATCCATTGGTCGGTTGGATTTTTTTGATTTTATCGATGATTTATTCTTTTTTTGTAAGTCTTTATTTGTATTCGCGGTATTATAAAAAAAGATTTTTAAAAACATTAAGCGAAAGTTTATTAATTTTAAGTTTGATTTTAATAATTTTTATTATAATATTTTTTATAAATAATATTATACAATCATTCAAAATGTTAAAACAGTTTGGGATTTTATGAAGATACATATAACAGGGATTGGTGGTATTGCCATGGGCAACCTGGCAAAAATGCTTAAAGATGCAGGTCATGTAGTAACGGGTTCGGATGTAAAATTGTATCCTCCTATGTCTACTCAACTTGCAGAGTGGGGCTTTATTGTCAATGAGTTTTCCGAAGAAAATATTGTAGAAAAAAATGGATTTCCTAAAGCTGACCTTTATATTGTTGGTAATGTAATTTCGCGAGGCAATATCGAAGTAGAAACTATTCTTAATTTTAATCTACCTATTATGAGTATGGCTTCTTCATTGTATGAATTCTTTCTAAAAAGAAAAAAATCTATTGTGATTGCTGGTACACATGGAAAAACTACTACAACTTTTTTAATGCACTATATTTTAGAAAAAGCTGATTTTAAACCGGGATTGTTCGCAGGTGGAATAAGATCCGATGGACATCCAGGCTTTGCAATTGGTAAAGGTCAATACTTTGTAATAGAAGGCGATGAATACGATACTTCTTTTTTCGATAAACAACCGAAATTTTTACATTATAGACCCTACTATTTAATTCTTACTTCTGTTGAGTTTGATCATGCGGATATTTATCAAGATATCCATCAATATAAACGATCTTTTGAGCTATTGTTAAGATGGATTCCCCAAAAAGGAAAAATTATCGCGAATTATGATTATCCATTAATTCGACAAATTCTTGATGGTTTAGAAAATGTGCTTTATTATACTCAAAAACCAATAGATGAGCAATTTTTAAATAAGCATAAAATCTATTCTTTAAGATATAACAAAAAAGAGTTATATTTACCCTTAGGTAAGGTACAACCTAAGATTTTTGGTGCGCAAAATTATTTGAATATCTTAGCAGCTTTTTTATTAGCAAGAGAGTTAAACATAGATTTTGATGTTGTATCCAAAGCCATCGAAGAATTTCCCGGTGTTTTGCGAAGACAACAACTACGTAAAAAGATTGTTCTAGATGGGATGGAAGTTGAATTTTACGAGGATTTTGCTCATCATCCTACGGCAATTCTCGAAACCACCAAAGCTTTTAAAGAAACATTTCCCAATGCATTTCTAATTTCGTGTTATGAACCAAGAAGCGCAACGAGCCATAGGAATGTTTTTCAGAACGAATATCCCAAAGCTTTTTTGAATTCTGATGCAATTTATATAACAGAAATCTTTAACCCCAAAAAAGTAGTAAAGGAATTTCAACTTAACGTATCACAAATCATTCAGGATATAAAAAATTGGAATCAAAGAGCCTATTATTGCGAAAGTCCCGAAGATTTATTAGCAAAATTAAAAAATCATTTTAGGGACTATATGGCTTTATGTAGAAAAAAAGAATACGATAAAATCATTCTTTTGTGTATGAGCAATGGGGAATTTGGAAATATTTATCCAGAAATAGAAAATTGGTTAATGGAATTACAACAATTGAATTGACATAAAACTTATTTTTAAAAAAATGATAATGAGACTCATTATCAAAAAAAGAGGTATTATGAATCATAAATTAAAGATTGTATTTACATTAGTTTTGTTTCCTTTAAGCCTTTTTTCGAAGGTTTTTATTACTCCTGAGGAGGCAATAAAGGACGCATTTAAAAATGCAACCATAGAAAAAAAACGCATTTATCTTACAGACAATGATGTTAAATCCATAGAACAAGAATTAGGATTTAAGATTAAACATCAATTTTATAGCTTTTATGTTGCAAAAGAAAATAATAAAACTCTTGGGTATGCAATTTTACATACTGATGTTGTAAGAACAAGAGAAATGTCTGTCATGATAGTTTTGGATCCAGAGATAAAAATCAAAAATCTTTATCTAATAAGTTTTTACGAACCCCTTGAATATAAGCCATCGGAAAGATGGTTAAGTTTATTTATCAACAAAAGTAAAGAAGATGCATTAACACCAGGCATTGATATTCCCATCGTATCGGGTGCTACTTTAACGAGTAGAACTGTTTCCGAAATGGTAAGATTAACCTTAAAACTATCAAAATTTTTGGATGTAAAATGAAGTTTTTAATAACAGGTACAGTTCGATCCAATCAGGGTCCAAGAAAAATTGTCTTGTTTACGTATGTATTGTTTTTTCTTTTTATTATAAGCAATTTTTATTTACACTTAACGCGAATTTCTTTTGATTATAATGAATTTATTCAACTTTTGGAACCATCGTTTACAATTCGATTAGAAGAGTTACACATCAATCTATTTTTGTTTGGTATGTATTTTTTGTTTAATTTTGCTATGTTGTATCAAGCCAAATTTTCTATTAGATTAAAAAATATTATATTTTTTTTATCAATATTATATTTTATTTTTTATTTATTTTGTTTAATTTATTATTCTCAACAGAAATGGTTTTATTATTTTTATCTAATTGGGGTAGTGGGTTTTTACGTATATTTGATTTTTTTTCAGTTTTTGTTGTTAAAAGATGTTTTATTGATTAAAAATGAAAAATAAATACTATTATTATTTCATCATCTTTTTTGCTTTATTTGTAATTATCCAGAGTATTACTGGTACTTTGATGTTTTTTAGTAAGATTGGATATAAGCCTTCTCAATGGATGGAATACTATTATGGCTCCGAAGAAATGCTAAAATACTATCCACAAGAATCAGATCGTTTTAAAGAGTCACTAACATTTTCTGGTCGTTTAAAGGTTTTGTATTCTCATACCCTTGCTTATGGGGTTTTAATATTTGCAATTACACATTTAATTCGCTCTTTAAATTTAAATATTATGAATAAAAATAAAATCGAAGCAATCATCACTTTGTTTTTTGTAGTTGCAATTTTAGAAATATCGTTAGATATCATGTTAACATTAATAAATCAATTTAAATTATTTTTCTTATATATAAGATTTATAATATTTATATTATTTATAGCGCTTATGATTTTCCATTCATTTTTGTTGATATACCTTTCTTATAAGCAATTAAAAGAAGATGAATTGTCCTATTTGCAATCATAATCAATTCAAGGTTTTATTCTCTAAAAAGGGGATAGATCAAAACCTGTATGATATTGTTCAGTGCCAGAAGTGTAAAGTAGTTCAGACTTATCCCCAACCTATACAGATAGAGCAGTTTTATCAAAGAAATTATTTTCACAAGCGAACAGATAGAGGTTATAACAATTATCTATCCGATGCATTAAGAAAACAACTTATTTCTGTGTGGGAGTTAAACCTAAAAGATTTAGGTTTTTTCTCTTACGAAGAAAAAATTCTAAATGATAATCCTAAGCTTTTAGAGATTGGATGTGCAGCTGGGTATTTTTTAGAGTATATGAAGCTTCGTGGATGGGAGGTATTAGGTGTAGAGATTTCCAAAGAAATGTCGGATTTTGCAAAGAATCAACTTGGATTAAATGTAATTAATCAAGATTTTTTAGAATTCGATATCACTAACAAAGAATTTGATTGTGTTGTTTTATGGGCTTCGATTGAGCATTTTAAAGATCCGATCCGTGTTTTTAAAAAGATAAATTTGGTTTTAAAACCTAAAGGTGTTTTTGTTTTTTCTACTTGTCGTTGGGGATTGATTGCTCACTTGTTAAAAGATCGATGGAGGTTTATGAATGTACCAGAACATTTATTCTTTTTTAACGAAAAACAACTAGAACAAATATTGGTTTCTATTGGATTTAAAAAAATTTCTATGATTACTTATGGTTCTGGTTTTACAACAAAACCAAATATGGGCTTAATGTATAAGTTATCAAAAAAGATATTAGATAAACTTGTAAAGATTACACATCAAGGGGATATGTTAGCAATGATGTTCGAAAAAATTTAGTTTATGATTTAACAATAGTTCTTCGCTTACAACATAGGATTCTGTATATCATAAAGATATTTAACAAATATTATATACAATCAAGCAAAAATTATATAAAATTCATGCCGCTGGACACGAAAACTTACTATAAACCTCCAAACTTACATGACTAATTTTGTGTCTCGAGGAATAATTATTTCCCGACTGGATTTGACGATGTTCTTCTTGGTCTTCTTCATCTAAACGGGGTAAGAAAAACAAGGGGTTAAATGGAATCTCTTGTTCTTGCATCTCCCAGTCTAGCATGATCCGAATCAAAAAACTCATCGAATAGCCTAAAAAAAATCGCAACTCATAGAGCTTGCCCCAATACGTAGGCTGGATTCTGATTTTTCGTATTATATATTCTTTGGTTCTGGGCTGATAAGACGCAGTCAAAGTTCTCTTTTCTTGAGAAATGCTGATTTTATAAAGATAAGCTAAATATTTTTTTAGAAGATAATCAATTGTTAACGTTAGTTTGCCTCCAAACCTTGTATTGGTTAAGTGCATCAAATATCTATAATGAAAGGGCGTAATATTAATAGAGGTTATACATTCCTCTTGGGTATAAAAATGATGGAGCTTCATATAAATTATAATACCGATTTTGAAAATTTTCTATCAAAAAATTTTAGATTTTTTAATAATTCAAATATAGAAGTATTGTATAATTACCATCGTACATTTTTTATAAATAAAGTATTTATTTTTTTAATTCTTCCCATTGGTTTTTTTGGTTAATTATGTCGTATAGTTTTTTCTCGAATTCATCAATTTCGTGATAAAATTTTATTGTGGGATCTCCTCTAAAAATATGTGTATATTGGATCTTGTTTTCATGCTTTTTTCGGTTTTTTTCTACCACCCCTTTTAAAATCTGATAATGTAATTGTATTGCAATAAAATCGATTAGTTCTTTTTTAAAGAGTAAGATCGCTTTTAACGAATGCTTCTATAACGGAATAGATAATTTTTCTATCTTAATAAGTTTTTATCCCCATAACGAATTATGTATGTTGGAATATTTTTTTTATATTTAACAATATTTTGGGATTTTTGGGCAATTTAAATTTTTTCAATTACAAGTTTTGTTTCTCGAGAAACTTGTATCATTTTCTCATGTTTAACAAATTTTACTATTTCGATATTTTTTTTTTAATTCTTCTTTTTTGGGTAGTAAATAATAATTTTTCGAAGATTTTGATTTTTTTATTTTCGTGAAGGAATTGAAATACTTTATAATGGTGGTTGAATTAATTAAACTTAATCAGCTCTTTACTTGATGCCACAATTGATAATTGACTTTCTTATAATCTGAGTTAAGTATTGACGAAACAATTTCTTCCAGAATGTGCTGATATCCGAAAGCTTTTAATCTATTCCTCTGCAACAGTTTCTTGAATACTATGATAAGATTCTACCATTTGCATTTTTTATTTGACGTGATTTTTTTTTATATTTTTTTATTTTTATTAAACTATTTCTAATAAACTTTAAGTTATGAAAGTATTAATCGACATAAAAAATTTGTCTTACCATATTGGAAGTAAAACTCTCTTTGATAACATCTCGTTTACAATAAACCAAGGAGATACCATTGGTGTTATTGGAAAAAATGGAATAGGAAAAACTACTTTATATAAGTTAATAAAAAAAGAACTACAACCAGATTCGGGAGAAATCATTTATAATCATAATATTAAGTTAGGGTTTTTAGATCAATTCGAAGATTGGGACAAAGACGAGATTGTCATAGATTATATTATCAAAAAATCCAAACAAGATCCTTGGGTTTGCTATAAGTATTCTTTTCAGTTTGGTCTAACTTCCGAGTTGTTAACACTACCGATGGAAGCTATTTCTAGCGGTTATAAAATGCGAGTTAAATTAGTATCGGTTTTATCTACAGAACCAGATTTTTTATTTTTAGATGAACCTACCAATTATTTAGATTTAGATACTCAATTATTTTTAGAAAATGTCTTAAAAGAGTTAAAAAATCGCAAAATTGGATATTTTATTATTTCTCATGATAGAGAATTTTTGTTAAGAACCTGCGAAAGTACTTTAGAGATTACCCGTAATTATTTTTATTATTATAAAGGAGATGTTAACGAATATTTAGAATGGAAGCAAAAACAAATCGATTCTGTCATACAAACAAAAAAAGAGATCCAAAAGAAAAAAGAAAAGTTAGAACTATTTATAAATCGTTTTAAAGCCAAAGCTACAAAATCATCTCAGGCAAAATCAAAAGAAAAACTTTTAAAAAGAATTCAAGATGTACCATTAAATGAACATTTTCTAAACAAAGAAAAAAGGATTTTTTTTCATTTTATTGATGTTTATAAACAAACTGGAATTATTTTTGAATGTAAAATGTCGACAGGCTATAAAAAAAATGTTGTTTCTAAAAATGTGGAACTCTACTTAGCTGGTTCAGAAAAATATGCGATAATTGGACCTAATGGGGAAGGGAAATCAACTTTTTTAAAAACGATTGCTGGAATTATCGATCCAATAGAAGGATATTATAAATGGCAAAAAAATAAAACGGTTGGATATTACTCTCACGAAATGGTAAGTCAGTTGGATCCAGAAATCAAAGTGATCGATGTTTTGTTGAAGTTTTCTAATGGTAATGTATCTTCTAACGAAATAAAAAAAATTGCTGGCATTCTGCACTTTACAGAAAATGATTTCGAAAAAAAGGTACAGGTTTTAAGCGGAGGTGAACGCGTTCGATTGTATCTAATGGGGTTACTTTTACAAAAAAATGATGTATTGATTTTAGATGAACCAAACACCCATTTAGATTTTGAAACAACCGAAAGTCTCGCATTAGCATTAAAAGAATTTTCTGGGACTGTATTTTTTGTAAGTCATGATAGAACTTTTGTAAAAACAGTTGCGACTAAGATCATCGAGGTATTTGATAAAAAAATACAAGTCTATGCTGGAAATTACGAAGATTATGTTTATCATAAACGATTAGAAATAGAAAAACAAAATCAATCATTGGATACTAAGATTGTCTACTATTCTTTATTACAATCCACGCAAAAATCAACAAAAAAGAATGGTAACTCTCCTTTACCCATTACTAACCCAGATGATCCCATGTCTAATAAAAAAGCATTGATTCAATATTTTGATATGGGGTATAAAGCTCGAAAAAAAGAGATTCGCAAATTAAGAGAAGAATTAAGAGAAATGGAAAAATATTTAAAAGAGTTAGAACAAAAACGTGACGAACTTTGGCGGTTTATAGACGAAAATAATTTACATACACCAGAAAATTACGAAAAAATGCAAAGAATTAACGAAAGGTTACAAGAACTCGAAAATAAATGGTATGACCTTCAATCTCGTTTAGACGAATTAGAGAACCTATGAAGTTAAGCCATAGCAGATCAAAAATTGATAATGATCAGATTCATTGGTATTTGTATGCCTATCGAATCGATTTAAGTAAAAGCGAACTTATAGATATAGTAAAAAATATAAAACAAATAGGACTATTTTCGTATTTAGAAAAAGAAAGACCTGCTTTAAAATACCAATTGATTAATATTTTACAAAAGTCTGTTGAACCACATTTCTGGAATGATTTAGACCCAAAAATCACCAAAGAAAAATATATGGAATCTTTTTTAGAACAATGCATAATCGAAATTTTCTATAAAATAAAATAAAAAATACTTGAAAAATTTTGTTTTATTATTATTGTATAATTAGTTGGTAATGCCAACAAATTAATTTTAGGAGGAAAATATGAATAAAAGACTGCTACTACTTTTAATTTTACTAGGTTTTTTGGGATATTGTATTCAAAATCAGGAAGCTCAACCAAAAAAAGATGAATTAAAAGAATATAGACAGTTCTATCATATCAAAACATTGATTTTAGAAGAAGGACATCCTTTATTCAAAGATTTTGGGGGAATTCATCATATCTATGCAAACGAAAAAGCTTATCTAGCATACAAAAGCAAAACCAAATTCCCCGAAGGTGCATTGATTGTTTTTGATCTTATGGAAGTAGTAAAAAAAGATAATACAGTAGGAGAAGGAAAGCGAAAAGTACTTGCATATATGAAAAAAACAAATAAAAATAAGGATACTGGTAATTGGGAATTCCAAGCTTATGCAGAAGGAGATCTTTCTAAACCAGTCGTTAAAGATGCTGTCAATCAATGTTTTGCTTGCCACAAATCCGTAGAAAAAAATGATTACGTTTTTAGTGAGTGGAGAAATTGATTTAGAACTAAAGATTATCGAAGGACTAGAAAGAATATCCGAAATTTTTAGAATACAATTATGGAGGGTAAGTTTAAAACTTCATTTAAATCCAACGCAAAGTTTGATTCTTCTTTCCCTCCATAAGCATCTTAATCTAACACAAAAAGATTTGCAAAATATTATATCAATCGATAAAACTACTTTGAGTAAATCTTTAAAAAGCTTAGAAGAAAAGATTCTAATCGAACGTATTTTAGATCCAAACGATCAAAGAAAAAAATATATTCAATTAACATCAAAAGGTAAAAAGATAGCAAAAAAAATAAATACTTTTTATAATGTATTTTTACCAATATTAGAAAAGAGTAAAAATATATCCCTCGAAGATTTATATGAATTTATTTATAATTTTATTTACAATGCTTATAAACATAACTATATTGATACCCAAAAAATGTGTTTCAATTGTAAATTTTTACAGATTAAAGAACAAAAGTATTATTGCAAATATCTAGAAAAGATCCTAGAAAAAAAAGATATTAAAATCAACTGCAAAGATTTTCAAGATAAATAATTTTACTTATTGGCATTTAATAAAAATTCATAGAGATTGGGAATTGCAATCAATTTCCAATAAAAAAAGTTAGCTTTTTCGAATTTAAGTTTTAAAGTATTTGATGTAGAATTTTTAAATAATATTTCATATTCAACAAGTGCAATATTCGACTCTTCGTATTGAATTTTTTTGATTTTGTATTGGGTATTAAAATAAATTAGTGCTGGCAATAAATTTAATTCTTTGGGAAGAGATTGGACTTCGTTTGGTGTAGAAATATTAAAATAAGCTAAAAGTGTTTGTTTTAAAATATCTTTTAATACAGGTTTTATATTTTCTAAAATTTCTTGTTTTAAATAAGATTTAAATTTTTGTATTGGATTTTCTGATTTTTCTTGTTCAGATTCGTGTAATAGAATTTGCTTTACAAAATCTTCTACTAACATATCTACATCAACATATTTTAAAAAAGCTTCTTTGTCTTTATTAGTTATAGATTGCTGAATTAAATAAAGAGTAAATCGCGGAGAATAAAAAAAATAAAAGGAAAAACTACTCAACAGTACAAATATTATTAATGTAAGGTAAATATAAGGCTTTTTGAATTTTTTCATAAAAAATGATTAAATAAAAAAAATATAATAATTAAATATAGTTTTTTTGATTTTATCATAATCCTAATTTTTCTTTTTTTTCTAAAATAAATTTAACGTGATGTGGAATATGGGAAGTAATAGTTTTTATCACTTGAAATAGAGTAATTTCACCTAATTTAGAATGGACCCCAATTCTATGCCAATGGTGTTCTTCTAGTTGTTTTAAAATTTTCGCAATTTGATTCCTAATAGAATAAATCAAATGCAATTCTTCGGTTGGTTCTCTATCATGATAATACAAAAATTTTGCAAAGAGTTCTGGATTTGCACTAAACAATGTTGGGCGTTCTTCGGCAAGAATTCTTTTAATCCTATCGGCATAAACAATTTCTATATCCGAGATATGACAAATCACTTCTAATGTAGACCATTTACCTTCTATGGGTCTTTTAAGCATATCTTCTTTCGACATACCTATAAACGATTCTTCTAAAATATTGGGACCTTCAAGATACTCTAATACAAGAGTTTCTATTTCGTTGGATGAAAATGTCATAAATACTATGTTAATTTTTTTTTAGATTTTTGTAAAGAGAATTTTTGTTAAATCTTTTGATAAAGATATAAATAGGAAATATTTTTAAAAAATATTCGATTTTCAATAACACAACATTATATTAAAAAAATATTTGATGATAATCTATATTTATTTTATTCGTAAGTCTTAATAAAAAAAATATAGAAAATTTATGAAAATTTTTATATAATTTGTATATTTCTATTTTTCTTCGTTGATTTTTTATATTCGCAAGCTCATAAGATGAATATTTTAGATTATTACCTTTTCTTACCAGATGATTTTTTTTACTGTGAGGTTAAACTAAATGATTTTACAATTACATGTAAAAAAAACAAATTACAAAGATCAATATTCCTAATGGATATTTAGAAGCTCGCATAGAAGGTCATCTTATGCAGGTGGCACTTTTTGTTTCTAAGAATAAAAATGTTATCGCAGTAAATAGAATTTGTGGAGCTGGATGTATGTGTAATTTATTTCGTTTGCTTGTCCTTGAACCTAATGGTACTTGGAAAAAGCATGAAGATTTTCCATCCGA
>Ga0197142_1001304_pt1 | contig 22894 bp, 20 predicted proteins | sample GBS60_MetaG_FD_148614 | JGI IMG/M metagenome (GOLD analysis project Ga0197142, IMG submission 148614) | Sediment microbial communities from Great Boiling Springs, Gerlach, Nevada, United States - GBS 60_MetaG | ecosystem: Environmental > Aquatic > Thermal springs > Hot (42-90C) > Sediment... | reverse complement strand
CCGGAACACGCCCCAGGAACCAGAGACTCGGCCATAGTCAGACTCCTTATCAGTTTATACCGGCCTGGCGGCCGGCGCTACGTTGTAGCGCAGGCTTTCAGCCTGCGCTACGGCCTGGCGGCCGGCGTACACATCAGCGGATCAGCGTCGGGACAATCGCCCAGAACAGGGCGTACAGGTTCAGGCCCACCATCCCCAGAGCCCAGGCCGCCAGCATCAGGGAGCGGCGAAGGCGGGAGGAGAACAGGGCCAGCAGCCAGAGCGCCGGGAGGAGAACCCCCATCGCCCCCCAGAGCGGCAGGGCCGTCCTCCGCAGCGCCCACGCAATGGCCAGCGGGATTCCCGTCAATCCCAGCCCCACCACCAGGGCCCCCGCCCTCCGGGCCGCCCACCACTCCAGCCCCAGCGCGCCCGCCAGCGCCAGCGGGACCAGCGCCGGGAAGAGGTAGCGGCCCTGATGCTGGACAAAGGTCAGGTTGTACCAGAGGTAAGAAATGACCGTCAGGGTAGCGGAGAGGGCAAGCAGGACCACTCCCCGCCGCTGCAGGGGCGTCAGGCGGGGACGCCGACGGTCCAGCCACCCGGCCAGGAAACCCACCCCCAGCAGCAGGGAGAGGACAGCCAGGGCCAGGTAGACCGGCGGGTGCATCGGGACGCCCATCCAGCCGAACTGGCCCCAGAAACTCTGGAAGGTGGTGCGGAGAAACTGCAGGGCCAGGCCGACGGGGCCGTACTGAGCCAGCCACTCAGCGGTACGGGGTTGCCCCTGCACGACGGCATTGTGTCGGGCCAGCCCCAGCGGGTCGGTCCAGCCGTAGACCGTCACATTGCGGAGCAGCCAGGGCCCCGCCAGCAGCAGCGCGGCGAAAAGCATCCGCCCGATCCGGGCGGCAGCATAGAGCACAGGATGCGGACGAGAGCGAGGAGATGCGGAGGGAGTACAGGAAACTCCGCGTTCATCCGCGTTCATCCGCGTCCTATTCCACCCGAGAGCCAGCAGGGCCACCGGCAACGCGACGTAGGCGGTGGTCTTGGTCAGCAGGGCCAGCCCCACGACGGCTCCCAGCGGCCAGGGGCGCGGATGGGGGCGGATAGAGAGCCAGAGCGCCGTCGCCAGGAGCAGTTCCGCCAGCGTGTCGTTGTTGACGGCGGCGGTAATGGCCACGTGCTGGGGCAGGAACGCGATCAGGACGACCGCCGCCAGCGCCAGAAAGGAGCGGTCGGGGAAAAGGGTACGCGCCAGGCGGTGGACCACCGTCAACAAGAACAGCCCCAGAACAACCGAGAGGAGACGCAGAGGGAACAACGCGCCGTCAAAGAGAAGATAGACGGGCACAGCCAGGAGGTAGTAGAGGGGCGGCTGGTGGTCTTCATACCGCAGCGGTGTAATGGGGAGTTCGGGGGGAAACTTCTGGGAAGTGAGACGGCTGAGGTACTCCTGGTCGTAATCTCCCTCTTCTATGACCGGCAGGGTCCACTCTTCGGCCAGCGCGCGGATGTAGTTGTAGTGGGCCGGTTCGTCGGGGGCCTGCCAGGGAGGGGTATAGGCCGCGTAGAGCGCGCCGATGACGGCATAGGCCAGGAGAATCAGCGCCAGGGCCAGACGATGCCGGGTGTCCATCTTGCCCCCAAAGCGGACCAGCACCCTATACGGCGGAACGAATCTGAACCAGTTGGAGTTCCTCTCCCGCTCTCCAGATGAATTCCAGGTTGACGGGCCCTCCCCATGCCCTGGCCACCTGATCGGTGAATCCGGCCAGGTGCCGGGCTTCCTCTTCCGATAGTGGCGGGTCCGGTGGCCCATCAGTGGAGATCAGATACCCCTCCGGGCCGGTCACCCGAACCTGCGGTGGCGGCATACGCTGGACCCGTACCTCCTCGCCCTCCACACTGTAAAGGTCTCCGCCATAGCCCTGCACCACGGTCTCCCCGGCTCCATACGTGACCTGGATCAACACCCCCGGCAGGTTCGGAACAGGGGAATGGCTGAAGGCAACTCCCGACCGGTCCCGAATCGTGATGGGATCCATTGGCTGGAGAATCACTGCCATCCGGGGTAGCGGGATACTCCGTTGGGCACAATAAACGAGAACTTCTCTCCGGAAAGCAGAGGCCCAGACTTCCCGAATGGCGTCCCAGAGGGCACGGCCAGAGGGGACCGAGAGCAGGGAGAGAAATTGCCCGGCGAAACTTTTGCCGGGGCGGTCCTCCACTGTCGCTGAGGAGCGGACGGCCCACTGGGTGGGCATCAGGACCAGTTTCTCCAGAACCCTGCCCACCGGTTCGGGGAGAACACTCTGGGTCAACCGTTCCACCACTTCTCGCCGACGGGGCTCCAGGTCATCCAGCGTCTGCTGAATCCGGGCCCAGTCGCCCCCTGAGGCCATCAGCGGCTGTTCCAGCGCGGCAATCGCTTCCTCTAACTCCATCCGCTGGACCGCCAGAGCGAAGGCGTCTGTGCTCAGAACCCAGGTGGGGGGGGTGGGGAACCCGTGGGCGGCCAGCCAGTACAGCCCGTATCCTTTGCCTCCGACTGCCTCCACTGACGGGAGGGGCCGGTCCGTCCCCGCTTCCCAGGGCGAAAAGAGCATTTCCGTCATTGGAGCACCTCCACCATTCCGGCCCGGCCGTCTATCCGCAGTCGCTGCCCGTTGCGGACGTACCGGGTCACCTCCGGCACCCCCACCACCGCCGGCAGGCCGTTCTCCCGCGCCACAATCGCCGCATGCGAAATCACCCCACCCAATTCGGTCACTACCCCGCTCAGACGGCCAAAAAGCCCCGACCACGCCGGGTCCGTTAATCGGGTCACCAGAATCACCGGCCCCTCCATCCGCAGCAGCCGCCGCCCCGCCTCCAGCGGGTCGTTGGTCACCAGCGCAATCCCCTCCACCGGCCCACCCCCAGGGCTGGCCGGTATCCCCTGAAAGCGCGTCGGCGCCGGAGCGGCCATCTCCACCTTCTCCTCCGCCGCCGGACGCCAGTACCCGGTCTCCGGGTTGTACCAGATGAGTTCCGGCGGCGGGGGCTGGGTGCGGTGCAGTTCGTACTCCGCCCGCCGCCGCTCCAGAATCTCCATCGCCACCCGCTGCTGGCCCCGGCTCCGGACGAAGGCCAGAAACTCCTCCAGGGTGTAGAACATCAGAATGTCGTCGGGCTGGTCGGGGTAGAAATGGCGGGCCAGGCGGCGGGCCGCCAGACCGTAGGCGGCCTGCCGGAGCGCGATGTTGCTCTTGGAGTCTTCCCGCCAGGAGATGAGTTGCTGCCCCCAGCGGAGAATCCGCCGCCAGAGGGCCCGGGAAAGGGGGTTCATCCGGCGCAGGGCCTCGTTCGCCTGCCGCCGGGCCGCCTCCGCCCGTGCCTGGGGGGACAGGTCCTCCCGCAACTGCCCGGCCACCGCCAGCAGGATGTGCTCAGGCCGGTCCGCCAGCCGTTCGGTCTCAAAATCCGCCTCAAAGCGGAAACCGCGATGGCCGTACTGGCGGAGAAAGGCCTGAACCCCCGCCACCAGGGGGGCCGCCTCCGGAAGGGCCTGGTAGGCCTCCAGGTCGGCGATGCCCTCCTCCAGCATCTGGCGGACGCGGGGACTGCACTGTTCCACGGCCTGTCGCAGTTCCCAGATGCGCTGGCCCATCAGAGAGGTCGCGGTGGCCTGCCCGGCGAAGAGGGGGAGAAGTTCCGGCGCCCGCTGGCGAAGGACGCCGTCCAGCGCAGTGATCGTGAGGGCGATGACAATGTGGGCGCGATCGGCCTCCCGGCATTGAGCGTAGAAGTTCGGTTCAAAAAGCGCGTCTATCTGGGCCAGCGCATCTTCATCTGTTGCTTCCCGCAGATGCCAGAAGATTTCCCGCACACGCTGGTCTACCAGGGGGAGTTGCTGGCGATAGAAGCGGGCGGCCCAGCGGTAGACCCGTCCGAACCGCCAGGGCAACGCCAGCAAGCGGCCGGGCGGAATGCGGACTTTCTCCTCCACCAGGCCCGCCGGAGCCCCCACCGAGGTGGGATCAAAGGGAAGGACCCGCGCCATATTGCGGGCGTAGTAGTTGATGTTCAGGTAGAGCCATCCCTGAACGACCTGAGTGGGCTTGAGAGTGGGGTCAAAATCCGAGGTGTCGCCCGCCAGGGCACCCAGAAACCAGGAAATCTGCGCGTCCAGGCCCGCTTCCGTCATCGTCACCGTCACAGGCCGGGCCAGACTGGTGGTCTCCTGGGTGTTATGTCCGCTGAGCAGCCATTCGGTCATCCGAGCCTCCTTGCCTGTTCCAGGAATCCGATAAAGGTTTGTCCTTCCGGAGAGATAAATCGGGCCGGGCCCAGTTCATCCTGCAGGAGGTCGCCGGGCTGAGGGGCCGGGCGAAAGGCCTCATGGCCCGCCGGACCCAGATACCCGACCAGCGGCGCGGCGATGCGGGTAAACGTCCAGGGCTCCAGGCCCGCTTCTCTCTCTTCCAGGCGCCACCAGGGGAAATCGCCCGGTGACGGAGATGACAATGTGTCCAGCAAAGTGACCTGAGGTGCCCGCAGCGGATGTGAGGTTCCACCAGAGTCGGTGAACCGACCGAATCCAGCAACGCCCTGGGGCGTCTCTACCCGGACGGCGTAGAGGCGCTCCGGCACCCAGGCCAGCGTCCAGCCTGTCGCCACTCCCATCGGCCGTACCCCCCAACTGTGGTCCCGATAGCAGAGCCACTCCCCGGCCATATCGGTCTGGCCGACTCCAATACGACCGCGCAGGCGGCCATCCTGCTGGGCCTGGGTGTAGGGGCCGAAGATATAGCGTTCCGGCCGGGCAAGGGCGATGAATTCCAGTTCCAGGCTTAAAGGGAACGTCTGGCCCCGGGCATCCCGTGCGCCTCCCTGGAAAGAACAGTGCCAGTGTTCCCACGGTTTCTCACAGAGGAGCCGGAGGGCCGGTCCGGACGCATCCGTCGGGGGCAGGTCGGGGGCCGGGACGCCGGATGACTGGTGGATCAGGGTGTGATCGCCGCTGCGCAGGACAACCATCTCCAGGAGGGAATCCTGCCCGAAGAGGGTACGCAGGATGCCAAAGGTACCGCCGTCCGGGGCAGTGAAGGTGAAGTAGAAGGCTTCGTGTTCTCCGGGTTGCAGTGCGTGGCGGAAATCTTCGTAGGGGAGAAGATTCATCCCGTCTCCTGAGTTATGGATAATATGAGTCTCCTGCTTTCACCGCCGAGACGCAGAGTACGCAGAGACCATCAAGGAAACTCACACAGAGACGCAAAGGCACGAAGATTTTCCTTCGCGCCTTCCCTTTTGTGTCTCCGTGTCTTTGTGTGAGAATAGTGGCCCTTTCCGCCTGGCCGTAAACGGGCCAGGCTCAGTAAAGAAAGAGGCGCTAAAGCGCCCTTCTACCCTCTGGCCCCCGTGTTTCCGGGAAAGGCGACCGGGGGCAAGGGCGCTTCCAGCGCCCGTCGGAACCTCAGCCAGGCCGTTTACGGCCTGGCATAGCAGGCCCCGACGATTTTGGGACACACCCGGCTGTAGGGGCAACCCTTGCGGTTGCCCCCCTTGCGGTTGCCCCGCGATGGGGCAGGGGCAAGCCCTGCCCCTACGACGTCTCCCCGCAGAGGAACAGCAGTCGCTCCCAGCGGCGGTCCACCTCGGCCTGGAGTTCGTCTATCAGGTGGCGGTTCTCCGGGCGGAAGAGGTGGCGGAAGCGGCCCTGCCGCTTGAGCCACTCTTCCACCGGCAGTTTCTCTTTCGGCTTGTAGGTCAGCCGCCAGACACCGTTCTCCACCTCGTAGAGGGGCCAGTAGCAGGTGTCCACCGCCAGTTGGGTGATCTCCAGCGTCTCGTAGGTCTCGTGCCGCCAGCCCCGGTTGCAGGAAGCCAGGATGTTCAGGAAGGCAGGCCCGCCACAGTTGACGGCCTTGCGGACCTTCTCCATCAGGTCCTTCCACTGGGTAGGAGCGGCCTGGGCCACGTAGGGGATGTCGTGGGCCGCGACGATGGCTGTCAGGTCCTTGCGCATCTGTTGCTTGCCCGGAATCACACTCCCCGCCGGGGAAGTGGTGGTGTGGGCCCCCAACGGGGTGGCGCCGGAGCGCTGGATGCCGGTGTTCATGTACGCCTCGTTGTTGTAGCAGATGTACAGGAACTGGTGACCCCGTTCCAGCGCACCGGAGAGGGCCTGAAAGCCGATGTCATAGGTGCCGCCGTCGCCGCCGAAGGCGATGAATTTGATGTTCCGCTCGGGGATTTTCCCCTGTCGGACCATGCTGCGGTAGGCCGCCTCCACGCCGGAAATGGTGGATGCCGCGTTCTCAAAGGCGTTGTGGATCCACGGCACCCGCCAGGCGGTGTAGGGGTAGATGGTGGTGGCGACTTCCAGACAGCCCGTGGCGTTGGTCACCACAACCGGGTCGTCAATCGCCGCCAGAATCTGCCGGACGACTATAGGGGCCGCGCAACCGACACAGAGCCGATGCCCCGGCGAGAGCCGGTCCGGTTTCTTCGCCAGTTCTTTGGGAATGAGTTTGGTCGCCATACTGTCTCTCCTCATCAGATTTGAGCCTCTCGGAAGGCCCGCTCCAGCAGGTCAGCAAGGCCGAGGACGGCAGCCCAATGGGTCAGGTAGGGGACATCCAGAGCGTTTGCCTGGACTCGCAAAACTCCGATCACGTCGTTCCACTGGCGCTCGGAAACCTCGCCCCCCATCCGGAACCAGGCCAGTTTATTCAAGATAACGTCTTCAGGGGCACTCAGAGAGAACTCCCGGCCGGATTCTTCCTCCAATGTGTCCCGACGGGTTCGCCGGAACGCTTCCTGATCGTAGGGTCTCTCCCGAAGGACGAACACGTCCACCTTCACCATCGTCTCCAGGTGAATCAGGTTGAAGGACGAACGACGGTGAAGGGCCTCGTGAATCGCCTCCGGGTTGATGTAGTACTGCTCCTGGAGAAGGGCCGCCAGCGGCTGGACATGCTCGGGCCGCAGGTCGGCCACCAGGTCTATGTCCATCGTGGCGCGGGGGACTCCGTATACAGAACTGGCCACTGAGCCTCCAATCTGGTAGGCCACTCCCAGTCGCTCCAGGGCATCCACGACCGGGATCAGGGCACTCAGCAGGTCAGACATCCCCCCTCCCGCCGGTCCAGATACCGGCGCACCTCTTCCGCCAGGCCCTGTCCGTACCAGCGGGCAATGAAGGCCAGCAGGACTTCTTTCTCGCTGGCCGCGGGCATGGCCCGCTGGAGAGCCCGCCGGGCCAGCCACATGGAAGTCCGGCTCAGCGAGCGGGTCAGGCGGAAACGCTGAGCAGGACCTGCCCGCCGCAACATCTCTATCTGGATCCTGGCGACTTCGGGTGGGGTATCTGATAAGGACGCCACTTCACCACGCTCCGTGGCTTGCTACAAACGAGACGCCCCTCCGCTGCGCCCCGTGGCTCACTGCAAACGGGCCCTACTCCCGCACGCTCAGATAGGTCACCAACCGTTCCACCCGGCCGGTCTCGGCAACGCGGAGCATGTCCCGGTAGACCGATTCTATCTCCGAGGGCTTGATGTCCCGCCCTCCGAGACCGAAGACGTAGTCGGCCATCGGGATGTGGACGCCCTGCAGGGCCAGCGCCGCCGCCAGTTCCAGGAAGAGGGGGCCGGCGTTGTGGAAAGAGCCAAAGGCGATGGAACGGTCCATCACGGCCACGGCCTTCAGGTGACGCAGCGCGTCGGCCAGTTCCTTCGCCGGGAAGGGCCGGAAGACGCGGGGCTTCAGGAGGCCCACTTTCAGGCCCTGGGCGCGCAGGTTGTCCACCACCACTTTGGCCGTCCCGGCGGTGGAGTTGGCAACGACGATAGCGACCTCCGCGTCGTCCAGATGGTAGGCCTCAAAGAGGCCGTAGTTGCGGCCGAACTTGCGGTTGAACTCGCCGATCACCTCCAGGATGGCCGGCAGGGCCTTCTCCATCGCGTCCACCTGCTGCCGCTTGCTTTCGTAGTAGTAATCGTAGAAGTGGAGCGCCCCGTAGGTCTTGGGGTTGTCCACGTCCAGGGCGGACCACCGGGGCTGATATGTGCCGACGAAGGCCTTGACGTCCGCGTCGTCGTAGACCTCCACCCGCTCCATCGCGTGGCTGGTGATGAAGCCGTCCTGGCAGACGACCACGGGCAGCAGGACATTGGGGTGTTCGGCGATGCGGACGGCCTGGATGATGTTATCGTAGGCTTCCTGGTTGTTCTCGGAGAACAGGATGATCCAGCCGCTATCCCGCATCCCCATCACGTCGGAGTGGTCGCAGTGGATGTTGATGGGGCCGGAGAGGGCCCGGTTCACCAGACTCATCACGATGGGGCATCGGTAAGAGGCGGCGATGTAGACGATTTCCCACATCAGAGCCAGTCCCTGGGAGGAAGTGGCGGTCATCACCCGCGCGCCGGCCAGGGACGCGCCCACGCAGGCACTCATCGCCGAATGCTCGCTCTCCACGCAGATGAACTCGGTCGTCACTTCCCCGTTCGCCACGTATTCCGCGAAGAACTCCACCGTCTCCGTCTGGGGGGTGATGGGGTAGGCGGCGACCACGTCGGGGTTAATCTGGCGCATCGCCGTAGCGACCGCCTGGTCTCCGGTAAGCGCTTCGTATTTGCTCATGTTTTCCTCCTGATGCAGGATGAATCCTGCGCTACCGGCAGGATGAATCCTGCGCTACGGGCAGGATGAATCCTGCGCTACCTGCGGGATAAATCCTGCGCTACGGGCAGGATGAATCCTGCGCTACCTGCGGGATAAATCCTGCGCTACCGGCAGGATGAATCCTGCGCTACGGGCAGGATGAACCCTGCGCTACCTGCGGGATAAATCCTGCGCTACTCCGCTTTGCCTTCTTCTACCATTCGGATGCACAGGCGGAGGTCGTCCCGCTTCAGGGTTTCTCCCGCCTGGCGGATCACTTTGGCGTTGACCGGGCAGACCGAGGCGCAGATGCCGCAGCCCTTGCAGTGATCCAGGTCAAAGCCGACCATTTTCTCGTTCTCGGCGTCCACCAGGATGCTGGAGTCCGGGCAGAAGAGCCAGCACTGGAAGCAGTGGATGCACTGGGCCTGGCCGAAGACAGGCCGGAAGGCCCGCCAGCCGCCGGTCTTGTACTCCACGGCGTTCCCGCCCTCCAGAATCATGCCGCCGATGGGAATCTCACGCCATCCTTTCAACTGGGCCATGTCGGATGCTCCTCCATAAGTTGGACAGAACGGAGCACGGAATACATATTCCGTATTCCGTCAGGAGTTACGCAGTTGGTCTTTTTTGCCACGAATTGCACAATTTACACGGATTAAAAGAAATAAAATTCGTGCCAATTCGTGAAATTTGTGGCGAATTCCAAAGTTTATCCGCCAACTGCGTAAGTCCTGTCCGTATTCCGTATTCCGTTACCCTTCCCGCAGTTCCTGGGCCGCGCGGCGCAGGACGCGGACGTTGGCCTCCACCACCAGGGGGGAGACCTTCTCGCCGAACCACTCCCGGACCTGATGCTCCAGCGCGTCCAGGTCAAAGAGGCCGGTCGCGCGAGCAAAAGCCCCCAGCATTGGCGTGTTGGTGATCTCCCGCCCCATCTCCTCAATGGCGATGTGGCTGGCGTCCACAGTGAAGACTTTGCCGGTGTGGAAACCGGTGATCCGGCGCACCTCTTCGGGGCTCATAGAGGTATTCACGATGAGGATACCATCTTCCTTCAGCCCTTCCGTCACCGGGACGGTGCCCAGTAGAGTGGGGTCCAGGACCAGAACGACGTCGGGGTTCTCAATCTGAGAGTGGATGTTGATGGGTTTGGAACTCAGTCGGGTGAACGAGCGGATCGGAGCGCCCATCCGCTCCGGCCCGAAGTCGGGGAAGGCCTGGAAGTACTGGCCGGCCCCCATGGCCGTTTCGGCCAGGAGTTTACCGGCGGTGACCACGCCCTGCCCTCCCCGGCCGTGCCAGCGGATTTCCAGCATTTCTTTGCTCATCGTTCCTCCTGTGTGAAGAATGCGCGGGTGAGGGACACCAAACGAATATTATGCCACAAATCGGAATTTTTGCCAGTGGGCGAAGATGGATGGGGTCATCATTTTCAGAGACTCTAACCAGCCTTTATACCCTGCCGGAGCCACTCCAGCACATCGCCTGGAGTACCAATACGCAGGGGAAGCACATCCGGTGGGATGGTCAAAAAGTGCCGGTAGTCGTGCGTTACCAACCAGTCTGCCCGGGCCTCCAGCGCCTCTGCCAGGATGAAGGCATCGGGCAGGTAGGAGAGCCATTGCCGTGCAGATTCCAGGGACTCTGGACTCGCTTCACCGGTGATCTCCACCCGGGCCGCATCCAGCAGCAGAGCCAGGTCGGGCAGGGTGTCGGGCGCTTTGCGCCGCACCACGGCCTCGCACTCCTTCAGCACCTGCGGGCCAACCAGCAGACGCAGATAACCGGCCTCGCCCAGGCGTAAAATCATCCGCGCACCTCCCTGAGGCGAGAGGACAGCCACAAAAATGACGCTGGTATCCAGAAAGACCTTAGCGACCGGCAGACTCACCCCGCACCTCGCGCAGGGTTTTCAACATCGTCTCCAGGTCCGCACCCTGAGCGCGCCACTGCGCAGCCAGCCGGTCCGCCAGCCGGTCGGTCTCCAGGGTCTGGGGCACCAAAATCAGCGCACCGTCCAGGTCCAGCAAAGTCAGGACCCGGCCTTCTTGAATCGCCAGTTTTCGGCGCACTGGCGCTGGTAGGGTGATGACCCCCCGCCGGGCAACCTGCACCTGGTAGACACCCATATAAGCCCCCCGTTTTCAGTATTTCCGCTTTTCAGTATAGCAGACAATCTGACATTGTCAACTTCTCTCCTTGCTCATCACCATCGCCCAGCCAGAACACCACCGAAAGAGCCTTACCTCTGCCGGACAATCTGGAAGCGGTCAAAATCCCGGGCGATGACGGTCTCCGGGAAGATGGCCTGCGCCTCCTCCAGGACCTCCCAGTCCCGGTAGCGGCGGGAGATGTGGGTCAGCACCAGTTGCCGGACGTTCGCCTCCCGCGCCAGGAGAGCGGCCTGGCGGGCCGTCAGGTGGCCGAACTCCCGCGCCATCTCCGCCTCTGCCTCCAGATAGGTGGCCTCAATGACCAGCAGGTCCGCCTCCCGGACGAACTCCGCCAGGCCGTCGGTGCGGGCGGCATCGCCGACGTGGGCCAGGCAGGCTCCCGGGCGCGGCGGCCCCAGGACCTGGTCGGGGTGGATGACCCGGCCGTCGGGCAGGGTGACGGATTCCCCGGCGACCAGCCGCCGCCGTTCCGGCCCGGCGGGGACCCCCAACGCCTCCGCCTTCTCCACCAGGAAGGGACGGCGGGGCTTCTCGCGGAAAAGATAGCCGAAGCACCCCGATCCCCGATGCTGGACCGGGAAAGCGAAAACTTCCAGGTCGTCGGCCTCCAGGATTTTCCCCGGGGTCACCTCAACGAAGATCAACTCCATCGGCGGCGGCGCGCCCCGCAGGACGACGCCGAAGATGAGGTCTCGGACCCGCTCCAGCGTGGCCCGTCCGCCGTAAATCTCCAGATACTCTATGGTCTCCCAGCGGGCGAAAGTGGAGATCAGCCCGCCCAGCCCCAGGATGTGGTCCAGATGACCGTGGGTCAGCAGGATGCGGTTCAGCCGTTTGAACCCCAGCCCGCTCTGGAGTATCTGCCGCTGGGTGCCTTCCCCACAGTCCACCAGGAAGCGATGGTCCTGGTACAGCACCATCTGGGACGGGAGGTTCCGATGGATGGATGGCGCAGATGCCGATGTGCCTAAGAAAACCAGTTCTATCATGTCGCAGGTCGCAGGGTCGCAGGTCGCAGGTCGCAGGGTCGCAGGTCACAGGTCGCAGGGTCGCAGGTCGCAGGTCGCAGGGTCGCAGGTCGCAGGTCTCAGGGCGCCGGGATGACCGTCACGGTGCCGGGCTTCCCTTCTTCGCCGTCCACGGTGATCCGGACGGGAAGGAAGGCCTGAACCATCGCGATGTTGGTCAGCAAATGACGGGTGATGGCAGAAGTGAACAGGCGGGAAGTCCCGGCCGCCAGCGCCATCGGAAGCAGGAGTTGGTCCGCCAGATGGGGGTCCACCGGGGCACCGGTTTCGTGGTGAGTCAGCAGGTCCTGGCAGGCCATCTGGGCGACCTGGTCGGCGGGGAGGCCCTTGCGCCCGTAGGCGGTGAAGCCCGCCCGCGCGTGCTCATACTGGATGTGCAGGAAAATTCCCGCCCCCGGTCCGGCCCCCCGCACGACCAGCGGCTGCAGGTCGGCCTTGAGGCCGGCGCGGGCCAGCAGATTGCGCGCCCGGTCTACCATCCGCTGGGGGATGTGGGCCGGCAGGTTGGAGACGACGCCCCGTCCCCAAACCCGCCGGACGTCCCCCCGTTCGGTCAGCCCGATAGGAGTCAACGGGCCGGCGCGCCCCCGAATCCGCACCCGAACCTCCCCGCCGCCCGCCGGGTAGAACCCCCAGGCGACCAGTTCCATCTCCGCCTCCAGCCCCATCCGGGCCACCGTGGGCAGGAAGACCTCCCGGAGGTAGTCCACCGACGGCGCCCAGGGGACGTGGGTGCCCCCGCGCAGGGTCAGGTGACTCTCGCCCCGGGCCAGTGCCAGAGGCAGGAAGACGGTCTGGAAGACCAGGCCCACGGCGCCAGCGCTCCCACGCCCGGCAATCTCCGCCACGTCAAAGGTGTATGTTCCCGGGGCTGGCGGACTCTGGGGCTGAAAACGAAGGGTCTGGCTGCCCAGTTCGGCCCCCTCCACGCGGGCCTGACAAATGGCAGCGGCGGCCTGCACCGCGGTCAGGTGCTGAGGCTGAAGGCCGGGGTTGGGCCGTCCGGCGCGGATGTGGATGATTTCCACTGGTCGGCCCATGAGCGCGGAGAGCGTCAGGGCCGTCCGCAGGACCTGTCCCCCACCCTCGCCAGTAGAGCCATCTATTTGCATCGCTAATCGCTAATCGCTAATCGCTGATCGCTAATCGCTAATCGCGAATCGCGAATCGCTAATCGCTGATCGCGAATCGCTGATCGCTGATCGCGAATCGCTGATCGCTGATCGCTGATCGCTAATCGCGAATCGCCTATCGCTGGTACGAATGGACGATATGCGATATGCGATATGCGATATGCGATATGCGATATGCGATACGCGATATGCGATATGCGATACGCGATAAGCGGACTCCAGCAAAGGCCCGCCCGGTGGCGCAGGCCGCCAGGCATGCCTGCAGGCTGAGCTGCGCTACGTATCTGCGAACCGATCCGGGCAGGCAGTTACCTTACCCCGTACAATGCGGCGGCGGCCAAAGACTGCCGCTGCATCTTTGACTTCACTGCAAAAAGGTCTCTTTACCGCAGAGACCGCAGAGTACGCAGAGCAATACTAAAGAAAATCTCTGCGCTCTCTGCGTTCTCTGCGATTAGTTTTTGCAGTGGATTCATCTTTGCTTTATGCCGGACTCATAGGACCGAACCAGCCCCGGCGCTCCATCCATTTGGCCAGTTCCAGCACCGGGGAGATGGTGAAGGCGGCGGCAATCACGATGGCCCAGTCCACCAGCGGGAGACTAAAGGTGCCGAAGGGCTTGTGCAGGAAGGGCAGGTAAACGACCGCGTTCAGCAGCAGCAACTCCCACAAAATGGCCAGATTCAGCCATTTGTTGGCAAAGGGCCGATCCAGCACCGAATGGCGGTCCGACCGGAAGTTGTAGGCCTTGAAGAACTGGATCAGCACCAGGGAGACGAAGGTCATCGTCATCGCCTCGGCAACGCTCCGGCCCGAGTTCAGCGCCCAGGTGAAAAGACTCAGGTTGACGATTGTGGACCATATACCGCCTAAGGTCATCAGCGTGACCACCGGGCGGGTGAAGATGCCGGTGCGCGGGTTGCGCGGGGGGCGGCGCATGATATCGGGCTCGGGTGGGTCCACCGACAGGGCCAGGGCTGGCAGGCCGTCGGTGGCCAGGTTCACATACAGGATCTGCACCGCCGTCAGCGGCAGGGGCAGGCCCAGCAGGGTCGCGCCGGCCATCAGGCCGATCTCGCCGATGTTGGACGAGAGCAGGTACATCAGATACTTCTTGATGTTCCCAAAGATGGCACGTCCCTCTTCTACCGCCGCCACGATGGAAGCGAAGTTGTCGTCGGTCAGGGTCATCGCGGCGGCCTCCTTGGTCACGTCCGTGCCGGTGATGCCCATCGCCACGCCGATGTCGGCCTGTTTGAGGGCCGGAGCGTCGTTGACTCCGTCCCCGGTCATCGCCACCACGTGGTCCTTCTTCTGCAAGGCGGTGACCACCCGCAGTTTATGAGCCGGAGAGACCCGCGCGTAGACGGCAATATCTTCTACCTCTCGCTCCAGGTCGGCATCACTCATCCGGTCCAGTTCCGAGCCGGTGACCACGCGCTCCGATGATGTCAGCAGGCCCAGTTCCCGTGCCACCGCCTGCGCGGTGACCGGATGGTCGCCGGTAATCATCACGGGCTTGATGCCCGCTTCCCGGCAGGTCTGAATGGCCGCCTTCGCCTCCGGACGAGGGGCATCTATCATCCCCACCAGGCCCAGGAACGTCATCTCCTGCTCGGCGTTCTCCAGGCGGGCATCGGGCTTATAGGCCACCGCCAGCACCCGCAGGGCATCGCTGGCCATCTGCTGGGCCACCTGCAGGATCGCCTCCCGACGGGCCTCGCCCAGCGGGACCGGGCCCTCCTCCGTCCACTCCCAGGTGCACGAGGCCAGGATCACCTCCGGCGCGCCCTTGGAATAGGCCACGACGCCGTTGCCCGTTTCGTGCAGCGTGGTCATCCGTTTGGTTTCGGAAGTGAAGGGGATTTCGTGGACGCGCGGAAACCGCTGATCCAGGTCGGTTTTCTGCATCCCTGCTTTGGCCGCTGCGACCACCAGCGCTCCCTCCGTCGGATCGCCCTTGACCACCCAGCGGCCGTCGGTCTGGGCCAGCCGCGCGTCGGAGGCCAGAACAGCCCCCTGCAGCAGGGCCTGCAGGGCAGGCATCGTCGGCTCAACGCCCCTGCCGTTCTCGGAGAACGTCCCCTGGGGTTCGTACCCCACACCGGATACATCCAGGAACCGCCCCGCCACAAAGATCCGCCGGACCGTCATCTCGCCCCGGGTAAGGGTGCCGGTCTTGTCGGAGCAGATGACGGAGGTACAGCCCAGCGTCTCCACGGCCGAGAGGCGGCGCACCAGCGCGTTGCGCCGGGCCATCCGCTGGACGCCGATGGCCAGGGAGATGGTCACCACAGCGGGCAGCGCTTCGGGGACCACCGCAACGGCCAGAGCAATGCCGAAGATGAACATCTCCAGCAACGGCTGGCCGCGCAGGAGGCCGAGGGCAACGATGAGCAACACGATGACAAGGGCCGCGCGGGCCAGGGTATGCCCGACCTTATCCAGGTTCTCCTGGAGCGGCGTCCGGCCGACTTCAATTGTCTGGAGCATCTGGGCAATCTTGCCGAACTCGGTCTGCATGCCGGTGGCGACAACCACCGCCCGGCCCCGTCCATACGTAACCACCGTGCCGGCATAGACCATATTCCGGCAATCTCCCACGCCCAGATGGGGGTCAGCCAGGGGGGCCGCGTGTTTTTCCACCGGCACCGATTCGCCGGTCAGTGCGGCCTCTTCCACCTGCAGGTTGATCGCTTCTATCAGTCGGGCATCGGCCGGGACACGGTCGCCGGCCTCCAGAAGGATGACATCGCCCGGCACCAGTTGGCGCGCGGGCAGTTCCACGTCGTCGCCATCGCGGAGAACGGTGGCGGTGGGCGCGGCCATCTGCCGCAACGCTTCTATCGCGCGCTCGGCGCGGTACTCCTGGATAAAGCCCAGCCCCACCGCAAACAGTACGATAACGGTGATGGCGATCGCTTCTATGCCGTGACCAAGGATCGTCGAGAGGCCCACGGCGATCAACAGGATGATGATCAGAACGTTTTTGAACTGTTCCAGCAGGATGGCCCATGGCGAGATGCGACGAGTTTCCTGCAGTTCATTGGGGCCATACTGGGCCAGCCGCTGATCGGCCTCCGCGCTGCTCAGACCCGCAGGACTGGATTGCAGAAGGTAACAGACATCTTCAGCCGGGAGAGTGTGCCAGGGAGAAGTGGGCTGTTGCATTAGCCTGACAACCTCCTGAAAGGGTTTTTCGCTCCGATTTCAAGTCCTCACAATAGGGAGAATTTTCTTCCTGGGCTCGCCCAAAAAGAAAGGCGAGACCAACAAAGATGAACCTTGTTGGTCTCGCCCGTAGCGATGGACGCTACCGAGCAGCCGGGAGCGATGCTCCGTGTTGACGACTGCTCATTCCCCAGGGCGGGCTACTCCCCAACCGGGAAAATCATACCCGATGATGCTCTTTTTGTCAAGAGAGGTTGTAGGACAACTGCTCGCAGTTGTCCTACAAAGCGGTCAGGCCCGACGAAATTGGGACACCCCCCAACGATGCGGTTGCCCGTTTGGAGACACCAGAGTATAATTTCCACACTATGCGTTCATCCGCATCCCACTTCCGATGAAGTCTACTCTGTGTTCCTGGGGATACCTGTGAGTTCCCAACCTTTGCAGCCAATCCTGAAGAGCATCCTCTCCTGGTCTATCAGTGCTATCTTCCTGCAGGAGTCAGACAGATGAATCCTGAAGAGTACGCCATTATGTATCACGCGGAAGAAGGCCACTGGTGGTACGTGGGAATGGAGCGCATCACGGTGACCCTTCTGGACCGCTGGTATGCGCCGGGCTCCAACCTGCGCATTCTGGACGCCGGATGTGGGACAGGGAAGGCGATGACCTCGTACCTGACCCGCTACGGGCAGGTGACGGGCTTTGACTTCGCCCAGGAGGCCATTCATTTCTCCCGTCAACGGGGAGTGACGCGACTGGCCCGGGCCTCGGTGATGGAAATCCCCTTTGCCGACCACAGTTTTGATCTGGTCGTCAGTTTTGATGTGCTCTGTGTGAGAGGCGTCCCGGACGATGTCCAGGCACTGCGGGAGATCCGCCGGGTCCTTGTTCCCGGAGGACGGGTCTTGCTCCGTCTGCCCGCCTGCAACTGGCTGCGCGGCCATCACGACGCGGCCGTGCATATCCGCTATCGCTACAACAAGAGGGACATCGTCCAGCGATTCCAGGAGGCTGGCCTTCAAGTGGAGCACCTCTCGTATGCCAACACCCTGCTCTTCCCCATGGCCCTGCTCAAGCGGACGGCAGAGAAGTTTTGGCCCTCCAGGGAAGTTCGCTCCGACCTGACGTTCCATCCTGGCCCTCTCAACGGCCTGTTCGGGAGCATCCTCGCCGCGGAAGCACCTCTTGTAACCGGGCGGGGGTTGCCGTTCGGGCTGAGCCTGATCGCTGTTGGACGTAAGATGCCCTGAGGTGAGGAGGATGGTAGAACGACTTTCCAGCATCAGCGCTGTTTTCCCTGCGTTCAACGACGGGGGCACCATCCCCAGCATGGTCCTCACCGCGCTGATCGCCCTGCGCCAGGTGACCGATGACTACGAGATCATCGTCGTGAACGACGGCAGCCAGGACTACACCCGGGACGTACTGGAAGAGTTGAAGAGTCGCTATCCCGAACTGCGCGTCATCCACCATGACCGGAACCGGGGCTATGGGGCCGCGCTCCGCACCGGCTTCGCAGCCGCCACGAAGGAGTGGGTATTTTATACCGATGGGGATGCCCAGTACAACCCTCTGGAACTGGTCCGGCTGGTGGAGGCCCTGAAAGATGGCGTGGACGTGGTCAACGGATACAAGATCGTGCGCCACGACCCCATCAGCCGGAGGATTATCGGCCGACTGTACCACCACTTTGTGAAATTGACCTTCGGCTTCAAACTGCGGGATGTGGACTGCGACTTCCGGCTGATCCGCCGCGCCATCTTTGACCAGATTGAACTGGAAAGCGACAGCGGCACCATCTGCCTGGAGATGGTCAAAAAGTTCCAGGATGCCGGATACGTCTTCGCCGAAGTGCCGGTGCATCACTACCATCGGCAATACGGCGTCTCCCAGTTCTTCAACTGGCGGCGGCTGCTCCGGATGGCTGGACAACTGGCAATTCTCTGGTGGAAACTGGTCGTGCGGAAAGAACACCTGAGGGGGGTCCCTCAACGGAAGCCTCTGTCATCTCCACTGCGGGATGCCCGATGATGGACCTCCGCTCTGTCTTCTCGGGAAAACGGGTGCTGGTGGCTGGCGGGCTGGGCTTCATCGGAAGCAACCTGGCCCGCCGCCTTGTGGAGTTGGGGGCGGATGTGCTGATCGTGGACGCCCTCATTCCGGCCTATGGGGGGAACCCCTTCAATATCGCCGGGATAGAGAACCGGGTACGGGTGAACATCGCCGATGTGCGCAATGAGTCGGTGATCAACCACCTGGTCCAGGGGCAGGATTTTCTCTTCAATCTGGTTGGACAGGTGAGCCATACAGACAGTATGCAGGACCCGTATACGGACATGGAGACGAACTGTCGGGCTCAAATCGCCCTTCTGGAGGCCTGCCGCCGGTGGAATCCGGAGATCAAAATTGCCTACGCAGGAACCCGCCAGGTCTACGGCCGTCCTCGCTATTTGCCGGTGGATGAGCATCATCTCGTGGAGCCGGTGGACATCAACGGAGTCCACAAAATAGCGGCCGAGTGGTACCATCGCATCTACCACCGGGTCCACGGCCTTCGGACCGTCGCGTTACGGTTGACCAACACCTACGGCCCCCGGATGCGGGTGAAAGACAGCCGCCACGGCTTCATCGGATGGTGGATCCACCAGGTGGTGAGAGGAAGGGAGATAGAGATTTTCGGGACCGGCCAGCAGATTCGCGACTTCAACTATGTAGACGACGTGGTGGAGGCCCTGCTTCTGGCCGCGTCTCATCCGGATACGGACGGGCAGGTCTACAATCTGGGCGGCGACGAACCCATCTCCCTGGCGGAACTGGCCCGGTTGCTGGTGGACGTGAACGGCGGGGGAAGTTATCGCCTGGTCCCCTTTCCGGCCGACCGCCAGCGGATTGATATTGGCGATTATTATGGAGATTATTCTCGCATCCGCGCCCAATTGGGATGGCGGCCGAAAGTCCCCCTGCGGGAAGGGCTGGCCCGCACCATCGCCTTCTATCGGGAATTCGGCGACCGTTACTGGTAGAGATGGTTCCGGTCTTTGACCTGAGACGGCAGTACGAGAGCATCCGGGAGGAGATGGACCAGGCCATCGCCCGGGTATTGAGGCGGGGGCGCTTCATCCTGGGCGAGGAAGTCGCGGCCTTTGAGCACGAATTCGCCGCCTTCTGCGGCGTGGCCCACGCGGTGGGCGTCGGTTCCGGCACGGAGGCGCTCCATCTGGCCCTCCGGGCCTGCGGAATCGGCCCCGGCGATGAGGTCATCACGGTCTCCCATACGGCCGTAGCGACGGTAACCGCCATAGAACTGGCCGGGGCCCGGCCCGTCCTGGTAGACGTAGACCCCCGGCGGTACACGATGGACCCGATGAAGGTGGAGGAGCGGATTACCCCGTCCACGCGGGCCATCCTTCCGGTCCACCTCTATGGCTGTCCGGCAGACATGGAGCCCCTGTTGGAGATCGCCCGGCGACAACATCTGGTGGTGATAGAGGACTGTGCGCAGGCCCACGGCGCTCTCTACAAAGGCCGTCCGGTCGGTTCCTGGGGGGACATCGCGGCCTTCAGTTTCTACCCCACCAAGAACCTGGGCGCCTGCGGGGACGGCGGCGCGGTGGTCACCAACGACCCCGTGCTGGCGGAGCGAGTCCGACTGCTGCGGGAGTACGGCTGGGCGGAGCGCTACGTCAGCCACATCCGGGGCCTGAACAGCCGGTTGGACGAACTCCAGGCCGCCATCCTGCGGGTCAAACTGCGCCGCCTGGAAGCCTGGAACGAGCGCCGTCGGCAGATTGCGGCAATGTACCGGGAACATCTGGCCGACGTGGCCTCTCGCGGGGAACTGGTCCTTCCGGAGGAGCCGGAGGATGTCCGGCACGTCTATCACCTCTACGTCGTCCGCCATCCCTGCCGCGATGCCCTTCGCCGGTTTCTGGAGGAGAGAGGCATCGGGACGTTGATCCATTACCCCGTGCCGGTCCACCTTCAGCCCGCCTACGCCGACCTGGGATACCCGGAAGGCTCCCTGCCCGTCACCGAGGCCCTGAGCCGGGAAGTGCTCTCCCTGCCGATGTATCCGGAGTTGACGGATGAGGAGGTGCGGATGGTTTCGGAAGCCCTCTGTGCCTTTGGGGAGAGGACGTAACTACCTTCCAGGGACCTCGGAGTATGAAAGATGTTGGCGAAGACGTGCCCCTGTAGCGCAGGCCGTCAGGCCTGCATACAGGCTGACAGCCTGGGCTACGTGATCTGCAAACCGATCAGGTAGGTAATTACGAGAGAGCCTTATGAAAGATGCCGCGAATTCTCTGCAGACGGATATCCGGGATGGCCTGATTCTCTGGGGGTTGGGGGCCCTGATCCTGGCGGTCTATTGGCCCCTGCTGACCGCGGATCCCGCCTCCCAGGCGGCGCTGGCGCCGGGAGATTTGACCGTTTATTACTATCCACTGTTCGCCTATACGATTGAGCAACTTCAACAGGGGCACATTCCCCTCTGGAACCCCTACATTCTCGGCGGATTTCCGCATCTGGCTGAACTTCAGACCCAGGTCCTTTACCCGGTCAACTGGCTGATTGCGCTGATCAGCCTGGGTGAACCGTTCTCTTACCGGGCGTTTGCCGGGACTGTTCTTTTTCACCTGATCTGGGCCGCCTGGGGAGCGTATGGCTTTTTCCGATGGCTGACCCAGGACCGGGCATGCGGGACGTTTGGCGCAGTGGCCTGGGGACTGAGCGGTTACCTCACCGGGTATCCGATACAGGCCCCCCCTATTCTCGGCGCCGCTGCGTGGTTACCGTGGCTGCTGTGGACCACAGGGCGCTCTCTCTCGGGAAAGCATCCCCGCAGGAACGGATTTGCGGCCGCTCTGGTGTGGGCTCTGGTCTTCCTGGCGGGATTTCCTCAGGCCGCGCTGTATGTTTATGGCATTGGACTGGCCTTTGGGGTTGCCTGCATCCTGTCCCAACCAGCGGAACATCGTCGTTTCGCGTGGACTACGGGGCTCGTCATCGCGGTGGGGGGATCTGCTCTTACCGCCGCACAGTTGCTGCCTTCCCTGGATTCTGCATCGCTCTCCGAACGCCTGGACTGGCCCTTCTCCTACCGGGCTATAGGCTTTGAAGTTTGGGATTTGCTGGGGATTTTCTGGCCCCATCTTGCCAACTGGTCTCCCCTGTACGTCGGCATCCCCGTTCTGCTGGCCGCGTTGGTCCTCAGCAAGGCAGAAGGTGCGATCATCCGACGCAAAGGATTATGGACGGGTATCGGCATTGCGGGAATATTCCTGTCGTTGGGAAAAGAGAGCCTTTTCTACCCTGCCGTAGTCCATTTCCTTCCGATATGGAGCATTTTCCGGAATCAGGAACGCGCGGCCATAGTGGTCGCCTGGGCCCTGATTACCCTGGGGGTCCTGGGTTTGCGGGGAACGGTACTCCCATCCAGAAAGCGGATAGCAGGCATCGTTTTGGGGGCAATCGGAGCGCTTCTGATTCTGCTTTTCCTCTGGATACAAGCCCAGCCTATCTCTGAATGGCCGCGCCTGCACCAATGGCTCTCCTACGCCCTCTGGCCCTGGATGATGGGAGGAATCGGCTGGCTGCTCCTGCAGTACTGGCCCCGGAGCCGCTGGTGGCTGGTTGCCCTGCTGGCCCTGGATGTGGGCACGGTCGCCTGGCGAACGGCGTTCCAGACCCACTGGGTCTGGCAACCTCCCGCCCAGGTGACCCGTCCTCCCATCCTCTCCGCCTGGGTGCCTCCGGAAAAGAGAGCACATCGGATAGACACCCGGGGACACCTGACCGGCAACTGGCCGGCCCCGGAGAGTCTGGAAGACCTGCACGGGAGCTTAACATTTTTAAACCACTTCCTTTACCGATTTCGTAATGAGGTTCCCGGTGAGCGGGTGTGGGCATTGATGGGTGTAGGTTGCTACGTATGGCAAGAGGGCGAGTCTCCTATCCCCTTTCCCGCTCATCGGGTCGCCTCTCTGCCCCAGGGGGACCGCCTATTGCATTTTGAATGCCTGGACGAACCTTTCCCCCGCTACCGCCTTATTTATGACGCCGTGGCCTTTGATGATGAGACCGCTATCCGCGCCCTGCGGGACGGGCAGTTTGACCCGCTTCGGACGGTGATTCTGGACCGCCCCTGGCATTTCCCGCCTGCGGCCTCCGTTCCAGTTTCCCCCACCGTTCAAGTTCTTTCCCACAAACCGGAGGAGATTTTGCTTCAGGTCCAGACGCCTCAGGCAGGATTCCTGGTCATCGGAGATGTATGGTATCCGGGATGGCAGGCCACGGTAGATGGTGAGCCCGTACCCGTTCTGCGCGCGTATACCACTCTCCGCGCCGTTCCCCTCTCCCCAGGAGAACACACTGTCCACCTGGCTTACCGTCCCCTTTCGTTTCAGTCAGGATTACTGCTGTCGTCCCTTTCCTTCTTCGCACTGGTTATTTGGGCGATGCAGCCCCATCGGTTTCTGCCGATGCATCGCAGGAGGCAAAAATGAGTCAACGATCATCGGTTCCATCCAGGCCCGAATATCCCCTGGCTACCCCGGAGGAGACCAACATGTTTATCTCCTGGATCAAAGAACTCATCCGCCAATTCCGCCTGGCCTGGCAGCTCTTCAAGGACCGCCGGGTGCCCTGGGCGCTGAAACTCATCCCCCCGGCCGCGCTCATCTACGTCCTCTCCCCCATAGACATTCTGCCCGACCTGGGTCTGGGTCTGGGGCAACTGGACGACGTC
>Ga0197142_1001301_pt1 | contig 22931 bp, 17 predicted proteins | sample GBS60_MetaG_FD_148614 | JGI IMG/M metagenome (GOLD analysis project Ga0197142, IMG submission 148614) | Sediment microbial communities from Great Boiling Springs, Gerlach, Nevada, United States - GBS 60_MetaG | ecosystem: Environmental > Aquatic > Thermal springs > Hot (42-90C) > Sediment... | reverse complement strand
AGCCGTAGCGCGTGCGCACACGCAGGGTCGGATGCTCGCCACAGTCGAACCAGCGCTCGGCGCGCCTCATTCGTCCGCCCACCGCGCGGACAGCAAGGTCGATAACGGTTTCGCCCTCGGTGTCTGCGTGTGCCAACTTGCCAATCGGGATGAGTCCCACCGCCGTGCGCACCAGCGCGTCGCCTGTGAGGCAGTAGCGCATCGCCGCCGGAGGATCACCATCTATACTGCCGAAATTGCCCTGACCGTCCACAAGGGGATAGCGCATGTTGAAATCCTGCGCCATGCGCACCAGCGTTGGGTAGACCACCTCCTGTCCGTGAGGGTGATAGTTGGCGGTGGTCTCGCCACACACCTTAGCGGACTTCGTGTGTGCCGAATCGGGCGTCAAGCCCAGTTCGCGCATCACATACAGAATGCGTCGCTGCACCGGTTTCAGCCCGTCGCGCACATCGGGCAGCGCACGGGCAATAATGACGCTCATCGCATAGTCGAGGTAGGAGCGCTTCATCTCCTCCTCGACGGGAACCTGCAACACCTCGCGACCAATCGGGCTACTCATACAAAATAAAGTATACCCGACTGCCCGCACTCACAATCGCGTGAGGTGTTCAGCCACTGACGATTCGGACACGGCACTCAATCCACCACGAACACCACTTTCATCGCTTTGAGAAAGCCTGTTCGGGCATCTTCGGCTAAGAGCCGTGCGGCGTCGGCATCGCTAATGACCACATCGGTGGTGGCGACGGCGCGTCGGTAGACCCCAATTGGGCGCAACACCAGCGGGTTGTTGCCAGCGCGTGGGTCGGCACGCGCCGCTGCGAGATCCCGATAATACGCCGCCATGCCCTTTTCGACAAGCTGGTCAAGGTCGAGCTTGCCCACGCCATAGAGGACAGTGCCATCCGCTTTGAGGATGCGGGGCGCCATCGCCGGTTGAACCTTCAGCCCTCGCGCGTCGATAATCAGCCCTGTATAGTTGCCCTCGGCTACGGGTGTGCCTGTTGCGGGCGTGTTGGGACTGACCAGCTCGATGCGCGGCAGCGCAGGCTCCGTGGCGGGAGAGGGTGCAGTGAACGCCGGTTTGAGCAAGTAGCGACTCAGCCCACGCTGCCCATACATCGCCGTGCCGACCGTGACCTGCACCGCCTCTTGACCCTCAATCAGCACCTTCCGCTCGTCGATGATCTGCGCCCCACGAACGAAACCGCTAATGGTGGCGCGAATCGCCTCACTCTGCGCGGTGTAGTCCGCACCCACATATTCGGCATCAATCTGCACCCGATCGATGAGCATCAGCAGGTTGGCGAGGGCATCGAGGCGGGCATAACTGCGCGCTTTGAGGTAGGCACGGGCACGATCCGACTCGTTGCGCGGCATCAGCCCGATGCCCGTGGCGCTCAGCACGCCTTCCGACCAGTTGATAGCGCCCACATCATACACCTCGATGTAGCCCGCATTATCGGGCTGGACGGTTCGGGCGCGGGTTTGCGCCAGAAGGGGCACGCTTGCTATCAGAAGCAGCAGTAGACCTGCGACTATTTTGCTTCGCATCGTTTCGAACCTCCTTCGCTTCGGGTTTTTTGTTTGGTGAAACAGATTTGCCAAATGAATCGGGCATGCCCATCAGATGGTGGAGCCACAGTGTGGCAAGGGTGATGCGCCAGTCGGCATGAGGTTCCATCACCACTTTGCGGATGGCGCGCTGCACAGCGTCTCCGTCACTTGTGAGGCTGACCCCAATTGCCTCACGCTGACAAAGCAGTCGGGCTGTCTTGTCGGCTGTTGGGGGAATGATTTGGAGGGTCAGTTGGGCGTGCCAGCTGGCGAACAGGTCGCCCAGTCCGTAGGGCGCATCGGCATCACCCCACCGTTTGCGCGGTTGCATCTGAAGTGCCGCTACGAGTTGCCAGCAGTGGGCGTCGGCTTGCGTTCGGGGGTGGATGCCCATCTCGTGCAGGGCGTCGAGCAGGGCGGTTTGCAAGGCGTGTTGCGCCAGAGATTGCACCTCCGGCGCGCCTGCGAAGCGCACGGTGATGCCAAGTGGTGGATGCCCGATGGTCTGCCACACCTCACGCCAGTCGTTGGGGCTATTCAGCTGGCTAAGGGGCACCACTTCGGCGCGAACCTTCACATAGAGGCAGCCGTTGGCGAGACGCGTGGCTCCCAACCGCTGCCAGCGCAGCACGACGCCCTGCGCGAAGGCGACTTGCGCCGTGTGTTCGAGCGAACCGTTGCGCCCCAGCTCGAATCGTGCCAGTCGCACCCCGCACGCCTGCTCGATAGCTTGCATCAGAGCGTTGTGTATCGCCTCGTGCTGCGCGCGTTCATAGGGTTTGCGCCAAGCTGCCACCCCCTCTACCTCCACCACCACAGGCTCCAAGCGTGCCGCTGTCTGCGTGAAAGCTGGCAGCAGGCAAAGACTACTGACTATCAGCGTCAGAAGGGAGCGATTCATCATGGGGAACCCTCCTGTGAGGCAGCCTCCTGCTTCTCCAGCAACTTCAGGAGATTATGGAGCAGCGCGGCGAGCCGTTCGCGCGTCAAGGGTGTGGCGCGAGCGCTCTCCCAGCCGATAATGCCCTTTGCCCAGTCGGGCATGTCCAGATAGGAACTGCGCTGGCTGGGCACTCGTGCCTCGCTTAGCCGCGTCAGCAGGATGACCGCCTGACCCCGACTGATGGGACTGTTCGGCTCAGCGGGCTGATAGTGGAGGTGAGTGCCGAAGCGTGCCTGCAGCCGTTGGAGCAACGCCGCAAAGTAAAGCGTCGACACAGGCTCCTCTGGGCGGAAAGTGCCATCGGGATAGAGGCGCATCCAGCCCTGCTCCAACACATAGTCGATATGCCAGCGATAGGGGCTTTGTTCGTAGTCGCGCACATTGGTGCGCGGCGGAACACCCTCATCGGGCAGTGGCTCTATCGGGAAGTTCACAGGAAGTGTTTTGCCAGTCAGACGGCGGTGCAGCCGCTCAGCAGCACGCTGGGCAAGCGGCTCCCACTCGTTGCGCGGACCACTTACCGACTCACTGCCCCCCGTGAGGGGTGTGCCACTTTGCACATCGAGGCTGCTCAGGTTAATCTGAAGGTTTGTGCCATCACTGAGGATGTGCCCTACAAGCAACCAGTTGGCTGAGCTAAGCGAGGGGGAGTTCGCCTCCCGTTTGGTCTCCCCCGTCAATCCCGTTTCACGCAGTCGCTGCTCCTGCAGCAGCGCGCGTGCTTGCAACCGGTCGGTGATTTGCAAAGAGGTGGAGAGGCTTAGAGTCTGCACGACCTGTTGGCGCACCTGTTGCACCAGCGTCTCGTCGTTGCCCTCAAAAGTGCCAATTGCCAGAATAGGTCGGCTCACCTGTCCCAACAGGGGTTCTAACCCCCCCATCAGCACTAACAGGATGCCGCACAGCAGCCACCGCCCAATCCACACCGTACATCACCCCACCGATTCGACGATTCAGCAGGGCATTCCGTTATCCTGGTCTGGTGGCTCTGTGAGGTCGGACAGATCGGACGGGTCAGATGTTATCTAAAAAATAGCCCCCCTCACCCGGACGGCGATAGGTGAGGGGGGTTCGGCACGCTCGGCGGGATGAAAGTCTTAGCGGTTCAGCAAAGTGCCGACATAGCGCAGCGCCTCGTTGGCGCAGATGGGGCAGTAGCCGCCTTGCGTGACCATGCGCTCCACCACCTCGTTGATTTTGCGCAGTTGGTCGGGGTCGGGCGTGCGGGCGGAGGTAGTGATTTTGACCACATCTTTGAGATCGGCGAACAGCTTGCGCTCGATGGCTTCACGCAGTCGCTCGTCGCTGCCAATCTCGAACCGCAACCCGCGCCGTGCCAGCGACGCAACCGAGCGCATGATGCCCTCGCGAAACTCGCGCTTGGCGTTCTCCGACACGCCTATCTGCTCCTCGATGCTGCGCATCAGCTTCTCGTCGGGGTCCATCTCTTCGCCCGTGATGGGGTCGCGCACCTTGGTCTTGTTGCAGTAGGCGTCCACATTGTCGAGGTAGTTCTCCAGCAGAGTGTGCGCTGCCTCCTCGTAGCTGTAGACGAAGAAGCGCTGCACCTCCTTTTTGATTTGCTCGTCATACTCCTTGCGCACATCATCGAGGAAGGTGAGCAACTTCTTGCGCTCCTCCTCGTTGCTGGTGTACTCGGTCAGCCCGTCGCGGATGGAGCGTAGGATATCGATGGGCGTGATGCACTGCTTGCCCTTGACCATCGCTGCAGAAAGGCGATTGATGATGAATCGGGGCGAGACGCCTGTCATGCCCTCGTCGGGATACTCTTCGCGCAGCTCCTTGACATGGCGCTGGTCCCAATCGCCCACCTGTCGCTCGCCATCATAGAGCTTCATCTTGGTCATCAGGGACATCCCGCTCTTCTTCGGCGGTTTCAGACGGCTGAGAATAGCGAACATCGCAGCGACACGCAGCGCATGCGGTGCAATATGCACCTTCGACAAATCCTCGGTCTCGTCGCTGAACTGCGACTGCCGAATGAGCTTCTCGTAGATGCGCACTTCTTGCGACACTTGGAGGTTATAGGGCACTTTGACCACGAACATGCGGTCGATCATCGCCTCATTCTCCTTGTTGGAGAAGTAGGCGTTGTACTCATACTCGTTGGTGTGGGCGACCACCACCACATCGGTATAAATCAAGGCGAATCGCCCGATTTTAATCATCTGCTCGCCCGCGACCGTGTTGAGTTCATAGAGGAAACGTTTGTCCGCCTTGAGCATCTCGATGAACTCCATGATGCCGCGGTTGGCTTTGTTCAGCTCGCCATCGAAGTTATAGACACGCGGGTCCGATTCGACGCCAATCTGAGTCAACAGGCTGAGATTCACGCTGCCCGTGAGTTCGGATACATCCTGCGATTTGGGGTCGGAGGGCTTGAAGGTGCCGATGCCGACACGCTCGCGCTCGGAGAATCGGATTCGCACCACCGGCACATCCTGAATGTTCTCGCCCCACTCATGCTTGAGTTTCCACTGACACACAGGACAGAGGTCGCCTTCGATATGCACGCCGAACTGACGCTTGAAATCGGCGCGTAGCTCCTCAGGCACCAGGTGGAGTGGTTCCTCGTGCATGGGGCAGTCTTTGATGGCGTAGACGGCGCCGTCGTCCGTGCGGGAATAGCGCTCCAGCCCACGCTTGAGCATCGTCACCAATGTCGACTTGCCGCCACCAACTGGTCCAACGAGCAAGAGGATACGCTTGCGTACATCCAAGCGGCGCGCGGCAGGGGCGAAATACTCCTCTACCAACTGCTGCAGGGTGCGATCCAGCCCGAATAGCTCGGAGGTGAAGAATTTATACTCCTTCGGTTGCCCTTCGCCCCGCTCCTCCACCCCCGCGCTCATAATCATGTCGTAAATGCGCGCGTGCGCAAGGTTGGCCACTTTGGGGTTTCTCTGGACAATCTCCAGATAGTCCCGGAAAGTGCCTTCCCAAGTAATCTGTTTCTCCAGTCGCCGCTGCTCTTCAATCTGGCGCAGGAAGTCCGCTGCGCTCATGTTCATAACCCCCTTGCAGAACCTTCTCTCCTGACGGGTAGTCCGTTGCAGAAGAGGCGGTTCTGATTGGTAGTGGCAGGCAGGGAGTGCGCCAACGCGCGGTCTCCGAGTGCCTCATGGCGGCTCAAGAACCCTCCACTGGCAGAGGGCGGCTGCCGAACACCATGTCAACAACACCATCCCTCTATTATCGGTTAGACACCACAGGCTTTGGATGGGGTTCCAACACCGCCTACATAGGAGATTCTTCCACAGGCACACCCAGAGCTTGAGCTATGAGTTGGGCACCTGCGCGCCAAGAACGGAGACCGCTTCGTCGCAACACCCTATTGTCAATGTGTAGCAGAGGGAATCACTTACCTCCCCATCTGCCCTACCTATATTATACTACGGATTCCACCCGAATCGGGTTTCAGCAAAGGTGCATCATCGGAGCCAAAACAGCAGGTACACTCCATCCTATGCGACCACTGGAGCTGGAACCGGAGCAGATGCGCCAAATGGGCTATCGCGTGGTCGATACGCTGGTGGACTATTGGCACAAGTTGCCCCATCAGCCTATCGGCAGCCGACCACCGCGCGAGGTGCTGGAACCCTTACTCGCCGAACCAATCCCCACTACTCCTCAGCCCTTCGAGCAGGTGCTACAAGAGTTCCAGCAGAGGGTGCTGCCCCATATCGTGCATGTAGACCATCCACGCTATTTCGCCTTCGTGCCCGCGCCCAATAACTATGTGGGCGCATTAGCCGATGCACTGGCTGCTGGCATGAATATCTTCGTGGGCACTTGGATGGTGGGAGCGGGCGCCACGCAAGTGGAGCGCGTCGTGGTCGACTGGCTGCGTCAACTGCTCGGCATGCCCGAATCGGCAGGAGGGCTATTTGTCAGTGGCGGCTCGGTAGCGAATCTGGTCGCCCTGACGGCGGCGCGCCAACACCAACTGGGTGAGAACTTCTCGCACGGCACAGTCTATTTTTCAGACCAAACCCACTCATGTGTGGAGCGCGCTCTGCGCATTCTGGGCTTTCGCAAGGAGCAACTGCGCATTCTGCCTGCCGACGAGCGGTTTCGACTGCCGTTGGATGCTTTGGAAGCGCAGCTGGCACGCGATCGTGCCGCCGGCTGGCAACCCTTCTGCATCGTGGCGAATGCCGGCACGACGAACACAGGTGCCGTCGACACTCTACCTGAGCTGGTGCAACTCTGCCGACGCGAGGGACTATGGCTCCATGTAGATGGCGCATACGGCGCCGCCATGATTTTGACCGAAGAGGGCAAGCAGCAACTGCAGGGCATCGGCGAGGTCGATTCACTCGCTATCGACCCACACAAGGGCTTCTATCAGCCGATGGCGGCAGGCTGCGTGCTGGTGCGCCAGTTCGAACATCTGCGCAACACCTTCCGAATCCTGCCGCCCTACTTGCAGGACAAGGAGCAGGGGCTGCCCGGCATCGACCTGTGTGACTATGGCGTGGAGCTGTCGCGTGGCTTCCGGGCGCTCAAACTCTGGATGTCGCTCAAAGTGTTTGGGCAGGAGGCATTCCGTCAGGCGATGGAGCATAATCTCCACCTGGCACGCTATGCGGAGGCGAAACTGCGGGAATATCAACACTGGCAAATCGTGTCGCCCGCAACGCTGGGCATCGTAGCGTTTCGATACGCGCCGCCTGAACTGCCCGACACAGCTGCCGACACCCTCAACCGTGCGCTGGTAGACAAAATGATGCAGGACGGCTTCGCAATGGTCAGCTCCACGGTGCTGCGTGGGCGCACCACGCTGCGGATGTGTACGCTGAACCCACGCGCAACTGAAGCCGATGTGGACGAGACCATCGCTCGCCTGAACCGCTTCGCCTCGCAAAGCGCTTGCTAACTCGCTGAAGCATAGATTTATTTCTGGTCAAAACCCATTCTGTTATACCCCGAACAGCTCTACCCGAAATCGAGCAGTGCGTCCTTCAACTCCGCCAGCGTGTATAATAAAGCTGGAGGGAGGAAGATGGCGACTATTAGAGAGATGCTGGAACAAGGCGTGCTGATGGGGCTGGGCGCGATTGCGCTGAGTCGGGAGACGGCGCAACACCTGGTGGACGAGATGATTAAGCGCGGTCAGGCGCAGCGCGAAGAGGCATCGGAGCTGGTGGAGAAGCTGGTCAAGCGAGGCGAGCGGGAGCGCGATGCCCTCCGCAGGCTAATCCGAACCGAGGTGGAAGAGGCACTCAAAGCCCTGAATCTACCGACCCGCTCGGAGCTGCGCGCTATCGAGCGACGGCTGGACGCCATTTTGCAGCGTCTGGAGGGTGAGCGCGCCCCCAACCCGCAACAGCCACCCTTGAACAGCGACTCATAAGAGGATGCGCCCTTTTGCACGGCGTGTGCGGAGCCTGCAACGCTACCGTCAGGTGGTGGGCGTGCTGGCGCGGCACGGGTTCGGCACCGCTTTGGAGTATCTGAGCGTGCATCGGCGTCTTGCCTTGCCCCGCGCCGAGTTGCAGCCCGACATAGAGCCGCTCCACTCGCCCGCCGAGCATCTTCGCCTCGCGCTGGAGGAGCTGGGACCCACCTTCGTCAAACTGGGGCAGGTGCTTTCCACCCGTTCTGACCTACTGCCTGAACCCTTTATCGAAGAGCTACGCAAACTGCAGGACAGTGTGCCGCCCGCTCCCTTTGAAGCGATTCGTGCTGTGATGGAGCAGGAACTGGGTCGCCCGCCCGAAGAGGTGTTCTCGACGCTCGATCCAACCCCCATCGGCTCCGCCTCCCTCTCGCAAGTGCATGCGGCGACCCTGCCTGACGGCACGGAAGTCGCCATCAAGGTCCAGCGACCCCATATCCGTGAAATTATCGAAACCGATTTGGAGATTCTGCACGACTTGGCAGCGCTGGCGCAGCGCACACCCATCGGCGAGATGTATGAGGCGGAGGTGGTGGCGGAAGATATTGCCTTCGTCTTGCTTAATGAGTTGGACTTTCGGCGTGAGGCGCACAACGCCGAGCAGTTCCGCAAAAATTTCGCCAGCGAGCCGCAAGTCCACATCCCCCAAATCTATTGGGATTACACCACCGCACGCATGCTGGTGATGGAGCGATTGCGCGGGATTAAGGTGGACGATGTGGAGGCGCTGCGTGCCGCCGGGTTTGACACCCACCAGATTGCGCTGGACGCCTCCCGCCTGATTATCAAAGAGGTGCTGGAGGACGGCTTTTTCCATGCCGACCCCCACCCCGGCAACTATCTGGTGGAGCCGGACGGGCGCATCGGCGTGCTGGATTTCGGCATGGTGGGCACACTGAGTGAGGAGGACCGTCTCAATCTGACGCGGCTCTATGTGGCGGTTATTCGCCAAGACAGCTACGCCATTCTGAATGTGTTTGCGCGAATGGGTGCCCTCGCTTCGCGCACCGATCGCCCCCGCCTGATTCGTGCCACCGAACGGCTTATCAGCAAATATCGGGGACGCACCCTCAAGGAAAGCTCCTTCGCTGAATTCTGGAGCGACCTGACCGAGATGATGCGGCAGCACCATGTGCGCCTGCCGACTAATCTGTGGTTAGTGGGCAAAACTTTGGCGATGCTGGAGGGCATCGGACGCCAATTGGATCCCGACTATGACCTGTTTGCGGTGTCGGAACCCTTTGTGCGTCGGCTGGCGAAGCAGGCGTGGCGACCCTCTCTTTCGGCGCGCGACCTGCTGGAGCAGTTGGACACCTGGCGCTATCTGGCGCGTGAGCTGCCCATTTTGCTAATGCAATGGTTGCAGGGAGTGGAACGGGGCAAGGTGCCGGTAGAGGCGCAGATTGGCGCCGCACCCGAGACGCTGGATCGGCTGGATGCGATGATTACACGCCTATCGCTCAGCATCTTGGTGGCAGCGTTTATTGTCGGGTTAGCGTTGCTGCTGCCCGCCACGCGCGAAATCCCCTTTGCGCCTGCGCTCACCTTTCTGGGCTTCATCGCAGCGACGATGCTGGGTGTTTGGCTACTCGTCTCCATCCTGCGCCGTCGCCATTAGCTACCTCAAAGCACCCCCCACATCGAGGGAGCCACTAACGACCCACGGAAAAGTCTGCGAGGGCTATCGTGCCATCGCCTGAATCAGGTCGGCATATTTCTGCGCCACCACGCGCCGCTTGACCTTCAGCGTGGGGGTTAGCTCGCCGCTCTCTATCGTGAAGGGATGGGGCAGCAGGCGGAACGCTTTGATGCGCTCGAAGTCCGCCAGCTCACGATTCACCTTCTCAATCTCCTGACGGAACAGCCGCTGCACGAGGTCATGTTCCAGCAGGCTACGCAGGTCGCTGGTGTCCAGCTCCTGCTGGTGCGCATACTGCTTGACCCGCTCGATATCGGGCACAAGCAGAGCGACGGGCGCGCTCATGCCGTCGCCAAACACGACCGCCTCCTGAATGTATTCGCTTGCGCGCAAGAGGTTCTCGATGCGCTGGGGCGCCACATTTTTGCCGTTCGCCAACACGAGAATATCCTTCTTGCGGTCGGTGATGTAGAGATAGCCATGCTCATCCATGTAGCCGATATCGCCTGTGTGGAACCAACCATCGGGGTCGATGGCGGCAGCGGTCGCTTCGGGCTTTTTGTAGTAGCCCTTCATGATGTTGGGTCCGCGTGCTAAAATCTCGCCATCATCGGCGATTCGGATTTCGACGCCGGGGATGGGCTTGCCGACGCTGCCGAATCGGGGCGCGTGCGTGGGATTCGCGGTCAGCACTGGGCTGGTCTCGGTCAAGCCGTAGCCCTCCAAAATCAGAATGCCGAAGGCATGGAAGAACTCGGCAATCTCTTTGGGCAGGGCGGCACCACCCGAAACAAAGAAGCGCAATCGCCCGCCCGTGCGCTCCCGAATCTTTTCGCCCACCAGCCGATCCAGCACGCGGTGCAACAGTCGCTTGGTAAAGGGGTACGGTCGCCCTTCACGCCAGCAGCGCGAAACCTCCTTGCCCACCGCGAGCGCCAGATGGAACAGCCGCTGCTTGAGCGGGGTCTGCTCGCGCACGGAACTTAATATGCGGTCGCGCACCGACTCAAAAAAGCGCGGCACGCCCAGCATCAGCGTCGGACGCACCAACTGCATATCGGCAGCTAAGGTGAAGAGGCTCTCGGCATAGGCAATTGTCATGCCCGCATAAATCGGCAGGAAGTGCCCACAGCACCGCTCAAACACATGGCTAAGCGGCAAAAAGGAGAGAAAGAGGTCGTTCGGGTTCCACTCGATCACCTCGAGGCAGGCGGCGATATTGGAGATGAAATTATGATGGGTCAGCATCGCGCCCTTCGGCTCGCCTGTGGTGCCTGAGGTATAAATGATGGTGGCGACCTCATCGGGCGTGACGGAGCAGGCGATGTGCTCAAAGTGCGACTCGGTCAGCTCGCCAGGCAGCTGGAGCAGCTCCTCGAAGGTAGTAGTCTTGCCCTGCTCATCGGGCTGAATACTGACCAATTGAAGCGAGAGCTTCGTCTCTTCCAGAGCTTCCTGCGCCTTGCGCAGTTGGCGTTTGTCGCTGACCAGCATAAGAGTTGGCTCGGCATCGCGCAAGATCTCCGCCACCTGCTGAGCGGTCAGAGTGGGATAGATGGGCACCGTGATAGCGCCGAGGCAAAGGATAGCCCAATCGGTAATCGCCCATTCGGGTCCGTTCTCCGCCATAATCGACACGCGGTCGCCCGCTCGCACCCCCAGCGCGTGCAGCCCTCGCGCACAGGCGAACACGCGCCGATAAAGCTCGCGATAGGTGATGGGGTAATATTGGCGGTCGCGCTTGACCAGCAGGGCAGGTTTGTCAGTATGCTGCTCCACACTGCGCAGCAGCGCTTTGGGCAGAGTATCCACTATCACTTTTGCGCACCTCCCTGTTCGGGAGATTTCGACAAAGGATACCCTTTTCCTGCAAGGTACAATTTGCCACGCATGGCATCGCTGCAGGTGATGGCGGTCTTCGGCACGCGCCCCGATGCTATCAAGATGGCACCGGTGGTGCTTACCCTGCGAGATGACCCGCGCTTCGAGGTACGGGTGGTGGTCACGGGTCAGCATCGCGAGATGCTGGATCAGGTGCTGCAGCTCTTTCGGATTACACCCGATGAGGACTTGGATGTGATGACACCGCGCCAGACCCTCACCCAGATTACCACGCGAGCGCTGGAGGGGCTGGATCGGGTGCTGCAGCGTTCTCGTCCCGATATTGTGCTGGCGCAGGGCGACACCACGACCACCTTCGTCGCCGCGCTGGCGGCGTTCTATCATAAAATCCCATTCGGGCATGTGGAGGCGGGGCTACGTACCCATGACAAGTATCACCCGTTCCCCGAGGAGATGAATCGCCGGCTGACTGCGCCGCTTGCCGATTTTCACTTTGCCCCGACGGAGCGGGCACGCCAGAACCTGCTGCGCGAGGCGATCCCACCAGAACGCATCTGGGTCACAGGCAACACGGGCATCGATGCGGTGCTGTGGGTGGCGCAGCAGCCTTTTGAGCCATCCGAGCCAGCCCTGAGTCGCTTTTGGACACACACCGGGCGACGCCTGCTGGTCACCACGCATCGGCGCGAGAACTGGGGCGAGCCAATGCATCAGATTGCACTGGCGGTGCGCGACCTGCTGGATACGCTTCCCGACCTGCTGGTGCTGCTGCCGATGCATCGCAATCCGCGCGTGCGCGAGGTGGTGCAAGGCGTGCTGGGCGACCATCCGCGCGCGTTGCTGACCGAGCCGCTGGACTATGCGCCTTTTGTGCATGCGATGCGCCACTCGACGCTTATCTTGACCGATTCGGGCGGGGTGCAGGAAGAGGCGCCCGCGTTCGGCAAGCCGATACTGGTGCTGCGCACCACCACCGAGCGTCCCGAAGGCATCGAAGCGGGCACGGCAAAACTGGTGGGCACGGCGCGCGAGCGCATTCGCGACGAAGCGCTGCATCTGCTGACCGACCCCGACGCCTATGCCCAAATGGCACGCGCAGTCAACCCCTACGGCGACGGACACGCCGCCGAACGCATCCGCGAGATTTTGGCAACCCATTTGGCATAATCGCCCTTTGTGAAGTGGGCAGATATTATCGAAGCGATTATGCATGAGCACAACGGCATCGCCTCGCTGGAACTGCTCTATCAGCAGGCAGGTCAATATCGATTGCCCCTGCCATCGGGCGACTGGCGAAAAACCCTGCGTGGCGTGCTCTATCGCGAAGTGAAGCGTGGTCGCTTTAAGAAAGTAGGGCTGGGTGTTTATGCGCTACCCCAACATGCAGGGGCTGAATCCAGCGCTTACACCTACGCGCTGGCGGGCAAGGAGGTCAACGCCTACTTGGCTCAGCTGGATGATCCCCATAGCGCCATTGAAGGCATGCTTATCGAGATTGGCAACTTTCTCGAATATGCAACCTACACCAGCGACCCGAATCGATTTTTCGACAATAAGCGACTGGGAGACCTCTGCTCGCTCCAGCAGGTGCCTCAGTTTACCTATTCAGAGTTGCAGTCGCTCGTGGCACGCTGCGATGTCATCTGGTTCAGTCGCGGTCGCCTACCCTTTCCAAAGTTCGTTTATGAAGTGGAAGCTACGACCGACTTCACTCACTCGATGCTCAAAATGTATCAGTTAATCCATTTCAATACACGCTTCGTGCTGGTCGCTCCTGAAAAACGACAGGCGTTGTTCCATCAGCGGCTCGATCAGGAACCCTTTCGCGAAGTGCAGAAGCGATTTGCGTTTCGCTCGTTTGAGCAGGTGGTGCGTTTTTATTTTAACTGTGTGGAACATTTCGAGTTGCGCACTCAATTTTTGGGCGATTAGGACGCTCCCCACAGCAGCTCCATAAGGATGGGTTCGAGCTGCTGGCGGAGGGTGACATTCGCGTAGCCGATCCAGCCGATGGGTTCTCGGATGTCCAACGGCGCACTCAGCGGCTTGCCGTGCAGGTCAGTAATCTGAACGCCCAGTTCCTGTGCAATTAAGGCAGTGCAAATATCGTACGGATGGCATGTCAGAGGCGAGTAGTCGACACCCAGTCGGCGAAACGCCCACGGACGCACATCCGCCACAAAGCGATCGTGCCCGCACATCAGCTCAAAAAGCTGCCCGCCAGTGGTCATATATTGATCTTCGAACACCAGCGGGTTCAGACAGGGCAACTCCCCAAACAGTCGCTGCCAGAATCGCGTCTCCAGCTCGGCGATAATCGCCTTGCCCTCTGGGAAAAATTTGGTGAACGAGGCGAAGCCGTGTTCCAGCGTGGTGGCGCGACTGGGCTGCAAGTGCGTGGGGCTAACCGTGCCCGACAGCAGGTCATGCTTTTCGGCATGCACGCCTTGCCCCCGAATCGCCCATAGCTGATAGCCCACATGTTGACGTGAGGTGGGCAGTTCGGTCTGCATCGCAATCAGGATATGCTCCAGCTCGGTCTCCCGCCCGAAATTTGGGGCGATGCCACTCAGAATCCAGGCACTGCGCTTGTCGTACATCAGCGGGCGAGTGCCGTCGATGGGGTCGACAATCAGCAGGAACTCGGCGTCCTGAACGGGAGTGCCTTCTGGCAGGGATAGCCAGCCATCGTCCCCCAGCCCCTCCGCAATTAGCACAAAGGGCACCTCCTGCGCCCATTCACGGCATAGGTCGATCAGCAGTCGCTCAAGCTGAGTGTCGAGGTAATACTGTGTATCACCTCCTGAATCGGGGCTGACCACCGCCAGTGTAGCGGGGTCCTGAAGGCGAAGGAAGCGATAGAGATGGTCGCGCAGGCGCAGATGGAGCTGCCGCAAGCGATTCACATAATAACTCTCATCCCGGCTGAGTAGCAGACTCATACACGCCAATTGTACCTCTTCGCCCGGAGCAGGGAGGTAGTAAGAGCGATTCGTGGGAAGGGGGATTCAGGCGTGCTGGGCGGTTTCGCTACCCAGCACGCACTTTGAGGGTCAGGAAACGGCTTGCTCCAGCTCGGTGTAGGCTGCCGGTTGAGGCTGGATGACGCCAAGCGGGTATTTGAGTGGGCGCCCCACTCGCTCAAAAAGGCGTGAATAGGCGCGCCCTACCGTGTCCCAGCTCATGCCAATCGCCTTGCGCTGCGCCACCGCCCGATGATAACGCATCAGATAAGGATCCGACAGCAGCTGCACCACGGCGTCGGCGATCGAAGCCGGGTCGTGAAATCGCACCAGCATACCCCCACCATCACTCAGCACCTCCTGCGCATACAGATAGGGCGTGGAAATCACCACGCAGCCCGATGCGAGCGCATAAGCCAGCGTGCCACTGGTAATCTGGTCCGGGTTGTGATAAGGTGTGATGTAGAGGTCGGTCGCTCGCAGATAGAGCTGAATCTCTTCCAGCGTCAGGTAGCGGTTCACAAACAGCACATGGCGCTCCAGACCCAGTCGCTGCACCTCCGCAAGGAGCATCTCACGATACTGCTCCCCTTCACGGGCGCGAATTTTGGGATGGGTCTCACCCAGCACCAAATACAACACATTGGGAAAATGCTTTACAATCATCGGCAGGGCGCGAATCACATCCTCGATGCCCTTGCCCGGGTTCACCAGACCGAAGGTACTCAACACGGTGCGTCCCGTCAATCCCAACTTCGCCTTAGCCTCTTGCGAGGAGATAGGCAGTGGAGCAGGCGCTCCATGCGGAATCACATGCACATGGTTGACTGGCAGATCATACACCGTGCGCAGCAGATGCACCGCCGTGCGTGCCATCACCACCACCGCGTCGGAATGTAGCACGATTTTGCGCAGCAGGTCGCGCATAATCTCTGTGGGGCGCGGCACCACCGTGTGCAGCGTGGTCACAAGGGGCACCTCCAGCCGACGCACGAAGGGGATAATATACTCGCCCATTTCACCCCCAAAGATGCCGTACTCATGCTGGAGGCTGACCACACGCACATTCGAACGGTTCAGTCGTTCCGCTGCCTCCACATAGTCGCCCACCGATTCGCGCCGAATCTGATAAATCACGCGGGGATCAGGATGCTCCTCCCATTCTGTGTGATCAGCAGAAACGACCAGCCCGCTCCAGCCCTGTCGTTCCACCGCCTGCAGCAGGTCGTAGGTAAAGGTTGCCAGCCCACACTCCGTGGGCGGGTAAGTGCTGACAAAGGCGACCTGCGGGCGTGTATCCAGACCATTTGCCCAAGCCATTTTGCTTCACCTCCCTAAGATTAACAACTTCGTTTAGCTATGTCTAATAGACACAGCCAGATTGTGGCGGTGTAGACGGCAAAGAAAGAGTCTATCGGACTGACAGCCACCTCGCCACCAGGTAGCCGCAGGATGCCATGCCCTTTCGGGTTCAACCCGATCGGCTATAACGATACAACGAGGCTTCCTGCAAGCAGCTCATAGCTGGCGGCATCCCTGCCTGTTGTCTCGGGGTATCTGATATTTCCCTCTCCAAGAACGCATGGATAGTATACCCTATTCGAGACACCAAAGTCAAGGGGGCAAGAAGCCCATGCTGCCTGTCGGATTATTCCACACGGCGCCACGGCGTCAATCTACGGTGATATTTATTATCGGCATGGGCAAGCGATTTTTTGAGGGGGGTGATTATGGGCAGATGAGGCGTCGCCGAATGGCTTCGATGCGGGCGCGTAGTTGGGGGTCATGGGAGAGCCGACGGCTGATTTGCTGATAAGCATGCAGGATCGTGGTGTGGTCGTTGCGTCCGAACGCTTGGGCGATGCGCGCCCACGACTCGCCCGTCAGGTCGCGTGCGGCGTACATGGCGATTTGGCGGATGGGCACGATATCGCCGCGTCGGCTCCGACCAGTCAGCTCCTGTGGGGCGACGCCGAACTCGTGGCAGACCTCCTCAAGCACCCGCTGCACCGTAATCGGTTGCGGTTGCGCATCCACGAAGAAGACGCGCAAGACTTCGGCTGCCATCTCCAGGCTTAGAGGTTCCCGATGGAGCGAACTGTGGGCAATCAAACGGGTCAACGCACCCTCCAACGCCCGCACATTCGATTGCACCTTGTCAGCAATGAACTCGGCTATCTCCATCGGCAGCGCCACGCCCTCGCGTTCCGCCTTCGCCAATAGGATAGCGACACGCAACTCGAAATCGGGTGGGGCAATATCGGCACACAATCCCTGCTCGAATCGGGAGCGCAGACGCTCCTCCAGCCCCAGCAGCTCACGCGGCGGCTTATCGCTGGTCAGCACCATCGGGCGATCGGTGCCGAACAGTGTGTTAAAGATATGGAAAAATTCCTCTTGGGTACGCTCACGCCCCGCGATAAACTGCACATCGTCCACCAGCCACAGATGTACGCTGCGATGGAGGGCGCGAAACTCGTCCGCCTGACCATGACGCACCGCCTGCACATAGCTGCGCACGAACTCCTCACCACTGATATAAAGCACGCGCGCCTGCGGAAAGCGAGTGAGGAACGCCTGCCCAATCGCATGCAGCAGGTGGGTCTTGCCCAACCCTGGCATGCTATAGAGGAAGAGCGGGTTATAGCGTCTGCCCGGCGCCTCCACCACTGCCTGCGCCGCCCCATGCGCCAGCCGATTGCTTTTGCCCACCACGAAGGTCTCGAAGGTGTAGTCCCGATTGAAGCGTGGCGGTGGGAGAGGCGGTGCGGCGGGCATCGGCTCCAGCACCTGCACAACAGCTTGTGGCGCTTGCGTAGGTGCTGTCTCTTCGCCCACCAGCTCGATATGCACGGGGAACCCCAGCTGCTGATGCAGCAGCGACTCGATCTCATGTCGCAGGCGATGATAGAGCCACTGGCGTCCGAAGGTGTTATCCAGGCGCAGGCGCACCCGATCGCCCTCTATCTCCAGCGGTTCAACCGCCTCCAGATAGCGCCGACTGCTAACAGCCACTTGGGGCGACAGTGCCTGCAGCACATTGCGCCATGCACGACGCAGCCGCACCTGTGCCTCGCTCTCCCCAAAACGGAGTTGCTCCCCCGATGTCTCGTCCATGCGCCTTGTCATGCCCGCTGCATCCCTGCCTGCTTTCCAAAGATAGTGGCTCCATGATAGCATACCTCTTGCTCGACTCCTGCTTGTCTTACTCCCAGAAAATGAGACTGATCTCAATTTAGAGCCATTTAGGCTCTATAGAGAGATTTTTCCTGCTCTTTATGCTGCTTTGCGCTGATTTCAACCTCTTTTCTCTCTCTTTTCTATCTGTTGTGGTGCAAGATTGGCACAGCTACAAGATTTGGCAAGGAGGATGAAACGGATAAAATGCTATTTACAGTTTCCATTCATCCTTCAAGAGTCGGACAACTTTCAAGACCGTATCTGCGGCGTCCGAATGTCCCCAGTTGGCTGCACAGAGGTAGAAACGGTCTCGCTCTGGCACTAATAGCACCACGGCAAACCAAAGGGTGTTGCTTCCCGCATGCAATAAGTGGCGCTCCTTTCCTACATGGCGGATTGCCCATCCCATCGCGTAGCCTTGGTGATAGGGGTCGGCATGCAAAGTACGGAACGATTCGGCGCGTAGGAGTGGAGTTTTCTCTCCACGCGCGCCGCGCAAGTGTAGCCGTACAAACGCTGCCCAGTCCCTTAAAGAGCAGTGAACTGTACCTGCTGGTCCGAGTACGGGTGGATTGTCGTATATCTGGGGTTGTGGTGGTTTGTCGCTGTGCCCGGCTATACGCTTTGGGGGACCAAAGCCAGCGGTGCGCATGCGCAACGGCTTGAAAAGATGCTCCCGCATCAACTGCTCCCAGCTGCGTTGCGCTGCCTGCTCTAGCATCGCGCCCGCCACCATGTAGCCGAAATTGGAGTAGGCGAACTGCGTGCCCGGTGCATAAGCCGGCTCCCTTTCCAAAACCCACTTTGCGGCTTCCAACCGTTGCTGCAAGAGGTCACCCTTTAGGCTGCGCAGGCGCAGGAAAAGCAACGGGTCGGGCGTTCGATCTTCCGCTAAGCCAGCCCGATGGTATAAGAGTTGGCTCAGGGTCACCGCATGGTAATTGCGGTGAATCGCCTGCTTTAGATGGGGAAGCGCCTCAGCGATGGTGGTCTCCCAACGGATCTTACCTTGCTCCACGAGACGCGCCGCTAAGGTTGCGGTCATCGCTTTGGTGCAGGAGCCGATGTGGAAGGGATCGTCTGCTCGGATATTTTCGGGAGTTCCTGCACGACGCACTCCCACCCAGGCCGAATCACGCACACCCCGCGAATCGCCCACTAAGGCTGCTAATGCGGGAATGCCTAATTCGGCGCGAATCGAAGCTAATCGCTCTTTGAGTGTCGGGTCTTTCACTTTCTTTCACACTCCTGCTTGGCTGCGGCGGTGGCAAGCAGACTCCACCGCACCCGATGGGACTTACCTAATCTTTGCGCTCGATCCCTGTGCGATTTTGATTGATGTTCATTCCCGCTGACTTTGAGATTACCGAATGGTAGACACACCTCTGCACCGATACTCGGCAGGTTCACATAGCCCACACCGAATAAGATTCGGGCGTTCGATCTTCCGCTCCATACTAAGAGACTGCTTCATCAGGAACCAATCTCGACAGTGGAGGGGGTGGTCGATTCGGCTTCTTCGGTTAGGCGCAGGAACACCTCTTCCAGCGTGCTGCCCTCCATCTGGGCGCGTGCCTGCAGCTCGCTCAAGGTGCCTTCCGCCAGAATCTGACCCTTGTGCATGATAATCACGCGATCGCACAGTCGCTCAGCGGTATCGAGCTGGTGGGTGCTGACCAGGATGGCGCAGCCCTCGTCGCGCAATCGTTGCAGCTCAGCTTTGAGTGTGTATTGCCCGCGTGGGTCGATGCCCATTAGTGGCTCATCGCACAGGAAGACCTTCGCATCATGGATGAGCGCGCACACGGCGGCGAGCTTCTGCTTCATCCCTTTGGAGAGCGTGCCTGCCAAAGCGTTCGCCTTGTCCAGCAGCTCGTAGCGGGCGAGCAGCTCATCCGCACGCTGCTGATAGAGATGCAGCGTATCGTAGCACATGGCGATGAGTTTCAGATGCTCCCGCACCGTTAGCAGCTCGTAGGGATTGGGCATTTCGGGGATGAAGGCAAGGAGCCGTTTCGCTTCGCGCTCATGCTGCGCGAGATCGTAGCCGCCAATCACGATTCGACCTGCATCGGGCTTCAGAATGCCACAGATACAGCGCAGCGTGGTGGTTTTGCCTGCGCCGTTAGGACCCAGCAGCCCGACAATCTCGCCCGCTTCCACGCGAAAGCTGATACCATCCACTGCACGGAAGCCCCGAAACGATTTGACCAGTCCTTCAACCGCTAACATATCATTCACCTTGCCGAATTGCCTGTGCTGCGGTGCGCAGTACCCCGTTCACAAATCGTCCCGCCTCCGCCGTGCTGTATCGCTTGGCTAATTCCACCGCTTCATTTACCACCACGCCAGTGGGCACTTGCGGCTGATAGCGCAGCTCATAGAGTGCAATTCGCAAAATGTTGCGATCGATCACCGGCATACGGTCGACGGTCCAGCCCCGCGCGAACTGCTCGATAAGCGGGTCTAACTCCGTTGCCTGATAGGTCAGAACGCCGTTGATGAGTTCACGCATGTAGTTGGCAATACCAGGCTCCAGCGAGGCAACTTCCAGTACTTCTGCGATGACCTCTTGCGGGTCGCGCTGCCCCACATCGATTTGGTAGAGGGCACGCAGAGCCCATTCGCGTGCTTGCCTTCGAGGCGAAACTTCGGCGGGTGGGTTGGGGTTCATCGAGCTGCACCTCCAAGCGGGGTATAGCCGCGCAGAAATCGGGAGACGAAAGGCGTCGACACGCGCCCCTCCCGAAACTCTGGTGTCTCAACCAGTCGGATGAGGAAGTCGCGCGTCGTCTGCACCCCCTCGATGCGCACCTCGTGCAGGGCGCGATTCAGCCGTGCCACCGCCTCCTCTCGACAAGCGGCATGCACGATAATCTTTGCCAGCAACGGGTCATAGTAGGGTGGAATACTGTAGCCCGTATAGAGGTGGCTATCAACGCGCACGCCCGGACCGCCTGGTGGAGTCCATTCAGTCAGTCGTCCTGTGGAGGGTGTGAAGTCATGTTCGGGGATTTCGGCGGTCAGGCGTGCCTCGATGGCGTGCCCGTTTAGGCGAATGTCGCTTTGCTTGAAGGGCAGTCGCTCGCCCGCCGCAATGCGAATCTGCCACTGCACCAGGTCGATGCCCGTCACCTGCTCCGTGACAGGATGCTCCACTTGCAGGCGTGTGTTCATCTCGATGAAATAGAACTGCCCCTCTTGGTCCATTAGGAACTCAACGGTGCCGGCGTTCTGATAGCCGACGGCGCGTGCCACTTGGATGGCAGCCTCGCCCAGCGCGCGGCGGGTGGCGTTGTCCAGATGGGGTGCGGGGGCTTCCTCCACCATCTTCTGGTGACGGGGTGTCTGCAGTGAGCATTCGCGCTCATACAGATACAACACATTGCCGTGAGCGTCCGCCAACACCTGCACCTCGATATGGCGCGGTTCGGGAATATATTTTTCCAGATAGACTTCGGGCGAGCCGAAGGCAGCCTGCGCTTCGGATTGGGCGATGCGCAAGGCGGGCAGCAACTCCTCTTCGGTGTTCACGCGCCGAATGCCGCGTCCACCTCCGCCCGCTGCCGCCTTGATGAGTAAGGGGAAACCTATCTCGGCAGCGGCACGCATCGCCTCCTCTTCCGAGTGAATCGGGTCGGGCGTGCCCGGCAGTACGGGCACACCTGCTTGCTGCGCGATCTTGCGTGCCAACGCCTTATCTCCCATCTGGGCGATTGCCGTGTGGGGCGGTCCGATAAACCGAATGCCCTGCGATTCACACGCCTCCGCAAAACTGCTACGCTCCGACAGGTAGCCATAGCCCGGATGGATGGCTTCCGCTTCGGTGATCAAGGCAGCCATTAGGATGTGGGGAATATTCAGATAGCTCTCACTGCTCGGTGGCGGACCGATGCAGACCGCTTCATCCGCCCAGTGAACATGCAGCGACTCGCGATCCGCTTCGGAATAGACAGCCACCGTGCGGATGCCCATCTCGCGGCACGCCCGAATGATGCGCACCGCAATCTCGCCCCGATTCGCTATCAGGATTTTCTGGAACATACCAACCCCAAAGTGTACCTCGAAGGCGGATAGAAGTCCGTGTGTTGGCGCGAGGCATTTCCCTGTAGGGGCGTGGTCACCACGCTTGCACAAACTTAGTAATCGCTCACTCCATCACAGGCTGGGCTGGAGAGGAGACTTAGCTCTCCATCTCCAGCTCTTTTTTGAGCAGGCGTTTGAGCACCTTACCCGTGCCGGAGCGTGGCAGCTCCTGACGGAAAATCACCTCGCGCGGCACCTTGAAGTTCGCCAGACGCTCGCGCAGGAAGCGAAGAATTTCACGCGGGTCTGGCTCCGTTCCCGGCTTAGGCACAATCACCGCCACGGGCACCTCGCCTCGCTCCGGGTCGGGCTTGCCAATCACGGCGCAGTCCAGCACGGCAGGGTGTTGCAGCAGCACATTTTCCACCTCGCTGGGATAGACATTGATGCCGCCCACGATAATCATATCCTTTTTGCGGTCGACGATATAGAGGTAGCCGTCCTCGTCAAACTTGCCCATATCGCCGGTGTGGAACCAGCCGTTGCGCATCGCTTCGGCAGTCGCTTCGGGATTATTGTAGTAGCCCAGCATCACATTGCGCCCGCGCACCACGATTTCACCAATCTCGCCCGGTGGCAGTTCGCGGTCGTTCTCGTCGAAGATTTTGATTTCTACGCCAGGCAGTGGAATGCCGACAGAGCCGATTTTGCGCTTGCCCTTGTGCGGAGGCGGGTTCACGCTGGTGACAGGCGAGCATTCCGTTGGACCGTCGCCCTCTAAAATGGTGCAGCCATAACGCGCTTCAAAGGCACGCTGAACAGGTTCGGGCATCGGGGCGCCACCCGAAACGCAGTATTTGAGCGAACTCAGGTCATAGTCGCGCTCGCTGGCTGCCTGCAGAATCGCAGCGTACATCGCCGGCACGGCAGGAAAGAGCGTGACGCGATGCTTTTCGATGGCTTCCATCGTGCTTTGCGGCATGAATCGCTCCAGCAGCACGGTGGTTGCGCCCAGCCAAAGGGGGAAGTTCATGCAGACTGTCTGCCCAAACGAGTGGAACAGGGGCAACACTGCCAGGAACCGCTCGTCTGGCTCCAGCTCCAGCATCTGCTGGCACGCCTCGATATCGAAAAGGATATTGTCGCTGCTGAGCATCACGCCTTTGGGAAAGCCGGTGGTGCCGGAGGTGTAGATGAAGACCACGGGGTCATGCTCGCTGACGGCGGGGCGGGGGAGCGGGTCACCGGTTGGGCGCAGGATCGAATCAAAGGGGCGCACGCCTTCGGGCAGCTCTCCCTGTGCCCCAACAAGCAGCACCGTTTGCAACGAGGGGATTTCAGCCCGTGCCTGCAGCA
>Ga0197142_1001300_pt1 | contig 22941 bp, 21 predicted proteins | sample GBS60_MetaG_FD_148614 | JGI IMG/M metagenome (GOLD analysis project Ga0197142, IMG submission 148614) | Sediment microbial communities from Great Boiling Springs, Gerlach, Nevada, United States - GBS 60_MetaG | ecosystem: Environmental > Aquatic > Thermal springs > Hot (42-90C) > Sediment... | reverse complement strand
GCCGCTCCGCCGCCGGCAGGGATCCCGGCCAGAGGCGCTCAAAGGTATCCCAGCGGGTGGCATTGGAGATAATCTTGCGCGCAAAAAGTTTTTCCCCTGTGGAGAGCTCAACACCCACGGCGCGGCCCCGTTCTTCCAAAATCCGCCGCACCGGCGCTCGGTAGCGGATTTTTCCTCCGCAGGCCTCTAGCCCTTGGGCCAGCTTCTGGGCAATCTGCCCCACCCCTCCCTTGGGGTAGTTGACGCCGCCGTAGTGGCGATCACAAAACACCATGCCGGCATTGATCATGGGCGTGCGATCTGCCGGCACCACCGACCAGCAGTAGCACTCCATATCCACAAAGCGCCGCAGCGCCGGATCCCGTAGGTGGCGCCGTGCCACCTGGCCCACGTTCAGTGGCAAGTAGCGGGCCAAAGTCAGGCAGGCGCGGGGGTGGCCGACAAAAGAGCGCCAGAGATAGCCCCACTCCTCCAAAGAGAGGAGCTCCATGGCGTTGAGGCTGTTGAAGATAGGCCAGAAGCTGTCGTAGAAGCGGCGAATGCTGCCCGCTTCTTGAGGGAAATAGCTGGCTAGCTCCTGCAAAAACTGCTCGTAGTCCCGGTGCACACGCGGGCTAAGCCCCTGGGGCAGGTGGTAGGCAATCTGCACCGGGTCGGGGATGGATTCCAGAGTTTGGCCCACGGCGGCCAAGGCGCGGGTGAGCAAGTTGGTGGTACCTTGAGTGCCCAGGCCAAAGATCATGGAAGCCCCGACATCAAAGCGGTAGATCCCGTTGCCGTTGGGATCCGGGCGCTCAAAGTAGCCAGCGCTGCCACCAGGGATGAGGTATTTTTCCAACACCAACACCTGGTAGCCTTTGGCCGCCAACTGGGTGGCCGCCACCAGCCCGCCGATCCCAGCGCCAATGACAATGACATCCCAAACAGGAGAAGCGGGGGTGGCTGTAGCCTGAGGTCGAGCAGAGAGCGTTTGGGTCAAGGGATCCCTTTAGCACAACGCCAGTATCCTCAACCTACCAGAGCTTGCCGGCAAGCGGCGATCCGCCATCTCCCGGATCCCTAACTCCCCTCTCCCTCAGGGAGAGGGGCTGGGGGTGGTCGCGTGAGCGGCGCGGAGTGGGCTGACTCCCTCAGGGAGAGGGGCAGGGGGTGAGGGGATCCCTTGCCAGCAACTTAGATCAGCTCTTCCAGGCCGCGGCTGCCAGCATAGCGGCTGTAGGCGTAGATTAACCCCAGACTCAGCCCGGTAACCAAAAAGCTAAGGGCCGCTCCAAAGGGGTAGTCCAGGCTGGCGCCAAACTGCATCTGGATGACATTGCCAATTAACAGGGTCTTGCTGCCCCCCAGCAAGTCCGGTACCACGAACATGCCCAGCGCTGGGATGGCCACCAGGATCAAGCCCGCCGCCAAGCCCGGCAGCGTCTGAGGCAAAAGCACCCACAGGAAGACCTGCCAGTCGTTGGCGTAGAGATCCCGGGCTGCCTCCGCCAGGCGCCAGTCGAGGCGCTCCACTGCCGTATAGAGGGGCAAGACCATGTAGGGCAAAAAGGTGTAGACCATGCCCAAGTACACGGCCAGCCAACTGGGGTAGAGAGCTGTCTGGGGCGGGATCCAGCCCAGCCAGGCGGCCAGGCGGGCCAGCCACCCTTCTGGCGCCAACACCACCATCCAGGCGTAGGTGCGGATCACCAGGTTGGTCCAGAACGGCACCACCACCAGCGTCAGCAGCAAGTCCCGTTGCCGGGGCGGGTGGGCGGCGATAAAGAAAGCCAGGGGATAGGCCAGGAGCACACAGAAGAAGGTGGTGAGGGCCGCCACCAGCAGGCTGCGACCCAGGATCTGCCAGTAGATGGGCGTCCAGCCCAGGGGGCCGTAGCCGAGAATGCGCAGGTAGTTGGCCAGCGTCAGGGGCAGGCCTATCTGGCCAAACTCGCCGCGGCTGAGAAAGCTGCAGGCCAAGAGCAGCAGTCCCGGCAGCACCAAAAACACCACTACCCACAGCACCCCCGGCCCGGCAAAGATCAGGCTGTGCAGCAACTCCTGCCAGGGGGTGAGCAGCTCCCCAGCGCGGATTCGGAGCCCCTCTTTGGGAGTAGCTGGTTGCTCTAGCATCGCAGCTCCTCCTGGCCGGGATCCGGCCGCAGCCGCACCAAGTTCTTAGGAGGGAGATGGGCCACCAGGCTCTCCCCGATGGCAAAATCCAAGTCTTCGATGTCAGCGTTGAGGGTGATGGCCTTGAGCTGCTGGCCGCTGGCTGTTCGCAAGAGGTACTGGTTTTCTGCTCCGGTGTAGATGAGGTTTTCCACCCGCACAGGCACTTGGTTGGGCAGCAAATCCCAGCCGCGCCGCGAAAGCCGGATCTTTTCCGGTCGGATGGCTAACTGTACCGGCTCCAGGCTGGGTTGGATCCCGGGCACCTTGAGTTTGCCCAGGGGGGTATCGACGCAGTCGGTGCCACAGGCGATCCCTTGGATAAGGTTGCTGGCTCCCAGAAAGTCAGCCACAAAGGCCGTTGCCGGCCGCTCGTACACCTCGTCAATGGGGCCGACTTGCTCAATGCGTCCGGCCCGCATCACCGCCACCCGGTCGCTGGTGACCAAGGCCTCCTCCTGGTCGTGGGTAACGAAAATAAACGTCATGCCCAGGCGGCGCTGCAACTCGCACAACTGCACCTGAAGCTGCTTGCGCAACTTAGCATCCAACGCCGAGAGGGGCTCGTCCAATAGCAGCACCTCCGGCTCGTTGACCAAGGCGCGGGCCAGGGCCACCCGCTGCTGCTGCCCCCCGGAGAGTTCCTGGGGCTTGCGCTTGGCCAGATCCCCGATCTCCACCAATTCCAGGGCAGCGGCCACCCGCTTGTGAAGGGCCTCCCCTCGCACCCCCCGCATGCGCAGGCCAAAGGCAACGTTTTCCTCCACCGTCATAAAGGGAAAAAGGGCATAGCTCTGAAACACGGTGTTGACGTTGCGCTTGTGGGCGGGCAGGTGGCTTACGGGGCGCCCGCGGATCACTACCTCGCCAGCATCGGCCATTTCCAGGCCAGCGATGATGCGTAGCAAAGTGGTCTTGCCGCAGCCAGAGGGGCCCAATAGGCCAAAAAACTCGCCTCGCCGAATCTGCAAGGTGATGCCATCGAGAGCCACGAAGTTGCCAAAGCGCTTGCAAATCCCCTTGAGCTCCACATCCCAGTCAGGATTCTGGGAAAGGCCAGCACTGATGCCTGCCATCGCGGTTAACAGCCTTGCACTACCCTTAACCCAGTATGCAGGTTTGCGGTGCAGGGGGGTGGGCAGGCGGGCGCCCTACAGCCATTCCGCCTCCGGCGTTTCTTCCCCTGCTTGCTCCTGGGCCCCCCAGACCCAATCGGTGAGGTCCTGGGCAGGGATCCCTTGCGGCATGAGCCCGTGGCAGCGGGAGCAAAACAGACAACTGGCACAGCGTTCACCGTAGGGGATCCCAGGAAAGTCCTGCGCCTCCAGTTGCCGCAGACGGGCCAGGGTGGCTTTGAGGTGGGCCAGATCCCGCTCGTAGGCGGCGGCGCTGTAGCGCAGCTGAAAAGGCTGCTGCGGGTGTTGCACATACCAAAAGGTCAGTTGCACCTGCTCCGGCTGGAAGGGGCCTTCCAGGGGCAGTTGATCGGCCACCCCACACAGCAGCAGCGGGTAGAGGCGCACCTGCCAGTCCTGGGCCAACTGTTCGTCGGGCGGTCGCTGCCGCTCCGTCTTCCAATCCACAATCTGCAGGGATCCCGGGGCAATCACCAGCCGATCCAGGCGGGCAGTGAGGTTGAACCCCTCCATGCGCTGCCAGAGGGGCAATTCGGCCAACACCCGCCCCTGCGGATGGGCATGAGGACTGGCCAAGAACACCTGCCACCACTGGCGTACTGTCTCGTCCAAACCAGACAAGCGCGGCTCCACCTGCCGCCCGCGGCTGTACCACTCCACCAGGCGGTGGAACTGCTGGCCTCGCCGTTGTTCTGCTTCGTGCTCAAAGGCATTGGCTGCAGGCCAGAGGAGCCGCTCTAGGTACACGTAGCAAAACAAGCGGGGGCAGTAGTCCAATAGCGATAGAGCCGAAGCCGAGAGGTTGACCTGCTCAAGCCCCAGCCTCAGCGAGGAAAGAGCGGAAGGGATCCCGGACATGGACCAAGACGAGAAGTTCATGACGATTCTAGGGGACTGCAATTGGGTCGGCTGCCAGGACAAAGAATGGCCTCTGGAAAGGGATAGAATTAAACTCAGGCTGGCGCTAGAGGTTTTGGTTTTTGGCCACTAGCGCCTGAGCCTTGGCAAACCGTCTTGAGAGCGAGGAAAAGGCCGTGGAGCTAGCTGAGATCGAGGAGTTGATGAACAAAGCAGTGCAGGCCACCCAGCGCTCCTTTAACACGGTGCGCACCGGGCGGGCCAATGCCAGCCTGCTGGATCGCGTTCAAGTAGAGTACTACGGCGTTCCCACTCCCCTGAAGGCGCTAGCCAGCATTACCACTCCAGATGCCAGCACTCTCTTGATCCAGCCTTTTGATCCCTCGACCCTGGCGGCAATTGAGCGGGCCATCGTCGCCTCCGACCTGGGCCTAACCCCCAGCAACGACGGCAAGGTGGTGCGCCTCAACATCCCTCCTCTAACAGAAGAGCGCCGCAAAGAGCTGAGCAAACAGGTGGCCAAGCTGGCCGAAGAGGGCCGGGTCTCTATTCGCAACATTCGCCGCGACGCCATTGACGCGGTGCGCAAGCAGGAGAAAAACGGCGAGATCTCCGAAGACGAGTCCAAGGGTCGCCAAGAAGAGATCCAAAAATTGACCGACCGCTACGTCAAAAAGATCGACGAGCTGCTGGCAGAGAAAGAAAAGGAACTAACCACGCTCTAGGGCTTGCAGCAGCGCTTTCCCTCGATCCCTGTAGCCAGAGTTTGGCTTCGATCAGGAGGGAGGGAGAGGGCGGGCTTGTAGCATGACTCTTATCCTGTGTCATCAAGCGGCAGATTTTGACACCCTGGGGGCGGCGGTGGGCGCAGCCCGGCTCTATCCGGGTGCTCGTATTGCCTTGACCGGCGGATCCCTGCCAGGGGTGCAGGAGTTCTTGGCCCTCTACCGGGACGAGTTTCCCCTCATCGAGCTGCGCTCGGTGGATCCCCAGCAGGTCCAGCGCTGGATTCTGGTGGATTGTTACGACCCAGATCGCCTCGGTAAGGCTGCTGCCTGGCTGGGCGTTCCTGGGGCGAAGATTGAGATCTTTGACCACCACTTGCCGGCTACCCCGCTGGAGGAGCTGTGGCCCCAGCAGCAAGTTAGCGCTCACATTGAGGCGGTGGGATCTACCTGTACCCTCCTAGTGGAGCGGCTGCAGGCGGCTGGGATCCGCCTCAGCCCCTTTGAGCGGCTGGCCCTGGCTTTGGGCATCCACATGGACACGGGATCCCTGACCTTCCCGGAAACCACTGCCCGCGACGCTGCGGCCCTCACCTGGCTGTTGCAGCAGGGGGTAAACCTGGTGTTGTTGCGGCGCTTCTTGGGGGATGGCCTTACCCCCTTGATGCAGGAGCTGCTGAGTCAGGGGTTGGCCCAGATGCAGGTGGAGGAGGTGGGGGAGTACCGCCTGGGAACATGGCTCCTAGAGTTGCCGGAGTTTGTGCCCGGCTTGGCCGGCCTGGTGATGCGGCTGATGGAGCTGACAGGGGTGGATGTGCTGCTCTTGGTGGCGCGGCAGGGGGAGCGGCTCAGCCTCATCGGGCGGGCACGGCAGGAGTTTGTCCAACTGGGTCAGGTGATGGCCCGCTACGGCGGCGGAGGCCACGACTGCGCGGCAGCAGCTACCCTAAAAGCCTCCTCAGACCAACCCTTGCCCGACCCAGCCCAGGTGCTGGCCGACCTTAGCCAGGCAGTTAAAGAGCGGATCCCGCCGCCGGTGACGGCTAAGGATTTGATGTCCTCACCGGTGCGCACCATTCGGCCCGAGGTTACCATTCAGGAGGCGCAGCGGGTGCTGCTGCGCTATGGCCACTCTGGCCTGGTGGTGGTGGACGCCCAGGGCCGCCTGGTGGGGGTGATCTCACGGCGGGACATTGACATTGCCCTGCACCACGGCTTTGGCCATGCCCCCGTCAAGGGCTACATGACCACGGATGTCAAGACCCTCTCCCCTGACACTCCGCTGGCGGAGATCCAGCGGCTGATGGTGCAGTGGGACATTGGTCGGCTGCCGGTGCTCCAGGAGGGCCAGTTGGTAGGGATCGTAACCCGCACCGACGTGTTGCGGCACCTGCACCAGTTGCCGGCCCTCTCGCCTCGCCTAGCTGTTCCTGCCTTCTCCTGTCCTCTGGATCTCACCTTTGCTGCTCTCTCGCCGCGGCACCGCCAGTTGCTAGAGGAAGCTGCCCGCCTTGCCGACGAAAAGGGTCTGCGGCTGTATCTGGTGGGGGGAGCGGTGCGGGATCTCCTGCTGCACCAGTGGGGACGGCAGCCTCCCTCTCGCCTGGAGCGGCTAGATCTGGACTTGGTGGTGGACGGGCCTTACCCCTTGGCCGCCGATGGTACGGATCCGCCGGGCTGGGGGTTGATCCTGGGGAAGGCCCTCAAGCAGCACTTCCCCGAGGCGCGGTTGGAGATCCACGGCAAGTTCCAGACGGCAGCCCTGATCTGGCCAGGGGGCTTTTGTGTCGATATTGCCAGTGCCCGCACCGAGTTTTACCCCTACCCGGCCTCGCCTCCCGAGGTGGCCATGGGATCCATCCAGCAAGATCTCTACCGGCGGGATTTTTCCATCAATGCCCTGGCCCTGCGCCTCAACGGCCCCCAGCGGGGTCAGTTGCTGGATTTTTTCGGCGGGCAAGCTGATCTGCAGCAGGGGATCATCCGCGCTCTCCACCCCAACAGCTTCATTGAGGATCCCACCCGCATCTACCGGGCGGTGCGCTTTGCTGTGCACCTGGGCTTTACGCTGGATCCGACCACCGAAGAGTGGATCCGCGCTGCTGTAGCCAGCGGCCTCCACGATGCCGTTGGCGGGGAGCGCCTCAAGCAGGAGCTGGCCTACATCCTCCGCTCCCAGGACTGGCCCATGGCCTTTGAGCGGCTCTCGGCGTGGGGAGCCCTGCGCTGCATTCACCCCGATCTAACCTGGGAGCCTTCCCTGTGCCAGCGGCTGCAGCGGGTTGGCCGCTGGGCCTATCACTTCCGCCGCCGCTACCCCGAGTTGGGATCCCAGGAAATCTGGCAACTGCGCCTGGAAGCTCTGCTTCTGGCGCTGCCCCAAGCGCCTCAGGTGGCAAGCCAGCTCCACCTCACCCAAGCGGGCATCGAACGCCTCAGTCATTTCCCCTCCTACCAAGCCTTGCTAGCGCAACTGGCAAGCGGATCCCTCTCCCCAGCCCAGGTGGTGCAGCTGCTGCAGCGGCTGCGTATCCCGGAGGTGATCCTGTTGGCGGGGCTTGCCGACAAGCCAGCGCGGCGGCTGATCTGGCGCTACCTGCAGGAGTGGCACTGGGTGAAGCCGCCCCTCAACGGCCACGATTTGCGCCGGCTGGGCTATAAGCCGGGCCCCCTGTTTCAAGAGATTTTGGATTGCCTACGCTACCTTACCCTCAATGGCGAGCTCACCACTCCTATTGAGGCAGAAGCCTGGCTGCGGGAACACTACCCCTTGCCGCCACCTGCTGGCAGCCTCAAAACCGGCAGAGAAGGGCCAGACCCACCATTAAGCCACTCCACACTCCCAAAACCTGCCGCAGTAGCTGCAGGCTCTCCTGCACTACCTGGCGGCTCAAAGGGCGAGCTGGGATCCCCACCTTTGGCTTAACCTTGGGAATGCCGCGGTAGCGATTGGTTCCTCCCAACTGAATCTGCAGCCGCCAGGCAAAGGCTGCCTCGCTCCACCCTGAATTGGGGCTGGGATCTGCCTGCCCGTCGCGGCGACAGCGCTGCCAAAACCTCCAGGGATCCCCGCTCAGCAGCGCCAGCGTCAGTACCGTTAGCCGGCAGGGCAGCCAGGTTAACACGTCCTCGCAGCGGGCCGGCACCGTGCCCAGGTAGGTAAAGGGGGCATGGCGATAGCCCACCATTGAGTCCAGCGTGCTACTGGCCTTGTAAGCCAACGCCAAGGGTGCTCCCCCCAGAAAGGCATAGAACAAAGGGGCCGTCGCCCCATCAGGGGTATTTTCCGCCACTGTCTCGATCACCGCCCGCAAAATCTCTGGCTCCGTCAGGTGCTCTGTATCCCGACCTACATAGCGGCTAAGGCGTTGGCGGGCCTGCACCAGATCCCCTTTTTCCAAGAGATCCAACACTTCCAAGGCAGCAAAGCGCAGGCTGCGCCCCCCCAAGCAACTGGCCATCAGGATGGCCTGCATTAGGATCCCTGCCCAGGGATGGAGAGTGTGGGCAATGGCAATGAGACCCCAGCCCGCTGCGTAGGAGCCCGCCAGCAGCGCCACGGTAAGAATTGCCCCGCCCCAGCGCTGGGCTAGGGGAGTTGAACAGTGCTGGAGAATGCAGCCTTGGCCCCAGGCAATAACAGCCCCCATTACCCGCACGGGGTGAGGCCACCCCCAGGGATCCGCCAGCAGATAGTCCAGGGCCAAAGCTGCCACTAGCACCAGCGGAGCCGTTGGCTGAGCAGGGAAAAACAGCCAGGCTTCCATCCTGCTGCTATTTAGACGACAAACTTTCCCTCCTGGTTTTGGGCTGCCTGCCAACTGCGGGCATCAAAATACAAATCTTCGAGCGTGGTTTCCTCCAACACTTGCTGCACCCGCTGGGCAATCCGCTCCCAGAGGGCCACTGTTACCCAGTCTACTGCCGCGCTGGCCCTTTCTTGAGGGGCTCTTGAGGGATCCCAAGACTCTCCCACCGCCGCCAAGATGGCGCTAATGGGGATTCGCCGCGGCGGCCGTGCCAGCCGATAGCCCCCCTGGGCCCCTCGCTGGGAGCAAACCAAACCGGCTTGGCGTAGCTCAATGAGCAGCTTTTCCAAGTAGGGGGCCGGGATCCCCTGGCGCTCGGCAATAGCCCGCACCGACGCCCTCTGGCCCTTGCTCAGCATCGCCAGATCCAGCAAAGCTCTGATGCTGTAGGTGGCTCGCGTCGTTAGGCGCACTGGCACTCTCTTCCTACTTTCCCGCTCGATCCGCTTGCCAATAAAGCACGAGGGCGCTAAGGGGGCGAGTAGAGGTCAGCAGACCCGCAAGGAGCATCCCCCAGGGGTTCCAAGCCGAGCTTGCCAACAGCAGGCCCATAAGCAGAGCCGCTCCTCCCCCTTCTGCCCCTGCTGCCAAGAGCCAGGCCCAGTCAACTTTCCCCTGTCGAGTCAGCAGGATCCCTTGCAGCCCACCCACGCCAAGACCTACCAACAAGCCGCGCCAGGGATTGGCCATCGCTAGCAGGGTCCTCTGCAGCCAGGGATCGCTTGGATCAAAGACGGGGATTGCCCTCCCCCCCTGCAGAGGGAGGAGATCCGCCGCCAGCCAACCGAGAGCTGTGGCCAGCAGCGTCGCTAGCACCCACTGCCAGGAGACCCGTCGCCGCAACACTGCCCACTGCAGCAGTCCCATGATTAGGCCGAGGCCGGCTCCAACCACCACCCCTTGGAGGGATCCCAAAGTAACCAGCAGCGGGGCCAAAGCCGCCAACCCTAGGTAGCCGCTGCCAACCGCTGCCCCATTGGCCAACAGCCAAGCCAAGGCCAGCCCTTTGCCCAGCTGAGGTGAAGCTGCAGGAGGCAGAAAACTAGCCTGTTCCTGAGCAAGCTGTTGCTCGACCTCGCGTAGCCCCTCTTCTGCCGCAGGATTGCCCGGTTCCAGCCGCAGCACCCCCTGATAGTCCATCTGGGCAAGACCCCAATGGCCCTGCCGCTGGTGAGCCAGGCCGCGGTAGAGATAGTAGCGGGCTTCGTTGGGAGCCCCCTGGATGAGGTCGTTGAGAAGGTGGACAGCCTTCTTGTACTCGCCTGCCTCAATCCAACGCACGGCTTGCCGCAGCTTTTCCTCCTCCGCCTCTAGGCTAGAAGTAGCCTGTTGGGGAGACGGGCTCTTGTGCCCGTAGACGGCCTGGAGCTCTTGGGCCAGCTCTTCCACGGTGGCCGGGCGAAGGGCAGGGTCTTTCGCCAAGCAGCGGAGCACCACCTTTTCCAGCGCCTCGGGGAGAGGGTAGGGTAGCGGGTGGTCGCGAAGGGGACGGGGCGGTTGAAAGTTGTGGACGTGGTACCAGCCCTGCAAGGTATCGGTAGCGGGCTCGAAGGGAAGCTTGCCAGTGAGTAACTCGTACAGCACCACCCCCAAGGAGTAGATGTCGGAGCGAGCATCCAGTTTTTCCCCTCGCATTTGCTCTGGGGAGGCATAGGCCATCGTGCCCAGAAAATACCCTGTTTGGGTTAGGCCGCGGGAGGACTCCCCCAGGAGCTTGGAAATGCCAAAGTCCAGGAGCTTGACCCGCTCTTTGCCATCGGGCCCTTTTTGCACGAAGATGTTGCTAGGCTTGATGTCACGGTGGATCACGCCGCAGATTGAGTGCTTGCCCAGATCCATGTGGAAGTTGTGGGCATGGTGCAAGGCTGAACAAATTTGCAAAGCCAAGTTCACCACTCGCTCAGGAGGTAAAGGGCCCTCTTGCGCCAGCACCTGGTCTAAGCCCTGGCCAGTGTAGGGCTTGGCGTTGAGGTACTCCATCACCAGGTAGGGCTGGTTTTGGTACAGGCCGTAGGAGCGCACCTGCACAATGTTGGGGTGCTCCCCCAAGAGAGCGCTTACCCTCGCCTCGGCCAGGAAGCGCTGCTGCAGGTGTTGGTAGTACTCCGGCGCCATGCCCGGCGGTGGCGGGCGCAGCAACTTGACAGCCACCACTTCGTTGCCAAGCTGGGTATCCACTGCCTCGAACACATGGCCATACCCCCCTTCGCTGAGGTGTCGGATTAGCCGGTAGCGGTTGCCGATGAGTTGTCCAATCAGTTGCTGGTTCATGGAGGAGGAAGGCCAGCTGCAGCCGACTCATCAGCGATTCTAGTCGGCTGGGCGCTGGTCTTGGACTTAGGCTGCCGCTAGGATTGGAGCATGGATCCTTCTTTCTCCCCCTTTTGGCGCGAGGTAACTGAGTTTGCCCTCCAGCTGACCGCACGGGTGGGAACTCAGCTCTTGGCCGACTTTGGCCAGGTGTGCTCCAGGGAAAAGGCAGACGGCAGCTTAGTTACCGCTTCCGACCACTGGGCTGATCAAACCTTTCAGGAGGCAATTGCCGCCGCCTACCCAGATCACGGCTACTTGAGCGAGGAGTCAAACCACATCTTCCCCGAGAAAGAGTGGTGCTGGGTGGTGGATCCCCTAGATGGCACCACCAATTTTGCCCACGGGATCCCCATCTGGGGTAGCTCGCTGGCGTTGTTGCACTGGGGCCTGCCCGTGTTTGGCTGTGTCCATTTGCCGCCTATCCGTCAGACTTTTTACGGCTACTGGCCCCAGTTTCCCGGGGATGCCGCAGCCGGGGCTTTCCTAGCCCGCCACGACCGGGATCCTGCTTGTCCTCAACCCATCCGCCCCAGCCTTGCTCCACCCGGCCCCAACCAACTGTTTAATTTTTGCTCCCGCAGCGGCCATTGGATTAGCCCGCAATTTCCCTGCAAGGCGCGCATGCTAGGGGGTACTGCCTACAACTTGCTCTCGGTGGCTAGCGGCAGCCTGCTGGGCGCGGTGGAGCGCTCGCCGAAGATCTGGGATGTGGCGGCAGTGTGGGCTATTGCCAAAGGGGCGGGCGCAGTGTGGGAGCCTCTTGGCCCTACTGACCCAGATCCCGGCCAGCCCTTGAGGGGGGGCAAGGACTATGGCCAGCTGACCTATCCGACGCTCTTGGTAGCTCAGGCAAAGTGGGTGCCGCTGTTTCGCAGCTTTATCTGCCTGTAGGCTGCATAAACTGCTTGCACGTTGTACCAGTTGAGGAAGAAAACCCGACACAGCTCCAGGGCCAGTTGAGAGCGCCCCCGCTGGATTAGCCAGCGCAGCAGGGGTTCTAGTCGCTTTTCGTTCAACCAGCCCCCTAGCGACAGCAAGCCCCAGAGGATTTGGTGCAGGGGTGTTAGCTGGATCATGAACCGCACCGCCCAGGTGGGGTGCTTTTGGTAGAAAAGGATCCCCATGCGGCCCCGCTGTTGTTCCCGCTCAATGAGGGCCGGAAGTTGCTGCAGCTCAAAGGGGGGGTGCCAGTGGTAGCCGGTGGCCTGGGGGCACCTGACCAAGCGCAAGCCCAGGCGCTTGAGCCGTACCCCCAGCTCCAGGTCCTCCCAGCCGTAGAGGTGGAACCGCTCGTCAAAGGGGCCGGCGGGGGTTTCACAAACCTGCTCCAGCCAGTGGCGGGCGATAGCCACATTGCCGGTGGCAAAAAAAGCGGCGGAAAAGTCAGTGGGCTTGAAAGGCTCGGAGCGAGGATCCTGGAAGTTGCAGGTGTTAATTACCCGCCCGTAGGTAAAGACTTTGGCCTCCTGCGGGGCCTTGGGATCGCCCGTTACGCCGTGCTGCCGCAGCATCCGGGCATGGGCGGCTAGGAAGTGATCCACCACCACAAGGTCACTGTCGATAAAGACAATGATAGATCCCTGGGCATGGCGAAACCCCAGGTTGCGAGCGGCGGCAGGGCCACGGTGCTCTTGGCACAAGAGTTTCAGCGGCGGCAAGCCCGGGGGCTGGCTCCGCAGCCATTCCACCGTCCCATCGGTGGAGCCGTCATCCACTACCACCACCTCGTAGCCGTCGTAGGGGCCAGGCTGCTGTTGGGCCAAGGCCCGCAAACACTGCTGCAGGATGGGAAGGCGGTTGTAGGTGGGAATAATGACGCTGATGTACACCGAGGATCCCTAGCGCTGCAGCCAATGGTAGCGTTTTAGAGGCTTTTGAAAAGCAGCCAGTCATGGTCTAGTTATAGAGCCTTTGGGTTGGAGGAGAGGGTGAAACTTGGGAGCCGGCGCCTGCTGGGATTCCTCATGGCTGTGCTGCTGCTCCTGCTGCTCAAGGCCTGCGGGGGCAAGGGGGGGTTCTCTTCCGTAGGCGTCTTTCCCCCTTCTCCTCCAGCTGTGCCTTCGCCGCTGGCTACCCCTGTTTCCCAGTTCACCATTGACGTTCGCTTTCCCGACAACAGCCTCACTCCCAGCCAGCAAGCCATTGTCCGCAGCGCAGCCTTGAGGTGGCAGGAGATCATTGTCGGGGATCAGCCGGATCTGGGGCCCACCAATATCCAAGCCGACGAGTGCGCTGCAGGGTTTCCCAGCACGCCGCTCAATTTTCCCATCGACGATCTGCTAGTGGAGGTGCGGGCAAGAGACCTGGGCAACGAGCGGATTTTGGGGGGAGCAGCTCCCTGTTTTGTGCGGGCCTCCAATGGCCTGCCTTTCTACTCTGTGGTTGTGTTCAACAGCCAAAACCTCTCGGCCTTGGAAGAGCGGGGGGATCTGCCCATCACCGCCCTGCACGAGCTGGGCCATGCCCTTGGCTTTTTGCCCAGCGTCTGGAATCCCAAGGGGCTGACGCTGGGCTTGGTGGGGCCGGAGCAGCCGACGCCACCGGGCTATGACCCCCGCTTTATCGGCCCGCGGGCAGTTGAGGCTTTCACCACGCTAGGAGGCAATGCCCCCTCTGTTCCTTTGGAGAACCAGTTTGGGGAGGGATCCCGCGATTCCCACTGGCGGGAGAGCGTCTTGGGCCGCGAGCTGATGACCAGCCGCCTCGACCGGGGGGTGCCCAACCCCTTGAGCATCCTTACGGTGGGAGCAATGGCGGATATGGGCTACGCGGTGAACCCGGCGGCAGCCGATGGCTTTGAGCTGGGGCGCAGCCGGCCCATCTCGGAACCCCTGGAGCTGCAGGAGCTGGAGCTGGCCCTACCGCTGCGGCGCTTGGACGCTGCAGGGGGCGAGGTGGGGGATCCCTCCTGAGCATATTTACCCATAGCCAAGGGGCCTGTTGCTCACAATAATGGGTGCTAAGTTGCTTTTCGCAATTGGCTATGGGCATTCTCAAAAAGCTGTTTGGCGGCCTATTTTCCTTCTTTGGCATTCTCTTCGGCGGCTTGGTGGACTTTATTACCGGGCCTTTCCGCCCGGCACCTGCCCAATCCGCTCCAACCCAGTCGGCAACCCCTGCTAAGGCTACGCCTGCCAAGCCCAAGGTAGTGGTCGAGAAGCCATTTGTGCCCAACGAGATCCCGCCGCCACGTCCCAACCGCCGCCCTGGCCCGGCTTTGGATCCGTTCCGCGCCATGGCCCAAGAGATCCTGTCGGCGCGGGCCTAGCCTGTCTTGTGTTGGGGAAGAGCCCGTAAGATGGAGATGGCCCTGTATCCTGGAGACTGCTCCCTATGTCGGATCTTGCTTCCTCAGAACAGGAACGGCTAAAGCAGCTGGAGAGCGAGCTGGAGCAGGCGGCCGCGGCCTTTGGGGATCTGGGAGCATCGACTTCGCCGCAGAGGAAAAACGTCGCTTGGACGTGGTGGCGCCCACTGCTGACGGCTTTGGCCATTTTGGGCTGTATTCTGCTGGTGGGGCTAGTCTTCCGGGTTTTCGCCACGGTCTTCCGGTGGGCGGTGGTGGCGGGGCTGGGCTACCTGCTCTATGTCTGGGTAGTGGCGCCACGGCTGGGCCTTCCCAGCGGAGCAAGGCCAAAGGCAGAAGACAGGGATCTGGACAGCTTTTGATGGGCAGGGATCCCTGGCGGGCCTACGCCTACCTGGCGGCAGCTATCTTGGGCTGGGCCACGGCGGCCAGTGCCTTTAAGTTGGGGTTACAGCACCTCTCGCCGACGGTCTTGCTGATTTTTTCGGCGTGTAGCTCCTGCCTGATCTTGGGGATGGTTCTGGTGGTAACAGGGCGGGCGCCTCTTATTGCCCAACAGAAGGGATCCCAGATTGGCCTGTCGGCGCTGCAGGGGCTGCTCAACCCGTTTGGCTACTACGGGGTGCTCTTCCAAGCCTATGATCGCCTCTCGGCCCAGGCGGCGCTGGCTTTAAATTACACCTGGCCGCTGCTACTGGCTCTCTTGGCGGTGCCGCTGTTGGGGGAGCGCCTGCGCGGGCGGCTGCTGCTGGCCTTGGGGACGAGCCTAGTGGGAGTGGTGCTGGTGGCTACAGGCGGATCCTGGGGCACGCTGCAGGTGGAGGATCCCTGGGGAGTGGGGCTGGCGGTGGGCAGCGCCGCTATTTGGGCCCTCTACTGGCTACTCAATGTGCGGGATGGGCGGGATGCCGTGCTGAAGCTGTTCCTGGGGTTTGTCTTCGGCAGCGGCTATTGCCTGGCGCTATTGCCCTTTCAGGAGCTGAGGTGGACCCTAGCAGGGCTGGCTTGGGCGGCCTACATCGGCTTGGCGGAGATGGGCCTGACTTTTGTGTTCTGGCTGCGGGCGCTGGAGCTGGCGGACGAGCGCGGATCCCTGGCCAATTGGGTCTATGTCACGCCATTCCTGTCGCTGGGGCTGATTGCGGTGCTGTTGCAGGAGCCGATTGCGCCAGGATCGCTGCTGGGCCTGGGCCTCATCTTGGCCAGCAACCTCTGGGGATCCCGGCGGGAAAAGTCTCAGCCTGTGCTTTCCTAAGGCTATGGCGGTGAATCCAGTTCCTCTCTATGTGGCGGCAACGGCCCATGGGTTTGGGCACGTCACCCGCCTGGCGGCGGTGGTCAACGCTTTGCGGCGGCGGGAGCCGCAGATCCTGCCCATTTGGGTGACGCCGGCCCCCACTTGGCTGCTGGAGCGCTACGGGGAAGGGAAGTTTCTCCACCGGCCGCGGGCCTTGGATGTGGGGGTCGTGCAGCCGGATGGCCTGCAGGCAGATCTGCCGGCGACGTTGGCGGCCCTGCGGGCGTTCCAAGCGGGGTCTGCCGACCTCATCCAAGAAGAGGCGGAGTTCATCCGCCGCCAGGGGGTGCCGTTGCTGCTAGGGGATGTGCCCCCCATTGCCGCCGCCATTGCCGAGGCCGCCGGGATCCCCTGCTGGATGGCCAGCAACTTCGGCTGGGACTTTATCTATCAAGAGTACGGCCCCCAGTTTCAGCCCTTTGTAAGCTGGATCCGCGAGCTGTACGGGCGCTGCCAGCGGCTGTTTCGCCTGCCCTTTGCTGAGCCTATGGGCGCCTTTCCCCACCAGGAACCCGTGGGGTTGACGGGGTCGGATCCCCGCTACTTGGCCGAGGAGGTGGCCCAGCGCCTAGGGCTGGAGCGGGAGCGGCCCACGGTTTTGTTGACCTTTGGCGGGCTAGGGCTGCAGGGCTTGCCCTACGAGCGGCTTTTGGATTTTCCCGACTGGCAGTTTCTCACCTTCGACCCCAAGGCTCCCCCTTTGCCCAACCTGCAGGTTTTGGACGGGCAGAGGTGGCGCCCGGTGGATGTCATGCCCCTCTGCCGCTGGGTGGTGTCCAAGCCGGGCTATGGCACCCTAGCGGAGGCGCTGCGCTGTGGGATCCCCATGGCCTGTGTCAACCGTTCCGGCTTTGCGGAGTCGCCCCTCTTGGTGGAGGGATTGCGGCGCTACGGTTGGCATCGTATCCTCTCGCCGGAAGAGTTCTTTGCGGGATCCTGGGACTTCTTGCGGGATCCCCCTCACCCGCCCCAGGCGTCGGAGGAGCTGGATCGCAAGGGCAACGAGGCCATTGCGGACGCCATCGCGGCGTTCCTGAGGCAGTAGCATAGGGAGGGATCCCATGGCCGGCAGCACAACCGAGTCTTTGCGGCAACTCTACGAGGAACTGCCCTATCCCAACGTGCCCATTGAGGCGTCGGGCCGCAGCGCCATCGGCAGCCTGTACCGCCTGAGCTGGACGACGGCCCAATACGCCCGTACCCGCGCCATCCTGTCCAGCGAGGGGATTGCTATTCTCAATGTTGGCTGTGGCTCCGGCTGGGAGACCCTGCTCTTGGCGGAGGCCAACCCTGGGGCGCGGCTGGTGGCCTGCGACCTCTCACCGGCGTCGGTGCAGACAACGGAGCGGCGCCTGCGCTACCACGGCTTTGGGGAGGTGGAGCTGCATGTCCTCAACCTGTTGGAGATTGAACAACTGGGGCAGCAGTTTGACTTCATCAGCCTCAACGACGTGCTCTATCTGCTTGAGGATCCCGTGGCGGGCTTGAAAGCGCTTAAGCGGGTGCTCAAGCCGGACGGCATCCTACGGGCCAACCTGCACCATGCCTACCAGCGGCAGGTGATCTTCCGCCTGCAGGAGGCGTTTCGGCTGCTGGGGTTGTTTGATCTACCTACGCCCGAAGCCTGCCGGCGGGTGCGGGAGTTCATGGCCAGCCTGGCTTCCGACGAGCTGCGGGCCGCCCTGCACTGGGATCCCAAGATCTACAGCGACGACACCACCATCCGCGCCAACTACCTCTTGCCCGGCGACAAAGGGTTTTTGATCCCGGATCTCCTGCGCCTGCTTCAAGAGGCGGAGCTGGGCTTGGTTTGCCTAGTGGACTACGCCGACTGGGATCCGACGCTACTCTTCAAAGACAGGGCCCTGCCGGCCTGGCTGCAGGCGGAGCTGGACAAGCTTTCCCCTGCCGAGCAAAACCACTTCTACGAGCTAATTTGCCCCAACCACCGCCTCATCGACTTTTGGGCGGAGCACCCCGGCTCTTCCCTGGTCTTGCCCTGGAGCGACGCCGACTGGCTGGGGGGCAGGGTGCAGCTCAACCCCATCCTGACAGACAACGCCGAGTTTCGCCACAACTTTGCCCAGGCCCACGACAAGAAGCTGGAGTTTACCATGAATTGGCCGGGGGCCAGCCGCGGGCGCCTGATCATCCCAGCCCCCCAAATGGCCTGGCTGGGATCCCTATTGCAGGGGCCAGTGGCGGTGGCTAGCCTAATTGAGCAGGCGGCCCGCGCCAACCAGCTAGAGCTAGAAGCGGCCCAGGAGCAGGTGCTCACCTACCTGGCGGGGCTGGAGTCGTTTCTGTTTGTGATGTTGGATCCAACACCGCTTTCTCCTCCCCCGGATAAGTCAATACCTGCTGCCAAGTAACAATTGCCAGCTAGCCCCAGGGATCGTCATCGAAGGGGCTCTCCTGCCAATAGCCACCTGGCGGGGGGGGAGGAGAGGGTTGAGGGGGGGGTGGTGGATAGCCAAGAGGGGTAGAGGGCGGCGGCGGCGGGACGGGAGTTGGCTTTTCCATATCCTCAAGCCGCGGCAGGTCAGCCGGTTTGGGCTCAACCCCAAGGCTCCTCAGCTTGGCCTGGGCTTCCTGGATCTGGGCGTTTAGCTCTTCCAAGTAGGCGCGGTAGTGGTTGGCGGCCTCTAGGTACTGCTGGGCTTTGCGTTCGTTGTCTTTGATCACAGCTTCCAGCTCTTTATTGCGGACAGTGTAGTCGGCCTCCTGGTTAGTAAGGTTTTCAATAGCCTGGTTGAGCACGGCCCGCCGCCGCTCCAGTTGCGCAACAATTTCCGACAGTTGTCGTTCCCGCTCACTGAGGCTGCGCTCGCGGTTTTGGGTTTGCTCCAGTTGCAAGGCAACTTGGCTTAGTTGCTCCCGCAGGTACATCACCTGGGGCTCAATCTCGTTGCGCTCCTGCTGCAACTCAAAGACCCGCGCCTCCAAGTTCTCTTTTTCCTGCTGCAGCACTTCCCGCTCGTTCAGGAGACGGGTGTAGAGCTGGTTGAGGAAGTCCACCTCCATCACCACCTGGCTGAGCTGGGTGGCGTATTCCCCAACCATAGCCAACTCCCGCGCTAGGTTTTGGGTTTCACTGGTGGCTTGGTCGCTAAAAAAGTGGGGCAGTTGGGTAGTTTCTCTGAGGCGTTGGGCAAATTGTTTAAAGCGGAAGGAAAAGTTGCTTGCCATTGCTGGTGCGCTAGCCTCGCAGGTCGGGAGAACGCCGATAGCCAGACAACAGTCTGGATCCCATCCACTCTAGCATCGAGCTGCAGTTTCTTTGGGGTGGAAATCCGTCCCAGCAACCTGTCTAAGTGAATTCAGGGGTCCGTTTCCGGTGGGGCAGCCTCCCGCCCTTCGAATTCGGCATCTGAGCTGGCAGCTTCGGCTACTTCTTTTACTTTGCAGTCGAGTCTCTGATTTTGATTTTCATCTTTTTGTGCCTGCGATGGGACTGCGGCAATCCGGCGTAACAGCCGTTGCAGCAGCGGGATGTGGCGATCGCCAACAACGGAGAAGCGACTCTCGATCTCCTCAGCAGGGATGGGATCCATTTGGGCCAGCTCCAGCTCGCTGAGGAGAAGTACCCGCGCGGCTGCAATGGGGATCTGGAAAAACAGGTTGGCCCCCCAAAACCCGAAGGCGGCTATGGCCAGGCCGGCCAGGCGGGTGCCGCCACCGGGGGTGAGGGAGGTAAAGAGGGGGGCAAAGTCGTAGAGGCGCTCAAAGACTTCTAGCAGCAGGAGTGCCGCCAATACCGTCAAGATCTTGTGTTCGGGGCTGAGGAAGGCAGCTAAAATACGCCGTTGGCCGGGGGTGAGCTCTTCGGGAGGAATGGCGGCCACCCAAAGGCTGAAGATGTCGAACGGTTTGCGCCACTGCATGGCAAATACTGGTCCAATGCCCGCCACGGCCACCGCCGCCTGCTCCACTCCCACCGGCAGAAGGGGATCCTCCGTGGCCAACCCAATGACGGTTAGCCCAAGCCACAAGGGAAAGAGGAGGATCCCCCCGGCATGGATCCAGAGGAAAGGCTCCTGCCAATGGCTACGCATGGAAAACCGAGCTAGCGACGGGATTTGTCCACCACTTCCAGTTCTGTGAGGCGGAAGGTTACCAATTTATCCCAGTTGCCGCCCTCAAAGAGGACAGCGGCGTGGTCATCGGTAATCCGCTGCACCTGTCCTTCAAAAAGGTAGTAGGTGTCGTTGGGATTGATGACCCGCACGGCAACGCCGGGGTAGATGGGAGGAAGTTCCTGGAGAAGGGATGAAGCTGAAGTCATAGCTGCTGTTTAGTTTACAATTGCTCACTGCTAGGGGAGCCCTGTCCTATCATTATGATCATTATGAGGGAAAGCCTCTCTTTTGCTGAGTCTCCCCTCGGCGGAGCTAACCCCCGGCCAATGCCCAGACCATGCCTACCGACTCCGCCTTCTCTTCACCCCAGACTTGGCATGTGCTAGTGATCGACGACGAGCAGGGACGGCGGGCCGTGGCCCTCAGTGCCGCCACTTATTCTATCGGCAGGGATCCCAGCAACGCTATTGTCATCCATTCAGCAGCTGTTTCCCGCCAACATGCGCTGCTGTTGCGGCTACCGCACAAGGACGGGCAGTATACCTACCGGCTGCTGGACGGCAATCTTGAGGGCAAGCGCAGCACCAACGGCATCTCGGTGAACGGGCGGAGATGTCTAAGCTGGGATCTCAAAGATGGGGATCAAATCCTGTTAGGGGATCAGGTGCGGCTGCAATACTATGTTCGCCGCTCTTCTGAGGCCAATTTGCAGCAGTACCTCCAGGCGGTGGCCTTCCGCAGCCTCAAGACCGGAGTCGTAGATCAGCAGGCAACGATAATGCAACCTTTGGAGGTCCCAGGCGGGGCACCGCAAGCCCAGACAACGGCCAAGAGGGCAAAGGAGGAACCGCGTCGGCGCAGCCCTCGGCGGCTGCTGCAGGCCCTCTGGGAGCGCCTGAGGGGTTGATTAACCCTCAGGAATACCCACCTGTTCTGAGGCGGGGGGAGTGAGCTCTGGGGCCCTGGCAGCGTCTTTGCGGTCTGGCTCCGTGGCCTCCGCCTGGAGTTCCAAGAGGGAGGGAGATGTGTTGTCCCCGCCCACCAGCACCCCCCGCAACCAGAGGGGAGCGATGAAGGTGGTGGCAATCACCATGACGATGATGCTGACGTCGAGAGCCTCAGAGAGAACGCCGCTGGCCGCTCCCACGCCGGCAAACACCAGGCCCACTTCGCCGCGGGGAATCATGCCCACGCCGACAGCGTAACGACTGATGCCCGGCTTGCCAAACGCCCCCAGCCCAGCGGCCAGCTTGCCAAAAATGGCAACGCTAACCAAGAAGACGGCAATGATCAACCCCTCCCGGTTAGCAGGGATGGCGGGGTTAAGGACAGCGAGGTTGGTTTTGGCCCCAACACAGACGAAGAAGATGGGCACCAGCAGGTCGGAAACGGGTTTGATCTGTTCTTCTAGCGCCTGTCGCTTGTCGGTTTCCCCCAAAATTAGGCCGGCGGCAAAAGCGCCCAAAATCGCCTCCAGGTGGATCACCTGCCCCACGTAGGCCAACAGGAAAGCCAACACCAGAGCGGGCAAAAGGGGGTTGCCGCGGGTTCTCAGGTGGTTGAGAAGGGCCACAAAGTAGGGGCTGAGGAGGCGCCCCAAGACAATGGAGCCGACCAGAAAGACGACGGCGCTGACGATGATGAGGCCAGCATTGGCAACGTCAACCTCTCCGGTTTTGGCTAAGCCCGCCACCACGGCTAAGATGATGATGCCCAACACGTCGTCCAGGACAGCGGCGCCAATGATGACCTGGCCTTCAGGGGAGGTGAGTTTTTGCAGCTCGGCCAAGACGCGGGCGGTAATGCCAATGCTGGTTGCCGTCAGAGCCGCCCCGGCAAAGATGGCAGGGATGGTGGGCACGTGAAAGAGATAGAGCAGGCCCAGGGTTCCCGCCGCAAAGGGGACAGCAACCCCAATGACGGCCACGGCCGCTGCCTGCGGGCCAACCCGCAGCAGTTCTCCCAGATCCGACTCGAGGCCAATTTCAAATAGGAGAATGACCACCCCAATCTCGGCGAGGACGTCGATGATCTCGACCTGGGAGGCAAACACCGACCCAAGGGATCCCTCATCGAGGCCGGCAGTCACTTGCAGCAGTTGCATCAAGGCGGAGGAGTGGGCCAAGCTAGGCAGCATCTCGGGGGAGACTGGCCCTTCTGGGAAGACCAGCAGCCCCAGGCCAGAGCCGCCCACCAAGACACCCCCCAGCAACTCTCCCAGCACCGGGGGGAAGCTGAAGCGGACAGCAATTTCTCCGGCGATGCGGCTGGTCAAGTAGATGACCACCAACGCCAGTAGCACCGCCACCAAGATCAGGGGAGAGAGGTTGTCTCCCACTGGCGGCTCAACGGAAGCAGCGGCTTCGACAGCCAGCAACACAGGATCTAGGCAACTCAACAGCAAGATCTCACCCTCAGATGGACAGCTTTTCGTCTAAGCCGGCCTAACCAGAGCGGCAGAAAAGCTTGGGTTGCCATCTCTGGGGTCGCTCCGCCGGAAGACTGTTACAAAACCTAACCTCCCGCGCAATCCCCTGGCAACGCCCATGTGGGCCCTCTTTCCCTTTGCCTATAGTATCTAGAGTCTTTTCCCTGCCCCTGCCGCCCTCAGACAATTTCCGCAGGGGGCGGCAGGGGCCAATTCCTAAGACAATGGAGGCGAAGAGAAACCCCTTGCGATTGAGCTAAGCCCCACCGATGAGCTACTACATCCCCCCCACCTTCCTCAAGGTTGTTGCCCTGCACCTGACCAAAAATCATCTCCCTTTGTCCGACGTGCCGGTTCCGCTTATCTTGGGCATCCACGGGCGTAAGGGTGAGGGCAAGACCTTCCAATGCAACCTAATTTTCGAGCGCATGAAGGTCTATGCCGTTCATATCTCCGGCGGCGAGTTGGAAAGCCCCGATGCCGGCGATCCGGCTCGCATGATTCGCCTGCGCTACCGGGAGGCCGCCGAGCACATCCGCAAGTTTGGCCAGATGGCCGTGCTGATGATCAATGACCTGGATGCTGGTGCTGGCCGCCTGAACACCATGACCCAGTACACCGTCAACACGCAACTGGTCAGCGCCACCCTGATGAACATTGCCGACAACCCCACCAACGTGCAGCTTCCCGGCAGCTATGATCCCAAACCCCTGCCGCGGGTGCCCATCATCGCCACCGGCAACGACTTTTCCACCCTCTATGCCCCCCTCATCCGCGATGGGCGCATGCGCAAGTTTTACTGGGAGCCCAGCCGCACCGACCGCATCCACATCGTTCA
>Ga0197142_1001299_pt1 | contig 22956 bp, 19 predicted proteins | sample GBS60_MetaG_FD_148614 | JGI IMG/M metagenome (GOLD analysis project Ga0197142, IMG submission 148614) | Sediment microbial communities from Great Boiling Springs, Gerlach, Nevada, United States - GBS 60_MetaG | ecosystem: Environmental > Aquatic > Thermal springs > Hot (42-90C) > Sediment... | reverse complement strand
TCTCGGGCACGGCGGTGGGCAACAACTTCGCACAGGCAGACCCGGTGAAACGACGCCAGCACGTCGAGATGACCAAACAGTGGATAGACAACGCGGTGGTGCTGGGCGCACCCTGCATCCGCGTGTTCGCAGGTCCTGTGCCAGAAGGGCACACCGAGGAAGAGGCTTATAACTGGGTAGTGGACTGCCTGCGCGAGGTGATTGACTACGCAGCGATTCAAGGCGTAGTGGTCGCGCTGGAGAATCACGGAGGCATCACTTCCACTGCGGAACAGGTGCTGCGAATCTACCGTGCGGTGCAAAGCACCTGGTTTGGGCTGAACCTGGACCTGGGTAACTTCACGGGTGACATCTATGCGCAGTTCGAGCAGGTGGCTCCCTACGTGGTCACCACCCACGCCAAAACCCACTATCGCGGCAACAACGGCAGGCTAACGGAGGTGGACTACGAACGCGCCCTGCGTATCCTGCAGAAGGCGGGGTATAAGGGCTACATCTCCATCGAGTACGAGTACACCGACCCTGCCGAACAGGCTGTCCCGCGTTTCGCCAAACAGCTGAGACAAATCCTGCAGCGAATAGGAGGATAGGTTCATGCAGTCGTTGCAGCCGCCCATCTCGGATGACCGTCCGCTGCGCTTGCTGTCGGTGGAACCGAGCCGCACGCAGGTGCCGCGCTACGAACTGATCGAGTTCCGTCTGAACCTGCAGGCGACCTACCGCAACGCCTTTGATGCCGACGAGATTGCCGTCGACGCCGAGTTTCGCACTCCTTCGGGAGACACAGTGCGCGTGCCGGGTTTCTATTACCGCGAATACACCCGACGGCTGGAAGGACGCGACGAGCGCATCACACCCTCGGGCGAGCCTCATTGGCGGATTCGTTTCGCCCCAACCGAGGTGGGTACCTATCACACTGTGGTGATGGTGCGCGACCGCACGGGGAAAACGGTTCGCTCTCAGCCACTTCGCTTTGGGTGCATGGCTTCCAGCAACGCTGGCTTTATCAGGGTCAGCAGTCAGGATAGGCGATACTTCGTTTTCGATAACGGACAGCCCTACCTTGCCATCGGCGCCAACGTGTGCTGGGGTGGAAGCCGCGGAACCTTTGACTACGATGACTGGCTGCCCCGTTACGCACAGACCGGCTGCAACTATTTTCGACTGTGGCTGTCACCCAGCTGGGTGACCTTTGCTCTCGAGCGCACAGGCGAACCACGCGACCGCTACGGCATCGGCAAAATCGACCTGGTGAACGCCTGGCGGCTGGACTACGTCTTGAACCTGGCGCGGAAGCTGGGCATGTACGCCATGCTATGTTTTGACAGCTTTAACGTGCTACGCAAACGGCAGCACGGCGGCTTCTCCTATTGGGAGGATACCCCGCATAACGCCGCCCAGGGGGGTCCGCTCAGGGAGCCGATAGAGTTCTGGACGCATCCAGAAATGCTGCGTGCCTATCGCAACAAACTGCGCTACATCGTGGCGCGTTACGGCTGGTGTACCCACGTGTTCAGCTGGCAGTTCTGGAACGAGGTGGACATTGTGAGTCCAGACGCCTACGACTTAGACGTCATCACCCGCTGGCACCGTGAAATGGGCGAATACCTGCGTCGCATAGACCCGTGGAAACACCTCCTTACCACCAGCTTCGCCGACTCGAACGGGCGCGAGGTGATTGACCGCTTGCCCATCATGGACTACACGACCACCCACAACTACGGCTCCCGTGATGTTTCCGCAGCGCTCACCGCCTTTCACCGGAAGAAGGAAGCGTATGGAAAACCCCATTTCGTGGCGGAGTTCGGTGCGGGCGCAATGGGCGAAGACCCGCGTGTCGACCCCACGGGCCTCGCCCTGCATAGCGGTATCTGGAGCACGCTCATGGACGGCGCAGCAGGCACCGCCATGCTGTGGTGGTGGGATAACCATATCCATCCCAACAACCTGTACTCCCACTTTGCCGCACTAAGCCGATTCATTCAGGGAGTGAACTTCCCCGAAGAGCGGTTCCGCCGAGTGCAAAACGCCAAATTCTCCCTGAAACAGAGCGGCGCATCGCCCGTTTACGCCGACCTAGTGCTGCAAGGACCTACCTCCTGGGAACCCCACCCCTCCAACCGCCCGACGACTGTACGCATCGACGCGGAGGGCAAAGTAACTATTCAAGAGCAGGTGGCAGGGGTGCTACATGGTGTGCGTAACCATCGCGACAAGCACAACCCGCTCACCTTCGAGACCAATTTGCCCCACCCGACTCGCCTGCGCATCACGGTTAGCGGTGTCTCCGGATATGGTGGGGCACATCTCATCGTGGAACGCAACGGCGTGCGCGTACTGGACAAAGATATGCCAGACCCCGACGATACCGCCAAGACGGAGACCATCCACCAGTATGACGGTGAGTATGTGGTGGAGATACCCGCTGGTAAGCAAACCGTAAAAGTAGTCAACATCGGTAGAGATTGGATCCTCGTCTCGTATAAGTTGGAGAACGCTGTTTCGCAGTCGATGCTGCCGCTACGCCTGTTCGGTCTGCACGGCAAACAGACCTCGCTTCTGTATGTGGAGCAGACACAGCACACCTGGTATCAGGTCAACGTGGTGAAACGTCCGCCTGCAGCCGTGCCGCCCACCATCCTGCATATCGCTGACTGGACGCCCGGTCGGTATCGTGTGGAGATTTGGGATACCTATGAGGGCAAGCCGCTGTCCACGCAGACGCTCACCGTGAACCAGTCTGGGTTGAGTTTGGAGCTGCCCACGATTGAACGAGACTTAGCGGTTCGGCTCTCACGTCTGTAGGGACCTTTGGTGCGGTGCAGGTGCTGCCGAAGCCGCAGGAGGTCTTCCAGAGCCACGACGTGCATTCGGGGAAGCACGGTGCGCTCGGCGTGGCTGACCCGTCCGAAAGCGCGCAGCTGTACGATTTGCTCGAAGGTGAACTCGATCGCGTAATAGTGCCCATCCGAGCGCGACCGTCCATCGTGGTGGTCGGCGACATCGGTGGTTGTTTCCAGCCAGAGGTCATGTAGACAGACAGGCACTCCGTCTGCGCTGAGCACGACGTCGGTTTCGATACCGTCAGCCCCCTGACCAAGCGCCAGGGCATACGCCGCCAGTGTGTGTTCCGGCAGGTACGCACTGGCGCCCCGATGCGCAATTACCAGTTTGGAAGGAGCAAACGTCATGCTAATCCTTCAACGGTCGTATCCAGATGTTGCGGTACTGGACAGGGTTGCCGTGATCCTGCAGCAGGATAGGTCCGGTTCTGCGCATCCTGTCACCGATACCGCCTGCAGTGATGCGTGGTATCTCCACGTTATCGTGTACCAGGACGCCGTTCCAGCGCACGGTGACGCGCGGGTTGGCAATCACGTTACCAGCATCGTCGAACTTCGGCGCGATGAAGGTGATGTCGTAGGTTTGCCACTGCCCTGGCGGCTTCGCCACGTTCTTGTCGGGGTCTTTGATGCCGTAGATGGCGGCGCAACCTCCCCTGCCGTAGGTTTCGTTCTGGTAAGAATCGAGCACCTGTATCTCGTACAAACCGTGCAGGTACACGCCGCTGTTGCCTCGTCCCTGCCCACTCGCCTGGGGCATGGGGGGAATGTTGAACTCGATATGCAGCTGGAAGCTGCCAAACTCGTCACGAGTCATGATGTCGCCCGTGCCCGACTTAACCTGCATCGCTCCGTCCTGAGTAATCTCCCACCGGGCGGGCGATCTGCCGTCTCGCGATACCCACCTGGACAGGTCTTTCCCGTCAAACAACACGATAGCTCCCCGTGGCGGCCTGGCAGGCTTTTCCTGCGCCAGGCACACTCCCGTCATCGCCACCACAAGAAGCGAAACGACCACCATTCTGCACCACATCGTTGCGACAACCTCCTGTTTCCACTGTGGTTTCTCCAACAGCTTACGGCGTTGCGGGAGGAGGTTCCTGCCTGGGTAGCCTGTGCAAGCTCTGCAAGGTCGCGCCTTCGCTCAGTAAACCAGTCCTCTGTCATACGAGCGCAACAGCCCTATCACCTTGCCGATGACGCGGGTCTCTTCGGGGCGCACTTCAATCGGCTCGTACGCCGGGTTTGCTGGCAACAGGCGCACTTTGCCGTTGTCGTACTGGATGCGCTTGATAGTGGCTTCGTCACCGATTAACACCGCCACCAGTTCGCCGTTCTCGGCGGAGCTTTGTGGCTTGATAATCACCAGGTCGCGCGGCAGGATGTGTTCTCCCACCATCGAGTCGCCCCGAACCCTCAACAGGAATGCGCCTTCGATGTTATGCACCATCTCCCGCGGCACTGGCACCAGCGCCTCGATGTTCTGGGATGCCAGTACCGGCGTGCCCGCTGCAATGGTTCCCACCAGCGGTAGCATCGCCACATCGGGCGAGCTTTCCAGATGTTGCACGAACTCAGGGTGTATGATACGGATACTGCGGCTTTTGTGTTCCCGCGCAATATAGCCCTTCCGCTGTAAGGCGTCCAGATGCACGGTCACCCCACGCAAGCTGGAGATGCCAAACTGGTTTCCGATTTCGCGGATGGTGGGCGGGTAGCCGTTTTCACGGGTGTAGTGCAGGATGAAGCGGAGAATCATCTCCTGCTTCGGTGTTAGTCCGCGCGTCATGTTCCTTCCTCCCCCAAAATGCTATACAGATTATATACTGAAATTGATATACCTGTCAAGGGTTCCGGAGAGAGATACACAACCGCAGCCGTCAGCCTTCCGCAACTCACATAGCCCATGATTTGCAGCGAGAGCACTTGCCCTCTGGTGGCGGTCGCAACGGAGCGCGCCTATGCATGAGATTGCGCTACTCTATCATGGTATAAGGGTTTTCCAGAATCCGCTTGAGCTCACGCAGGAACTCGGCGGCGACTGCACCGTCCATTGCACGATGGTCTGCCGAGAGAGTGACTTTCATGCGCGGACGCACCGCGACCGTGTCATCGTGCAGGGCAACGGGTTGCTTTTGCACTGCCCCGACTGCCAGAATAGCTACCGCTGGCGGGTTGATGATGGCAATAAACTCGTCGACCCCGTACATGCCGAGATTGGAGATACTGAAGGTCGCGCCCGTAAACTCGTCGGATGCCAGCCGTCCGGAGCGTGCTTTTTCGACAAGCTGGCGTGTCTCCGCCGCAATCTGGCGGAGGGTTTTGCGCTCACAATGTCGCAACACCGGCACGAGAAGTCCACCCGGCACCGCGACCATGATGCCGATGTGCACCTCGCTGCTGGGATAGACGCGGTCGTTCTGGTAGAGCGCGTTCACCTGAGGGTAGCGTGCCAGAGCGAGTGCACACGCTTTGGTGACCAAATCGTTGACCGAGATTTTGGGGGCGTCTTCCGGTAGCGCCGCGTTCAGCCGCTCGCGCAGAGCCATCGCCTCCGTCATGTCGATATCCATGGTGACGTAGAAATGCGGCACTGTTTGCTTGGTCAGCGTGGTGCGTTCCGCGATCAGCCGGCGCATCCGGGTCAGCGGCTCACCCCCGGTGAGTACGGCGGGTTCAGGAGGAGATACCGCAGGCGCAGGCTCGGCAGCAAGCACGCGGGGGCCAGATTGTCGCGCAGCAAGGAACTGCTGCACGTCGCGCTCCACAATACGCCCACCTGGACCTGTACCCCTGACCATCGCCAGGTCGATGCCAGCCTCTTCGGCGATACGTCGCGCCAGTGGCGAAGCTTTAACACGCTCCCGCGCTGGTGCTTCGGTGGGGCTGACCTCTGGCTCGGAGACGGCAATCTCCCCGCCGGGTGCAGCAGGCTCCTCGGCGGCAACCGCTGGCTCAGCGGGCGTGGTGACCTGGGGCTGCTCGCCCTCGCCCAGAATCTCCGCGATGACCGTGCCTACTGGCACCGTGTCGCCTTCTTTCGCCAGAATGTTCGCCAGCTTGCCAGACGCCTCTGCAGGCAGCTCCACACTGGCTTTGTCCGTCTCCACCTCTGCGATGATGTCGCCGATCTCTACGGTGTCACCTTCCTTTTTCAGCCAGCGCAGGATGGTTCCTTCGACCATGCCATCACCCATTTTGGGCATAATTACCTGTGCCATCAGTCCTCCTCCTTAAGCCAGTACACGCTTAACCGCTCGAATAATGTCTTCCTCGCTGGGGAATGCCGCTCGCTCCAGATTGCGCGCGTAGGGAATCGGCACGTCCGCCCCCGCCACGCGCAGTACGGGAGCATCCAGGTCATCGAAGGCAAACTCTTGAATACGCGCCGCAATCTCCGCGCCGAACCCCGCGTTGCGATGGTCCTCGTGCACCACTACCGCACGGTGTGTTTTGCGCACGGAGGCCAGTATCGTATCCATGTCCAGCGGCTGCAGGGAGCGTAAATCAATCACCTCACACTCGATGCCCTCCGTTTCCGCCAACTTGTCGGCGGCGTGCAGAGCCATCAGCACCGGCTGGGAATACGCGATGATGGTCACGTCCTGCCCTTTCCGTTTGACATCCGCACTTCCGAAGGGGATGGTGTATTCGCCGTCGGGCACTTCTCCGCGTGTGGAGTAGAGTTTGGCGTGCTCCATGAAGATAACGGGGTTATCGTCGCGGATGGCGGTTTTTAGCATCCCTTTCGCATCGGCAGGGGTCGCTGGGGTGACCACCTTCAAGCCCGGAATATGCGCGTACCACGACTCGAGGCTGTGTGAGTGCTGGGCAGAGAGCTGCGCTCCACCGCCTGCCGGTCCGCGAAAGACCAGCGGCACCCGGATTTGCCCGCCAAACATATACAGGATTTTAGCCGCATGGTTCACAATCTGGTCTATCGCGATGAGCGCGAAGCTGAAGGTCATGAACTCCGCCACCGGGCGCAGACCGATCATCGCCGCGCCGATAGCCATGCCCGCAATGCCCGATTCGGAGATGGGCGTATCCACCACGCGCATTTCGCCGAATCGCTGCAACAACCCTTCGGTGACACGGAACGTGCCCTGATACCTGCCGATTTCCTCGCCGAGCAGGAACACGTTGGGGTCGCGCTCCATCTCTTCGGTCAGCGCCTGTCGCAGGGCTTCACGATAGGTGATTAGCGCCACTCCTGCACCTCCATGTCGGTGTACACGTCGCGGTAAAGCTCCTCCAGCGGAGGCTCAGGACTGGCGTCGGCGAACGCAACCGCTTCCAGCGCCTGCTGTTTGGCGATACTATCCCACTCCAGCAATTCGCTCTCGGACGCAATACCGTTTTCTATCAGGAAGCGTGCCGTGCTCACGATGGGGTCGCGTTGACGCCAGTACTCTACCTCTTCCTTCGTGCGGTACAGTGCCTGATTGGTGGGGTTATCGGCGATTCCGTGCCCTTCAAAACGGTAGGTCAGCACCTCCACAAAGAAAGGCTCGGGCGTGTGGCGGACGTGGTGGATAATCTCTTCTGCCTCCTGATACACCTCCAGCAGGTCCATACCCCCAATCTGTTTGGTGGGCATGCCGTATTGTCGGGCGCGTTCAGCAAGATTAGGTACTGCTGAAGCGAACTCGATGGGCGTCGCCATGGCATAGCGGTTGTTCTCGCAGATGAAGACCACCGGAACCTTATAGACCGCCGCCATATTTAACGCCTCGTGAACCGGCCCGATGTTCATTGCGCCGTCTCCGAAGAAGCAGAGGCACACCTGGTCTGTACCCCGGTAGCGTATGCCGTAGCCCACGCCAACCGCCATCGGCACCATCCCACCGACGATACCGTATCCGCCCAGAAAGCCCCGTTGCACATCCACCAGATGCATGGAGCCTCCCTTTCCCTTAGCCACTCCCGTGTACCGTCCGAACAGTTCCGCCATCACATGACGGGGGTCAGTGCCCCTTGCCAGGGCATGTCCGTGGTCACGATAGGAGCAGATCATATAGTCGTCATCACGCATGTGGGCAATGAAGCCGGTAGCAACCGCTTCCTGACCGATATACACATGCATATATCCACCCATTTTGCCCTGTCGGTAGGCGGGGGAGCATTGTTCCTCGAAGTGGCGGATAAGCAGCATCTTACGGTACAGTTCCACCAAACGCTGTGGGGTTAAAGATTTCGGCAGAGCCTTTTTGACAGGTGCCTCAGCCCTCACGATTGTTCCTCCTTTGTTTTGCCTCCCCGTCGGATGTTTGCCGACGCTGCGGGATACAGGCGAAAAGCCATCGCCCGAAAATACAACCCCTCGGCGGGCGCTGTGCAACGCTCGCCGAGTATCTATTTTGGCACAAAAGGAGAAACTCCTGCAAGCGGGGAACCTACTTCGGGGGCTGCCACCCGTTGCCATCCACATCGATGTAGATGGGGTTGGTGAAGGATGTGGGACGCACACCCGGATACAACGCGGTGAAGCCCTCACCCTCTGCCAGTACCACCAGCCACGAATCCCTGTCCACACGCAGCTGCAGGGTCTGCTGCCAGTTCAACGGCTTGCCCTGTGGGTGGTCTACAGGCAGTTCCTGAGTCACGGACCCGTTGACGTACACCTTGACCCGGCTGACCCGCACCCACGACGGCGCCGCCAGCCGTATCTGCACCTGCACGATACCTTCGTTCGCAACCACCGTAGAACCCATCGGCTGATTCCCCTGCGCTTTCACCTCGATGAGCGGTCCACCGCATACCAGCACGTTGCCACTGCGTATTGCCTGCACGACCTGCTGGGGGGTAACGCGCTGAACCTGCTCATGCCCAAAATAGAGGTAGGTTCGGGGGAAGCCGGGTTCCAGCCGATAGGCATGGTGGCTGTCGGTATTGCCTATGGCGATGTAGCGTCTGCCTGTGTTCAGGAAGTGGAACCAGTCGGGCAGTGTCTGCTCGAGCTGTTTGCTGTCCACGCCGTTGTAGACCTCGATCGCATCGAAGTTAGGCGAGAACTCTTCGGGACGCGCGATGGTACCCTCCGCAGGGTTCAGCCCCACCCAGTTAAAATAGCCCATGCCGGGGCTTCGCGGGTGGTTGACCTGCACGATGGTGTCGCCGTCGTTATTGGCGCGCGCGGCAGCGAATATCTGCTCGGCGGTGAGGTCGTACCACTCTATCGCGCCGTCGTTGGGTTTGTTGGGGTCGTAGCGTTGAGGATAGGCGTTAAAGTGTCCCAGACCGAAGTTCGGGCTGATTTCGCATCCCACCAGTGACGTAATCCACTGCTCGGCGCGCAGGGCACGGATAGCCGGCTGGTAATCGGTCAGCACATCGTGGTCGGTAGCGGTCAGTATCTGCACCCCCATCGCCACGTACGCCCTCACTTTGTCTGCCAGCGGGTCGCTCGAGTCAGGGGAGGGAAGGGCGTGCACATGAAAGTCGCCAGAGAGATAGCCCGGCATCTGCGCCGTTCGCGCCAGTGTTGCCTGCCATCGGGCTCTGGCGCCCGGCTGCAAGTCCATCTCGCGCTGTGCTATCTCATACTCGAACCCGCGCGTGATGGTAACACGGTATCGCCCCGGTTCCACGGGAATGGTTTCGTTGCCGGAGAGGCTGTAATAGACTCGGTCAAAGCGTCCGTAGTCACCTTGCTCGCCGTAGCGCACACGCTCCTTGTTGGGCAGCGACCCGGATAGCCGCTCGAATACCAGTGCGCAGGGTAGAAACGCGCCTTTATCATCCTGCACGGCAATCTGCAGTTGCGCTGGAGGCTGCAGCGCAATGTCCACCGTCTCTTTCAAGGCTACGTTCGCGGGCGCATATCCATCGGCGAACACCACAGCGCGGTATTCACCCGGTGGTACCTTCGCCTCGAAGCGACCCCGACTGTCGGTGCGGGTGACGGTGTGCATCTGCCCGTCGCCTTCGCCTTGCTGAACCAGGTACACGCGCGCATCCGGTACAGGGCGGTTATTGGTGGTCACCACTCTGCCGCGTACGGTGGACAGCGTTTCGGACTGCTGGCGCAGGCGGCGCATCTCCGCGCGGAGCGGCTCCATATCCCCGTCACTGACAGTCAGAGCCATCCTTATTTCGGCTTTCTCACCCCCTGCAATGTTCACCGGGCGTCCTATCATCATCAGGTAGATGTCGGAGGCGTTCATCACCTGCGAAATCGCTTCCTGAGGGATGATGAAGCCGTATGCTAACCGTGAACCGGCGGCTGCTACCATAGGGATAGGACCGGGCAGCGTTTGCACCAGTCCCAACAGGGGAGGACCAGCCGCTTTCTGAAAAGCGTAGTCCACGCTACCCCATGGGGGGATATAGGTGACCAGACCATCACCCAGAATCTGCCCCCAGAAGAGCGAATACACCTTTGCCTGCTGGTTGCTGTTGTTCAGGGTGCAGACGATTTCCAGCGTGGGCTTATCTGGTTGCAGGATGTAATCCACGGTGACTTGCAAGCCCTGCGAGCTGCTGGGGATGCGGATGGTGGTGTCTACAATGGGGAAACGGTCGTCCACCGCGTGCACGCGCAGATGGGCGGGCTTGCCTTTGCCTCCGGCAGAGAGTATCTCCGCCTTCACCGCCCGCAGCACCCGCAGGTTCAGCAGGCTTTTCTCGTCGGCGGTGGCAAGGAAGATTTCGCCCAGCAGGTCTTCGTCGTGCCCCGCTTCATTCAGCACCGCGTCGAGGACACGTCCGCCGTAGCGAGAGTATCCGCCCGCCATGCGCGGCGCAGCCACCACGAAAGTGGCTTCGTGGTTTCTCAGCACGTAGTCACCCGGTTTGCCCTGCGCCTTCGCGCCGCCGGGCAGGTCGCGTGCGGTCGCCACCACGCATTGCGCCGTGCCCGGTTCGGGAATGGGCATCTGGGGGTTGCGCAGTTTGCCGATTTCATGGCTGAAGGCGGTGCTGAGGGTGAAAAGGACAATACCAGCGGTCAGGCAAAAGGTGGTCCGCTTGTTCGATCGCATTCGGTCTCTCCTTCCTGTGTATATCGGATGGGGCAGACACAGGGGTCTGCCCCCACGGCGATACACCATACGCAGGCGGCGGGTCTATTTGTTTCCGTGTTCCGCCCGGTCGCGTGCGAGCAGCTCCTGCACCTCTTTCTGGAATTGTGCCGGGTCTTTAGTGGCTCGGCTCAGGTCCAAGTCGCTCTGTTTACGCCCCTGCCCTGGTGGCACAGGTTTCGGCAGGTTATTCCACATTACTACTCCTACAATAGCGATAAACACCACAATGATGATTATCGCCAGCACCGGGTTGATTTGCTTGTTCATGCTTGCCTCCCTACTGACGCAGTGGCTCCATCGCAAACCGTACCAGGTCTAGGAACTTACCCTTTTTATACATGGCGTGACCGTCCACCATTACCGCATAGGTCGCTCCTACTGCCTCCTTCCCGTTGCCGCCAAAGACCGCAGGCACTACGTCCGAGTCGCCGTAGCCCTCATGCGCTCCATAGGAGTTACAAAAGGCGATGATGGACTTTGCGGGCGAGCCTACAGCAGACAGCGGCTGTCCCGCGATGTAGTAATCCTGCGGGTTACCGGTGTTGTAGGGCGGTCCCAGGATTGGTCCCAGAATGCGCACAAAAAGCTCCAGCGGGGTCATGCGTGGCGACGGAACCAGCCCCACTCCGCCATAAGCGTATCCATACGAGCCGAACTGGTTCAATGGCAGCCCATCCGAACCCAGCCGCACGGGGTCTGAGCCAAGTGTAGGGCAGGAGAACAGCCCATGGTTTTTGATATACGGGTAGAAGGCGTACTCCATGAACAGCCCGCGTTTGTTGTTCAGGTCTACCGACCAGTTGGGGGGTCCGCTGGGCATTCCGCGGCTCAGCCCGGTGTTGTCGTTGTTGTTGCGTCCGTCCTGCATCAGCCAGGGGAAGGTTTCGTCGTAATCCTGCACGTACATCAGCGCCGCCGTGCCAATCTGCTTCAGGTTCGACAGGCAGGTGGTCTTGCGTGCTTGCTCCCGTGCGCGGGCAAACACAGGGAACAGGATGGCTGCCAGTATCGCGATAATCGCGATAACAACCAGCAGCTCGATGAGCGTAAAGGCGCGTTTCATGTTCTGTTACCTCCGTTGCGTTTGCTTATTCGCTTAATCGATGCACGTGCATAGTATATAGCCCGCCATCCAGCACGTCAACCTGGATATAGTACGCGAATCACGCGCACAGGACAGCACGTGTTAAGGATTACTTTAAAATCGGAACCAACCGGATGTTACGGAAGTGTATCTCTGCCCCCTCGGATTGCAGGCAGATTTTACCGGGCACCACTTCCGCCCCCGTGCCCTCGTTGACAATCTGCCCGTTGACCTTCAGCACCACGCGCTCGCCGTCCACGATAATCTCGTACTCGTTCCATTCGCCGATGGGCTTCTCCGCCATCTTCGCTTTGATGCGGTTGGTCGGCGCGTCGCGGTTGATGCGGGCGGGGTCTGTATCCAGTTTCACGCCGTCAATCAGCCAGAAATCGCCTGCGCTCCCGCTCATCAGCTGCGCTTCAATGGATTTGGGCCAGATTTTATCCTCGCCGCGCATTCGCAGGAGCACACCGCTGTTACGCCCGCCTTTGTCTTCCGGAGCCCATCTCCATTCCAGCTTCAGGATATAGTTGGTGAAGTCTGCTACCGTGCGGATATAACCAGCGGGTCTACCCTTACAGATGAGGATACCTCTGTCGCCATCGATGCTCCACACCTCCTCCATTTTCACGGTCGGATCGGCGAGGAAATACGTCCAGCCGCAGAAGTCCTTTCCGTTGAACAGCAGTATCTCTTTACCCAGCTTGCCCTCGATCTTCACCTTTTGCGCTGAAACCGATAGGGCACATGCCGCCAGCAACAGCACTACCGTCCACCGTGTTCTCATCTTCCCCTCCTGAAATCACAAAGTATCGAGGAATCCTTCGCACCATTGACGTTGTTTCCTGCCGATCGTCTGGAAACCGCGTGTTGCCGCGCCCATGAGCGACCTCCGAACACGTCCAGCAGCGAACAGGAGCATCGTTCTTGTGTTGGTTTGCATCGGCCTGGCTTATTCCGCGCTCCCAGCGTTTTCCCTTTTATCCAGCAGGTTCCGTCCCGTTGGGAGAGCGATTACGCGCGCAAAGCGAATAGAATTGAAGCGAGTTCACCTCAGGGGAGACAGGGTGGTTCTCTTCCATGTGGTTGGGAAAACCTTACCCAGCTCCGCCTCCCTGCAAAAAACCTTTCTACAGCGTCTCCCTGAAGAGTATAATCTGGGTGGAAATCACCTAACGGATGGAGCAACAGGAGATACGCTGGTGAACCCAACCACCACCGAGCTGACGGTATCGATGCCGCCAAAGAAACGAATCGCCCTGGTGGCGCATGACCATCAGAAGGCAGACCTGCTGGAATGGGCGCGATTCAACCGTGAACTGCTGGCACAGCATATCCTGTACGCTACCGGCACCACTGGACGCCTGCTGGAAGAAACGCTGGGACTGCCCGTTATCAAACTGAAAAGCGGGCCTCTCGGCGGTGACCAGCAGATTGGCGCGAAGATTGCGGAGGGGGAGATCGATTTTCTCATCTTCTTCTGGGACCCGCTGGAGCCGCAACCGCACGACCCCGATGTGAAGGCGTTGCTGCGCATCGCGGTGGTGTGGAACATCCCCATCGCCTGCAACCGCGCTACCGCCGATTTCATCATCTCGTCGCCGCTGATGCAGGGCGAGTATCAGCGACTACTGCCCGACTACAGCGAATACATCCAGCGGGCAGTGTAAAGCCACCAGCAGGAGAAACTTCCCTGCGTTACAAAATCTTCTCTGCAACGCTCTTTTTGGGGGAGGCACGCATCATGGCTCGTATTCTGGTCAGCGACCCCATCGCGGAAGCTGGCGTGGAGGTCTTGCGACAGGCGGGCGAGGTGGACGTCCGCACGGGACTGCCGAAGGAGGAACTCATCCGCTGTATTGGCGATTACGATGCGCTGGTGGTGCGCAGCGAGACGAAGGTAACCGCCGACGTCATTGCCGCGGCGACGCGCCTGCGCATCATCGGCAGGGCGGGCGTGGGGGTAGACAACATCGATGTCGCCGCTGCCACCCAACGCGGCATTATCGTGGTGAACTCGCCGGAGGGCAACACCATTGCTGCGGCGGAGCTGACGGTGGCAATGATGCTCGCGCTGGCGCGCAACATCCCGCAGGCAGACCGCAGCCTGCGAGCAGGCGAGTGGAAGCGCAGCAAGTTCGTCGGCACCGAGGTCTACCGCAAAACGCTGGGCATCATCGGACTGGGCAAGATTGGGCGTGAGGTGGCGCGACGGGCGAAGGGACTGGGCATGAACGTCATCGCCTACGACCCGTTCACGCCGTCGGAGGTGGCGGAGCGAATCGGTGTCACCCTGACCAACCTGGACACCCTTCTGGCGCAGAGTGACTTCGTGTCCATCCACGCTCCCCTGAACGAGCAGACGCGCAATCTCATCAACGCCGAGCGCATCGCGCGGATGAAGGATGGCGCGTTTCTCATCAACTGTGCGCGGGGCGGCATCGTGGACGAACAGGCACTGGCAGACGCCATCCGTTCCGGGAAGCTCGCAGGCGCGGCGGTGGACGTGTTCAGCAAGGAACCCCCTCCCCCTGATAACCCGTTGCTGTCGCTGGAGCAGTGCGTGCTGACCCCCCACCTGGGAGCGTCCACGACCGAGGCGCAGGTGAACGTGGCGATTGACGTGGCGGAACAGATTGTGTCCGTGCTGAGAGGTGGTCCCGCTCGAAGCGCAGTGAACCTGCCACCCATTGACCCCGAAGTACTGCAACGCATCGCGCCTTACCTGATGCTGGCGGAGAAGATGGGCAAGCTGCACACGCAGCTGGCGCGCGCGCCCATCGTGCAGGTGCAGGTCACCTACAGCCCCGACTTCGCCGAGCTGCCCACCGACATTCTCACCCGCGCGGTGGTTACAGGCATCCTGCAGCCAGTGCTGAGCGAACCCGTCAACCCCGTCAACGCCCTGCTCATCGCGCAGAGCCGCGGCATCCACGTCACCCAGAGCCTGCAGCAGCAACCAGAGGCGCATGAGCTGTACCCGTCGCTGATTACGGTAACGGCGCAGACATCGAGTGGTGACAAGCATGAGATAGCAGGCACGGTGTTCGGCAAAAGCGACGCCCGCATCGTGACGGTGGACGGCTACCGCGTGGATGTCATCCCGCAGGGTATTATGCTGTTCACCAGCCACACCGACAAGCCAGGCGTCATCGGGCGTGTCGGTACCCTGTTGGGCAGCCGAAAAGTGAACATCGCGGGGATGCATCTGGGACGCGAGAGAGTGGGGGGTAAGGCGCTGATGGTGCTGATGGTGGATGACCCCATTGACGCTTCCCTGCTGGCGGAAATCCGCGCCTTAGATGGAATGGAGACCGCGCAGGTCGTGGAGCTGTAGCCGTGGCCCGAAAACGGCGTGCAAAAGCGAAGGCAGGCAGCGAGGATTTTCGCGGCACTCCATCCGCCCTGTTATGGGCAGTGGTGGCGGTTTTTTTGGTGCTGAGCCTGCTGTTTAACTTCCGCACGCCCGTCGGACGCAACGGTTATTTCCACACCCCCGATGAAGGCGCGCACATCGCCTACGTGCGCTATGTGGCGGAGCAGGGCAGACTACCGCGCTTTGAAGGCTACTCCGGGGTGGGCTATGAGGCGCACCAGCCACCGCTGTACTACACACTCGCGGCGCAGGTGTGGCGAGTGGGGAGGATTTTGCCTGTCCCCCCAGCCCGCGCTGTGCGGATGCTGTCCATGCTGTTCGGTGTGCTGCTGGTGCTGGTGGTCTACCGCATTGGCAGGTTACTGATGCCGGACGTGCCTGCGGTCGCGCTCACGGCGGCGGGTATGACTGCCCTGCTGCCCATGCACGTGGCTATCTGCTCGGCGGTCAACAACGATTCGCTGACCAATCTGCTGTTCGCGCTGGTGCTGATGGAGTTTGCTCTGCTGTACACGCAGGCGAAGCCGTCACGCTGGATTGCATGGCGGATGGGGGTCTGGGCTGGGCTGGCGGGGTTGACGAAGGTCACCGCGCTGCTGGTGCTACCGACGATGGTGGTCGGGTGGCTGCTGGTTCCCCGCACGCACCACACCCGCCGCTGGCTGGGACTGCTGGTGAGCGTGGGGCTGGCGATGGCGATGATGTTTCCCTGGTTCGTGCGCAACATGCAGCTGTATGATGACCCCCTGCTGCTGAAAGCCTTCGAGCGCACCTTTGCGGTGACTGCCCGCGCCGAGCAGTTCCTGCAGGGGGGCGCGAGTATGACGGAATACCTGCAGCTGGTGGCGGACTGGACGTATCGCTCGTTCTGGTTTGCCTACGGCACGCCGCAAACCGCCGCCAAAGGGTTGCCCAACTTCCTGCCAGACAGGGTGTACCTGGTGCTGGGCATCTGGCACCTGCTGACCGTGCTGGGGTTTGCGCTGGCATTGTGGCGCGAGCGGGAGACGTTTGCCGAAGGGGCGTTTCGCTGGTGGGCGGTGGCAGGCGTGCTGTTGCTGCTGGTGATGGGGGCGTTCGTGCGCTTCATCCTGACCTACTTCCAGACGCAGGGGCGGTATCTCTATCCCGCGCTGGTGCCCATTGCGCTGGCGTTCGTCATCGGGTGGCGCAGTCTGTTTCCCGCCCATATGCGCCATACGGCGGACGGTCTGCTGTTATTGGTGTTGTTCGCCATCAGTGTGCTGGCGGTATCGGTGATTTGATGGACTGAGTACCGTTGTGTTACAATAGTAGCGAGCCTGAACTGCGCCACCTTCAGTTGTCCAACGTGCCAGAGCGTGGGAGAGGGTGAACAATGAACGAGCAAGATGTTCGCTGGATACAGCGTTTCAAACACTATACCAGAGCACTGTCGCAGTTAAAAGAGGCAGTGGAACTGGCTCAACAGCGCCCTCTCTCGAAGCTGGAGGAGCAGGGCTTAATCCAGGCGTTTGAGTATACCTACGAGCTGGCATGGAACACGCTCAAAGACTACTTGCAAAGCCAGGGTGAAACCGCCATTCATGGCAGTCGTGACGCCTTTCGTTTGGCGTTTCAGCGAGGCTTAATCCAGAATGGTGAGGTGTGGATGGAGATGGTTCGCAGCCGCACGCTGACCAGCCACACCTACAACGAGGACACAGCACATCAGATAGCCAGACTGGTGACCGAGCAGTACTTTCCTTTGTATGTCCAGCTCCATGAGACATTGCAGGCTTTGAAGGAAAGTTCGTAATGGGTGAGCGCTTCGGTTTAAAAGAGGCTACCATCCACAAAATCTGCGAGGTTTTTGCCAGATACCCGCAGGTTCATCGGGTGATATTGTACGGTTCCCGCGCCAAAGGCAACTATAGAGAAGGTTCGGATATTGACCTGGTGCTGGTTGGCAACGATGACCTGAACGACAGGTTGCTCGCCCGCATCGATATGGAAATAGATGACCTGCTGTTGCCTTATATGGTGGACCTTTCAATCCTTAACCATATTACCGATCCCGACGTGATTGACCATATCCGGCGCGTTGGGGTGGTGTTTTACAGTCGGGACGACAACTGCCCATAATCCCCGTGTATGAACCCGTGCTGGAGAACCCTTTTCCAGACCCGCATTCCACGCATCAGCCGAATGACAAGGAGAAACCGCTTTGGCTAAAGAATCGCTTCCGTGCGGTATGTGACAGTGAAAAGGGAGGAGCGAGGCGTGCATGTACTTCGCTTTCGACAGGTTCATTTAGACTTCCATACTTCCGAACACATTCCGGGCGTCGGCTCGGAGTTTAACGCGGACGAGTTTGTCGACACGCTGAAGCGGGCGCACGTTAATTCGGTCACGCTGTTCAGCCGCTGCCATCACGGCTGGATTTATCACGAGACGCGCTTTCCGAACAAGCATCCGCATCTGACCTGCGACCTGCTCGCGCTGCAGATCGAGGCATGCCATCGGCACGACATCCGCTGTCCCATCTACATCACCGTCGGCTGGGACGAATACATGGCACGGCAGCACCCAGAATGGCTCGAAGTGGACGCCAACGGCAAGCGTTCAGGACCGCCGCCCCTGCAGCCCGGCTGGCACAAGCTGTGCTTCGCGTCGCCCTATATCGATTACGTCATCGAGCAGACCGACGAGGTGCTTCAACGCTTCGGGGACGAGGTGGATGGCATCTTCTTCGACATCATCTTTCAGGTGGACGTGTTTAGCGTGTGGGCGCTGCAGGAGTTCGAGCGACAGGGGTGGGACCCCGCAGACCCGAAGGCGCAGCAGGCGATGCGCGACCTGCTGGTGAACCGCACCAAAGAGCGACTGGCGTCGGCGGTGCGCGCCCGCAACAAGCGGTGTACCATTTTCTTCAATGCGGGGCATATCAACCCCGCTATCCGCCCCAGCCTGCATACCTACACCCATCTCGAACTGGAGTCGCTGCCATCTGGCGGCTGGGGCTATGCGCACTTCCCCATCACCATGCGCTACGCCCGCACGCTGGGGCTGGACTGCCTGGGCATGACAGGCAAGTTTGCGGTGAGCTGGGGGCACTTTAACAGCTACAAGCCGCTAGCCGCGCTGGAGTACGAATGCTTCCAGATGCTGGCGCTGGGGGCAAAATGTAGCATCGGCGACCAGCTGCACCCGTCGGGCAAATTAGACCCCGCTACCTACGACCTGATTGGCTCGGTGTATGCGCAGGTGGAGCAGCGGGAGGAGTGGTGCGTGGACGCCCAGCCCATTGGGGAGGTTGGCGTGTTCAACGTGGAGGCGTTGCAGCCGCAACATGTGCGCATCCCACCCGCGAATCTCGGCGCGTACCGAATCCTGCAGGAGGGCAGGCATCAGTTTGATTTCATCGATGGCGAGAGCGACTGGAGCCGCTACCGCGTGGTAATTCTGCCCGACGAGGTGGTGGTGGACGACGCGCTGGCGCAAAAGGTGCGGGCGTATTTGCAGGCAGGGGGTGCCCTGCTCTGTACGGGGCGGTCGGGCTTGAGGGAAGACGGTTCTGGCTTCGCTTTACCTGACGTGCCCGCCATCCACGAGGGCGAGCTGCCCTTCTCGCCCGATTTCGTGCGTCCACTGGGCGCGCTGGCGCAGGATATCCCCGATACGCTATACGTGATGTATCTGCGCGGGCAGAGGGTGTCGCCTGCAGAGGGGGCGGAGGTGCTGGCGGAGGTGTGGGAGCCGTATTTCAACCGCACCTATCAGCACTTCTGCAGCCACGCACACACGCCACCCGCGCGTCGCAGTGACCTGCCCGCCGCGCTTCGGAAGGGAAACATCGTGTATTTTGCGCATCCGGTGTTCAGCACCTTTGCGCAGTATGGGATGACCTTCTATAAACAGATGGTTTTGAACGCCCTGCGCTTGCTGCTGCCCGACCCGCTGGTGATGACCGACGCGCCCAGCACCCTGCAGGTCACGTGGAACCGCCAGCCGGCGCATCGGCGTTCGGTGGTGCATCTGCTGCACTATATCCCGGAGCGGCGCACGCTGGCGGCAGACTATCTGGAGGATGTCATTCCGCTATATAACGTGTCTTTGCGCCTGCGTTGCGCACCACCCCAACGGGTGTATCTGGCTCCGCAGCACGAGGAGATACCCTTCCAGATGGATGGCAACTATTTGTGTCTGACCGTGCCTGAGGTGCGCGGGCACCAGATGGTGGTGCTGGAAGAGGGCTAGGGAACAGTCACGGTCGGCGACGGGCAGGCTGGACAATCGTTGCCCCTGCCTGTGCAGAGCCGCGTGCCCTTTTCCCTATCTCAACGCCAGGCCGAACGCCTTTTCAACTCCCCTTTGTTCCACCCAAACTTCCTTGCCATCCCATAAAATCGGCAAAGACAACTGCACCGTTTCCTTTCCAGCAATCACTTGCCTCGCACCTATGGGCATCACCACCTTCTTCCCGCCCCACATTGCTGTCACGCTGCCGTGCCTCCTCTCTATTTTGCCTCCCAACGCTTGCAGGAGGGTTTTGACCGGCACGAAAACTTGCCCATCCTTCCCCCGTCTCCCATCCACCTGCTTTCCACCGAACGTTAGACGAACTTGTGGAAGGTTTTTCCATTCGATGAGAACCATGTGTGTGCGAACCAGTATCGTCCTTGCTGCAAACTCTGCCAACTCAAGGTCCTCTTCAGCGATGGGCAAAAAGACGGCTGTCTTGGCTTTCGGCCCGCCAATAGGTTGATAGTTCACTATTACTCGCAATGCCAACTGATCATCCCAGACGACCAAGTTGGCATTGCCGATTCCAGGAGCCGGTGGCTGTTCGGGGTCGGGTGCTGTCGCCCAGGACTTCTGCCCGATTGGCAAACTTGTCCATGAACCTTGTGGCATCCCCGCCCCATCAGGATAAATGCGTTGAGAGGTTGTTTGAGAAAGGGCCGACTCGTAAGCCATCTCCCTGTTAGGAAGAAAGCCGAGACGGACAATAATGTCTGCCCTCTCTTTACCCGGAACCCCCGTGCTTTTCCGAGTCAAACGCTGAACGAATATCAGGCGGTCTTTTTGCCCAGCAGGGTGGTAGGTCATACCACCCTTCGTGGTGAAACTTGGGAGATCATCAGGCGCTAAGGAAACAGACTCCCTTAACAGCCTTTCTACCCTCTCAGCCATTGTTTGTCCCCTCAAGAAACCAAAACTGAGAACGCCAGCACTGATGCAGAAAATGGTCACTAACGACCTTAATGTTACCTTCGTCATTTTTCACACCTCCCAATCTAAGGTGGCGGTATATAGAAGTCTGCACTTACTGCACACTTCCATGTCTCTTGGGCCCAGAACGGCGGATTACTGGGATATCGTGGGTCATTCGCATACTGAAGCGGGTTATTGACCAACCCCAAGGATGTTCCCATTACCCTCGGCTTTTGCCAATAGTCAAATTGTGTCCAAGGATGATTGGGATGATGAGCGGGCGGGTTGCGGTAACCGTCCCCATTCAGGTCCTCTTTTTGAGCCCCGGTCGGGTCCCATATGCCGGCATCATTACTCGGTGGGTCTGGAGAACCCGTGATGACGCAAATTTGGTGGTAGGCCCACTGCCATTGCGAGTATGTCCAGTCCAATGTCGGGTCGCTGCCAGTGGGACAAAGTGGATTTGTTAGGAAGTTGCCCGTCACAGCATGAACACGCCCAGTTAGTTGCCTTGTAGAGAAGTCCATGCCCACGCTGCACAATGCTAACATCGCTAGACAGGAAACATCAACACAGTTTCCATCTGTCCATATCCCGTTATTCCATTGGTCCAGAAGGGCTTTCAACATGAAGGTGTAAGCGGGATAGTCAGGAGGACCAACTAACCAGTGAGCCGCAGAATCCACAGGGTAAGCGAAGCCAGGTCTTTGGAAGAAGACTCCGAAGGTAATGGCTTGGGCTGCATCGTGAATGGCGCTAGTCCTCCATGCCCATCGGCAGCTGTACCGTAACAGGCTCACCCACGCGGGGTTCATCGGCGCTTTGGGAGCATCCAACACCACAAACACCTCCGAACTGTAAATCGGCGTCAAATAGTAGGTCGGTCCCCAAGAACCCCAGTAACATATCACATACGAAACCTCCAGCTGAGCATGGTCAACGTATGAAGGTACATCCGGTAAGGGATACGGCTGCCCCGGCATCTTCAGGTTGCCCACGCCGGGATCGTTCACCGTGAAATGGACGGTTCCGTCCACCAAACTGCGCAGTCGGGCGTAGCTCACTTTCCAACCGATCAACCCGCCTACCCCTTCCAGCGTGGCACTCCAGCTGCTGCCCATCTTCGCACACAGCGGGTTGCCCAGTGCGTTCACCGGAGTAATCAGGTCCTGGCTGTCCTCCGTTTGTCCCCATCGCAACTGGTAGAAAGTCCCGCTGAAACGGTACTGCGCCAGGCACAAATTGGACGCCACGGCGATTAGCAGGGTTACTGTCAGCAAGCGTTTCATCCTTTGCCCAAGCCTCCTTTCCGATACGTGGACTGTGACGTTACCCGCTTTTCTGAGTTCATCATATCACATCGAAAAAAAAGCAAGACCTGCTTTCGTGTTCTTGGTGTCCTTCGTGCCTTGGTGGTTCATCATAAACAGAGCAAGTGATATTTTCGCAGTCTAACTTGCGTAATAGTACAGGGTGGCGTGGGGCGGGCAGGAACTTCGCAACCAGCCCCGTCCTTCTCACGTCAGATATATCGGCTCCGAAAAAATGGAGGGGGAAAGGAACCGAACAGGTTATGCTCAAACGAGGAGTGTGGTGTTGCGTTTTGTTGCTGGCGGCATCGGCGTGGGCGCAGGAGAGTAACCAATTGCCCCAGCCGCTAACCCTGAAAGATGCGATACGAATAGCCCTGCAGAAACATCCGTCCGTTGCTATTGCGAAGAACCAGTTAGAGCAGGCAAAAGCAAGGCGAGTTCAGGCGGAGGCACGTTATTTTCCCACCCTGAGCCCGTCGGTCAGCTATGTCAACCAGCAGACGCGAACCGCGCTGCCCGGCTTCGGCACGCGCATCGGCAAGATCGATGAAACGCGCTCCGATATCGCCGTGCGGCAGACGGTGTTCGATTCAGGGCAGCGGGAAATCTCTGCGGCTCAGGCGCGTCGTTCGGTGGAGGCATCCGAGCAGGCGTATCGGGAGGCGGTGCAGCAAAAGGTACTCAGTGTCACCACCGCATACTACGAGTTGCTGCGCCGCGTCGCGTTACTGCGGGTGGCGGAGGCGAGCGTGCAACGGGCGCAGCAGACAGTAGAGGTGGTGCGGGCGCAGGTGGAGGTCGGCGTGGCGGCGCAGAAGGACGTGCTGCAGGCGGAAGCCGAGCTGGCAAATGCGCAGGTATCACTCATACAGGCACGCAATCAGGTACGATTAGCGGAGGCGAACCTGCGCAATGAGCTGGGCATCGGTCAGGAGGTGCCTGTGCAAGTGGCGGAAGTGGGCGATAAGGAGGCGGAGCAGCTGCCGCCATTAGGCTCGTTGGAGGATTACCTGCAGCAGGCGTTCGCGCAGCGCCCAGACTACCAGCGTCAGCGCGTCAGCAGTGAAATCCAGCGGTTAAGCCTGCGTTTGGCACAGATTCAGGCGGGGCTTCAGATACAGAGCGATTTCACCTACGGACG
>Ga0197142_1001298_pt1 | contig 22959 bp, 22 predicted proteins | sample GBS60_MetaG_FD_148614 | JGI IMG/M metagenome (GOLD analysis project Ga0197142, IMG submission 148614) | Sediment microbial communities from Great Boiling Springs, Gerlach, Nevada, United States - GBS 60_MetaG | ecosystem: Environmental > Aquatic > Thermal springs > Hot (42-90C) > Sediment... | reverse complement strand
TAAACCTCAATAGCAATAAATCAGGATTCATCAGCTCTATTGGATAAGAGCTCAATAACCCTGTTTCTGAGCTCCTTTATAGAAAATGGTTTCTTTATAAAAGGTAGGCCGGTTTCTTCAGGAAATTCTTTCCCTGTCATAATCAGGATTCTCGTCGAAGGTTTTTTATTTAAAATATCTTTTGCTATCTCAAGAGCAGTAGAATCCTTAAGATAATAATCTGTTATCACAAGGTCAAAATCCTCTTTTTCAAAAAGGGTGCAAAATTCCTTCCTGTCAGAAGCTGTAAAGAGACCATAACCCAAAATTGATAGGGCCTTCTTTACAACGGTGAGTATAAGTGGATTATCGTCAACAACACATATCTTAGTCATCAAGCCTTTCTGGAAAAGGCATCCTTCATTTTTATAAGCAACCAGTTATTATCACCCTTTTTCATCCTTATTAAGACAAACCTGCCTTTTAATTTCTTTCCTTTAAGTTCAAATTCAATATTGCCAGAACTCGGGCTTCCCTTAAGAAGGTTAAATTCACCTTTATCCCATATAATAACCTTACCAGCACCATACTGGCCTTCAGGAATGGTCCCTTCAAAATCAGCATATTCAAGGTCATGGTCATCTACCATCACCGCAAGCCTCTTATCTTCTGGATTCATGGAAGGGCCTTTAGGTACTGCCCAAGACTTTAACACACCCCCTATCTCGAGTCTCAGATCGTAGTGAAGATGTCTTGCATGATGTTCATGGACAACAAAGATAGGCATTCTAAAGGATTTCAAGAAGCTCTATATCAAATGTGAGTTCCTTTCCTGCAAGTGGATGATTTGCATCAAGGGTAACAGTTGTACCTGTGATTCTTGTAATCATCACATCAACGAAGGAGCCATTATCCTGTTTTATCTGAAGATGCAGGCCTACTTCAGGTTTTATATGTGGTGGAAACTGACTTATGTCCACATCTGCAGTGAGCTCTTCAAGATAAGGTCCATAGGCCTCATCAGGTGAAAGCACAACCGTCTTTGCCTCTCCTGTGTTCATACCTATCACCGCCTTTTCAAAACCTGGAATTAACCTGCCCTCTCCTATTGTAAACTCAAGGGGCTCCCTCCCTACGGAAGTATCAAAGATGGTTCCGTCGCTCAATCTCCCTGTGTAGTGAACCCTTACTGTGTTTCCTATTGCTGCAGTTGCCATAAATATCTCCTTTTGTGGGATTTCCTTTTTCACACCCTGTAAATGAAAAATTCATTACATCAGGGTAGCAAAGGTTTATTCCTTTGAGAAATCCCTTTATAATTATAGCATAAATTACCGCCCTCAGAATGAAGATTCAATCTCTAATCCATAGACACAGATGTCGGACCTTAAAGATTATCGTGGGAAGCAGCAAGGTTCTAAAAAATCCCCCTCCCTTTAATGGTTACGGGAGATTTCACCCTAATATCTCCAGCAGTGGGAGAGGGCACTATAAGACAAGCTGTAGAAAGCTACAGGAAATTGCAAGTTTAAGATAAGATTTCTGACTCCTGACATCAGAAAACCGTTAAACTGACGTTAGTTGAAGTGAGATAATCTTGGAGACCCCGGGCTCTTCCATGGTAACGCCGTAAAGATAATCGCAATAGGTCATTGTGATTTTATTGTGTGTTATAATTATAAACTGAATTGTTTTTGAAAGCTCCTTAATCATCTGTGCAAATCTATCCACATTTGACTCATCAAGAGGGGCATCTGCCTCATCAAGCACACAAAGTGGAGCTGGTTTTATAAGAAAGCTTGCTACGAGCAAGGAAAGGGCCGTAAGGGCCTTCTCCCCTCCCGAGAGAAGATTTATATTCTGAAGCCTTTTCCCGGGTGGCTGCGCTATAATCTCTATTCCGCTTTCAAGGATATTATTCTCATCTGTAAGAACGATAGAAGCCTTTCCACCCCCGAAAAGTGATTGAAAAACCTCCCCGAACTTTTCATTTAATGAATCAAAGGCCTCTCTTAATTTTTTTCTAGTAGTGATATTAATCTTATGAATAGCCTCCTCGAGCTCTTCAATAGACCTTGTAAGATCATCACGCTGTGAGGTAAGAAAATTATATCGTTCCTTCAATTCCTCATACTCCTCAATAGTGCTAAGATTTACTGGTCCTATATCCTCAATCTTTTTTCTTATAGAATTAAGCCTTTCTGTAAGCTCTTCAACTGTTCCACTGCCATTAGAAACTAAGCCTTCAATTGATATATCCGTCTCTGTGAGTTCCTCTATATTGATCCCGTAATTAATCATTATAGTTTCCTTGATATTTTCAATCCTGACTACTGTCTCAGCTCTCTGCACATCTAATTCATTTAGTCTTGCCATCAGACCCTCAAGCTGAATTCTGAGTTTCTTTATCTCCTCTTCTATCTCAACGAACCTCTGATTCTCGTCACTGATTTGTTGTCTCTCAATACTTATTGTCTCTTTTATCTCGGTTACTTCTTTTACATTTTGAGCAGTGAGGGCCTTAAGCTCTTCGATCTTTAGAAGTAGTTTCTCTCTTTCCCTCTCAAGTTCCTCTATTAATTGAGTAATTTCTTGATTTTTCAAGGTTAAGACTTCAATCTCCTGTTTTTTAGTCTCTATATCTTTCACAGTCGAATTGTATCTTTCGCCAGCCTTAGTATAGGCCAACTTGAGATCAGTGTATTGCTGTCTTTTGGAATCAATCTCCTGTTTCCTGCTCATTATCCTGTTTTTTATCTCTCCTATCTCAGCCTCAATATTTTTTCTTCTTGCCTCAAGCTCTGCTATTTGGTTATCCCTGTAGCTAACCTCTTCGAGCAGGGATACCCGCTCTTTAAGGAGTTCTTCTTTTTCTATATTGGCATAGGAAAGACGCTTATTCAGACGCTCCTTTTCCATAAGATAATTATCAAGATTGTGTCTAAGGGCTGTATGATGAGCCTCCTCTGTATCAAGAAGGGCCTCGATCTTATTGAATTCCTGTTCAAGTTCTGAAAGCCTTTGTTTTAAGCCTTGTAGTTCTTCATTTTTTTTCTCTATCTTTTCCTTCAATTCATCTATAATAGATTCGAGTTCCTTTATCTCTCTCTTTCTCTTTAAAACCTCCTTCCCCCTCCCTGCCCAGACAATACCTTCTTTATCTATTATATCTCCATCTATAGTAGCAAGCTCACCAAAGAATCCCTCTCCCTTAATCCTGATTGCTTCCTCAATAGAGTCAACGATTATTGCTGTGCCCAGAATTGCCTTTATAAATCCAGAAAATCCTTCATTAGTGACCTTAACAACATCAATAGCCTTTATAGCATTCGAGAAAGAGGGAGAAGCCGTAATATCTGTTTTTTCTGACATTGGATTGGTGCCAGAAGTAATAGTGGTAATCTGCTCCCTGCTTAAGAGAGGTGTCCTGAATGTTCCTTTCTCTTTTATTAATGTTATCGCCTTCTTGATACTAGCAATGTCATGAAGGATAAAGGTATTTATTCTCTCGGAGAGGATACCCTCTATTGCCTTTTCATACCTTTCTGGTACCTCAAATATATCCGAAAATATGCCTACTATATTAAGGCCATCAGCTTCCTTAAAAATCCCTGCGGTGGTTTCATTGAGGATAAGTTCTCTTAATGAATTAAGCCTTGTAAGGCGTGATGCCATCTCTTCCTTTGCCCTTTGAAGTTCCTGCCTCTTCAATTCGACCCTTGCCTCAATAGCCTCTTTTTCAGACAAAATCGCATCCCTTTTATCTCTAAGGGAAAGAAGTTCATCAGAAGAAAATTTTATATCTTCTTCAATGCTATTTATATTTCTATCAATCTCTCCAATCCTTGAATATAATTCTTCAAGTTCCTTCTTAATCGCTGAATCTCTTCTATCAACAGATTCAAGAGTGGCTTGTATCCTCGTCCTCTCATTTGATTTAGTACTTAATTCATCCGATAATCTGAAAAGTTCCTTTCTTTTATCTTCAAGCTCGGATTCAATACTTAACACCTCCTGCTCAAAACCTTTGAGCTCAAGGGTCAGTGCATCCATCATCTGCTGAAGACCCTCAAATTCCTGTTTGAGCAGATCACGCTCACCCGTTAATTCATTTATGCGCAAACTCAGCTCCTCTAACTTTTTAAGATTATTCCTCCTTTCCCCTTCGAGTCTCTCCTTCTCTTTCTGATGGGCCTCTACCTTTGATTCTGCCTGAATTATAGCCTTCTCATTCTCAGAGATAATCCTCTCCTTCTCTTCGAGAACTGTATAAAGATTTGAAAGTGCCTTTTCCTTTTCAATCAAACGCAGTCTCCTTCCCTGAAGGGCATTATCAAGGGAGTCTATCTCTGCCCTCTTGCTGGCCTCTTCTGCCTTCAGGGTATTGATTATCTCACAAAGTTCAGAAAGCCGGGATTTTAATTGATTAAATTGGTGTCTTGAAAGGTAAAGCTCAATTACCTTCCTCTCTTCAGAAAGTTTCTTAAACCTCTCAGCTTTCTTCACCTGTCTATCGAGGCTATTAAGCTGCCTCTTAACCTCGCTTATTATGTCATTTATCCTCTGAAGGTTAAACTTTGATTGTTCAAGCTTCTGAAGGGCCTCAGCCTTTTTAACTTTATACTTAATAACACCTGCGATTTCCTCTATAAGAAATCGCCTGTCCTGCGGTTTTGCATTGGTGATCTGGGTGATCCTCTCCTGCTCAAAGATAAAATAATTTTTAACATCAAGACCTGTATCGAGTAGAAGGTCCTTTATATCCTTAAGTCTGCACAGATTATTATTTATTGCATATTCACTATCTCCACTCCTGTAAATCCTCCTTGAAATTACAGTTAGATTCTCAGAAGAACCATTATCTTCTGAAGGAACTGAAAGTCCAGAGATATAAAGTGTTACTTCTGCCATACCCTTAGGCTTTCTTGTCTGAGAGCCATTGAATATTAGTTCATCCATCTTATCACCCCTGAGGGCCTTGGCACTCTGCTCTCCAAGCAACCATTTTATGGCGTCGACAATATTGCTTTTACCACAACCATTAGGACCAACGATACCTGTTATCCCTGGATGGAGATGGATGGAAGTTTTCTCAGCAAAGGATTTAAAACCTGAAAGTTCAATCTTCTCTATCTTCATGATGGGATACACCTGCCCACGATAAAGTTTTGAATGGACACAAGGCTGAAGAACAGGCTACAGGCTGAATAAAAATAATTCCTTAAAGGAAACTCCAGCCTAAAGCCCATTTAAGGCCCTGGTGCCTTTTTAAAAGCTCCGTCATTTTGCTTAAACAGCAATTATGATAGAGCTGTATTAAACAGCCATCTCTATAAGTCTTTCAGCTATCTGAACTGCATTAAGGGCTGCACCTTTTCTGAGATTATCTGCCACTATCCACATGTTTATTCCGTTGGGAATAGATTCATCCTCCCTGATTCTTCCCACATAGACCTCATCCTTACCAGCTACATCAACGGGAAGGGGATAGACATTCTTTTCAGGTGCGTCAAAAACTATAACACCAGGAGCACCAGCAAGGATAGCCCTAACTTCATTGGCTGATAATTTCTTCTCCGTCTCTATATTCACACTCTCAGAATGGCACCTGAAGACAGGCACCCTCACCGTCGTAGCAGTAACTCTTATAGATGGATCTCCCATAATCTTCCTTGTCTCATTGACCATCTTCATCTCTTCTTTTGTATATCCATTATCAAGAAATTTATCAATATGAGGGAGGACATTAAAGGCAATCTGGTGTGGGTATACATTGCACCTTATCTCCCTGAAGTTAAGGAGATCAGTAGTCTGCTGAAGAAGCTCATCCATTGCCTTCTTCCCTGTTCCAGAGACAGACTGAAAGGTGGTAACAACTATCCTCTTTATCTTTGCTACATCATGAATTGGCTTCAGGGCTACAACCATCTGTATTGTTGAACAATTTGGATTTGCAATTATACCTTTGTGCCATTTAAGGTCGTGAGGGTTGACTTCTGGTACAACAAGAGGTACATCAGGATCCATTCTCCATTGACTTGAGTTATCAATCACAACACATCCTGACTTCACAGCAACAGGTGCCCATATCTTTGAACGCTCAGCACCTGCTGAAAAGAGAGCAATATCTATTCCCTTAAAAGAATCATCATTAAGGGTTTCTATCTGTATTTCATTGTTCCTGAATTCTATTTTTTTTCCCAGAGACCGCTCTGAGGCAAAAACTCTGAGTTCCTTAACCGGGAAGTCTCGCTGTTCAAGGATGAGAACCATCTCTTCGCCTACAGCACCTGTGGCACCAACTACAGCAACTACATAGGAATCTTTTTTCTTTAACATATTCTCAGACCTCCAGAACTTTAATTATAGTGGTAACGTAGCTGCATATCTTGCCACGAGGTCACCCACCTCTGTTGTTGTATATCCCATCTGACCTGCTGCAAGGTTCTTGAGATGCTTTGAAGTCACCTCTATCACTGCCTTCTCAAGAAGTGCTCCAGCTTTTTCCTCACCGAGATACTCGAGCATCATGCCACCAGCGCAGATAGCAGCGAGGGGATTTATAATATTCTTACCTGTATACTTGGGTGCAGATCCTCCAATTGGTTCAAACATTGATACACCCTGTGGATTTATATTTCCACCAGCAGCTATACCCATTCCGCCCTGAATCATTGCACCAAGATCTGTGATAATATCTCCAAACATATTGTCAGTCACAATAACATCGAACCATTCGGGATTTTTCACAAACCACATAGTTATAGCATCCACATGGGCATAATCTACTTTTATATCCGGATATTCCTTTGCAACCTCATAAAATACCCTCTCCCAGAGGTCAAAGGCATAGGTAAGGACATTGGTCTTTCCACAGAGGGTAAGCTTCTTATCCTTATTCCTTTTCCTGCAATACTCAAAGGCGAATCTTATGCACCGCTCCACACCCTTCCTCGTATTTATTGACTCTTGAATCGCTACTTCATCAGGTGTACCCTTCCTGAGGAAACCCCCGGCACCCGCATAAAGACCCTCTGTATTTTCCCTTACAACGACAAAATCAATATCCTCTGGTTTTTTATTCTTTAACGGACAGTCCACACCTGGATAAAGCTTTACAGGTCTGAGATTAATGTACTGGTCAAGCTCGAATCTCAATCTCAACAATATGCCCTTCTCAAGGATTCCAGGCTTAACATCAGGATGACCTATTGCTCCAAGATATATGGCATTGAATCTTTTTAATTCTTCAATGGCGCTATCAGGAAGGGTCTCCCCTGTCCTGAGATATCTTTCTCCGCCAAAATCATAATATTGATAATTCAACTTAAATCCCAGCCTTTGAGATATTGTATCAAGGACTTTTACTCCTTCTCTTATAACCTCTGGACCTGTTCCATCTCCTGGTATAACTGCAATATTATAAGATTTCACAAAATTTGCCTCCTTTATTATTTATAAATATGAAGTGTAAATCAAACAAAAGCAGTAGACAAGAGTTTATTACGAAAAATATTTTCCTAAAAACTACTGCTGCATCTTCAGCTTAATTATTGACTGCCAAGTCTTCTCTTTACCCATTCAATAAGACCACCTGCTTTTATCAGTTCCTGCATAAAAGAAGGTATGGGCTTTGCATTGTATTGCTCTGACTTAGTAATATTTCGTATAATCCCTGTGTCAGCATCTATCTCGATCTCGTCTCCCTCTTTTATTAAGTCTGCCTCTGAAAGTTCAAATATCGGAAGGCCAATATTAAAGGCGTTTCTGTAAAAGATCCTTGCAAAGCTCTTTGCCACAACGGCCTGAATGCCGGCAGCCTTTATCGCAATGGGTGCATGCTCCCTTGAAGAACCACATCCGAAATTCTTACCCGCAACAATAATATCACCAGGTTTTACCTTTGAAGGAAAATCCTTATCCGCATCCTCCATTACATGTCTTGCAAGTTCCTGAGGATCAGATGTATTAAGATACCGTGCTGGAATAATCGCATCGGTATCTATATCATTACCGAATCTCCAGACCTTACCCCTTAAAAGCATTTTTTATTATAAACACTAAGGGGCAAAGGAGTAAAGAGATAGTTTTTTATGTCCTGACTCCCCTTATAACAAGGACAGGATTAAGTGCCTCCAAGTGAGTACTCTCGGAAAGAGGCTTTGACCTTGCTACAATCACTTCTGACACACTTACTCTATATCCATATCTTTTAAGACTTTTGATAGCGGTATTGAGAGTCTCAAGGGTTGTAGCATTGATTACGATAATCCCTGCATTTATGTTCGAAACCCTCTCCACTATCTCCTCAAGTCTGCCACCACTTCCACCAATAAAGACCCTGTCTGGTAAAGGAAGTCCTTCCAGGACCTCAGGTGCCTCACCTTTTATGACCTCAACATTTGTAATACCAAGTCTTTCGATGTTCTCTCTGATGTGAGAGAGTTGAAGCTCATCCCTTTCAATTGCAAAAACATGAAGAGTCGGGGAGAGACATGCTATTTCCACTGAAACAGAACCAGAACCAGCGCCAATATCCCATACTATTCCTTTACGGGGTAACCTCAATCGGTGGATCGAGATTGCCCTTATCTCGTCCTTTGTTATAAAACCCTTTGAATGTGATAATTCTTCTTCTTTAAGTCCAAAAATCGGCATTGATGATATAGCACTGACTGCTTGTTCAGCCTTTATTATCATAACATTCGGGTCAGAAAAGGTCATGGAAGCAATCTCTTCAGGTGTACCCTCTGTAATCCTCTCATCAGGGTAACCGAGCCTCTCGCAGACATAAAGCTTTAAGGCTACATACTTAAGATTGAAGGCTGAAGAAAGGAATAAGGCAATCTTTGAAGGATTATTCTCTTTATCAGTGAGTATTGCTATTTTATTATGCCTCTTAATAAGAGATGGAATATCTCTTATTTCATAAGGAAGTTTCCTTCTCTTTAGTGGATCGGGACCTCCATGGAGACTCATAAAGAAGGCATCATCCCATGCCTCCTTTATCCTTGAGAAAGCAAGCTGGATGCTTGAGAGATCAGGAATTATCTCCACCTTATCTCTTCCAAACTCCTCTATAAGCCTTTTACCAATACCAAAGAATAATGGATCACCAGATGCAAGAAGGACAGCAGGTCGACTTAGATTTGCCTTTATAAATGAGATTGTCTCATCTATGTTATTTATTACCCTGACCCTTTCTTTCACAACCTGAAACTCTTCATATCTTGCAAAGACATCAAAAAGCCTCTTTGAGGCAAGGATAACAGGAGCATTGAGGATCAGGTTGACTGCCCTTTTATCTAATGGCCTGTAGCCAATGCCTATGACATAAAGTTTATTCTCCATCCCTTCTCAATATATAAGTTTCCATTATATACCCCTTCTTTTTCCTCGCTTCAGCCCTTAATCTTATGATTTCATCTACAACATCTCCTATCCTGCCTGAAATGATGATTTCATCTTTTGTCCCAAGATAGGCACCCCAGTAGATGTGTAGTTCCGAGTCTCTGAAGTTCTTGTAAGTAAGATAATTGTCAAGGAATACCACCACATTTTTTATCCCTTCAGGAGGAATCTCTTTCAAGTTTCTCCCTGTGGTTATCAAGATGCTTTCAGCAATGTTGTTTAAAGATATCCTGTGCCTTGCAGCAAGTAATTGCATGGCTGTTATGCCAGGTATTATCTCATAATTGAACTCAGCCAGTCCCTTATGAAGAATGTACTCAAGTATCTCTATATGGCCATCATAAAGAGATGGATCACCCCAGATGAGTAAGGCAGCCTTTTGTCCTTCTTCTATCTCCTTGTTTATTGCATTGGCAAGTATCTCTGCCTTCTGCCTTCGCCAGAAAGTAACATTTTCTTTATAAAGATTTAATTCCCTACCTCTCTTTCTTTCCGGGATCTTTACATGAACCAGCTTATATCTCTGTTCTGGTAGATATTTCTGAAGAATATCCTTTCTGAGCCTTACAAGTTCAACCTGTCTTTTAGAGTCCTTATCAAGAATAAGGATTACATCAACCTTTTTTAGGATATTCAGGGCTTGAATGGTAAGGTGCTCAGGATTTCCTGTACCTATGCCAATAAGATAAAGTGTCTTCATTATTACCTAAGGACGTACCTGTCCCCCTATACCTCATATTGTGTACCTCTTAATGCTTCTTTGCATTATATGGTACGACATACCTGTCCAAAATAAAGTTTTTTGAATGGGCATAAGGCTTTAAAAGCACCGCGCGCTCAGCCGTAAAATCAGTGAGGCATATCATGTTTGTTTAGTTAATCCTTTGGTTATGACTGAGTGCTCGGCATAAACAGTGAATCTTCAATAACTCATCACAATTCGCTTTGGACAGCAGTGATTTCAATTTGTCTTGGATAGCAGTGCTTAGAACTATTTCTTATTTATTACCCTGTCTCCCACTAAAATCTCTTTCAATCCTTTTCTTAAAACAGCAGTGGCTGTTTCATCCTTAACATTAATCACCTGAGCTATCCCTAAAGGAACAACAGGTTTTTCCTTTGAGTAGAGATAAAGAAGACTTCCCTGTGTTATCCCGTCCTTTTCTCCTTTATCTATATAAAAAATGTCATAGATACTTCCTGTTGTTGAATAAAGATGTCTAATCGCAACTATTGAAGCCTCTATCTCTGGTATGACTGGACTTTCAGGTTTGAGGGGTGGTTCTATAAGATAGAAGTTGTCAAGCCTGTCTCCTACATTAATCTCCTTGAAGGACTCCTTTATCTCTGCCTTTGTCATACCTGATTCTTCACCAACAACCTCTATAATACCGTTTATCTCTATAAGATAACCCACCTCATTTCCTCTTTCTGGATGTCTTATCATACCTGCTGACCTTATGACATAGAATCTGTCTCCTATCTTTGCCTCTCCTTCAGTTTTTATGTATATATAATCCCCTTTTCCCATAGTGGTTCTTCCCTGAGGTGTGCCTATTATCCTTCCCCTGTCAGGTATTGACCTCGATATATATCCACTGGCAATGAGGAGATTCCTATCAATAATATATTCAGGCCTTTTCTCTTCAATGATCTCAATGGAAGGCTTCAAGGCTACCTTTTCTTCATCTCCTTTGATAACCTCCTTCTGCTCCTTTAAAGCCTCTACCTCCTCAGCCTTGATCTCAGGTTCCTTTGAGACGAGCTCTGGTTTAAGAGCAAAAAGAGGTATCTTTATCCTCTGCCCGGGGTAGATGAGGTCAGGATTTTTAATATCAGGATTGAAAGCCCAGACCTTTGGCCATAAAAATGGTTCTTTCAGTATATTATGAGCAATGTCCCACAGGGTATCACCCTTTTGTACAGTATAGATTCTGAAACCTTCCTCGGTTTTAAGATCAAGGACAGTACCCTCTCTTTTTTCTTGCTCCTGTACCTGGTCTGGAGCAACACCATCCTGTTTCTCAGGAACTGACTCTGAAAGCTGACCTGAACTGTTACTTTCGACACCAACCTCCTGAGCAAGAATAATCAATGGATAAAAAGATACAAATATAATTATAGCTACCAAGCATAACCTTTTCATATGTCACCCCTTCATGTTTTTTCTAATAAATCTTATCAATGGTTGATAAAATAGTCAAGTTTTTTTTAGAATCCCAATAGGTAAGTTTTCAAGGAACCTGAATAAAGGATATGGCATGTCGAAACAGGGTCAGATATCGTCAGAAGTGAGAAAGGGGTGAAGAGGTGAATCGAGCTCTGACCTTTAAAGTTTTCCTGCTCCTTTTATCACTCTCAACTTTTATTTTCGCCACCAATTCACTGGTCTCTGGAGAAACAGGAGATGGCGAAGTAACAGTTGGTGACCGCATTGCCTCCATAGCCGAACAATTCCTCGGCAAACCTTATGACCCTGACCCAATTGGAGCATATGTGAGAAGGAGTGTTATTGTATATGATGATGAAGTTGACTGCATGTATCTAACATTCAGGACTGTTGAGCTTGCCCTCTCAAAAAATCAAGAGGATGCTATAAAGATAGCCCTTGAAAAGAGATTCTTCACAAAGGGCTATCTTGGGCCTGATGGTAGGGTATTAAATTACAACGAAAGATACGAATATGGAGAGGATATGATTGATAGCGGGAAATTCGGTAGGGAGATCACAGAAGAGCTCGGTCCTACTGTTCAGATAGCAGGCTCAAGAGGAAGGCAGAAGGTTATAATACTTCCAAAGGATTCTATTAAAGAGAGTAAGGGATTCAAGAATGGAGATATAATATTTTTTGTTAAGAGACCTGAGACGAGGCTCTACGGAGAGATTATTGGTCATATAGGGATTCTGAAGGTCGAAGGAGACAATATTTATCTCATTCATGCCAGTGGCAAGAAAAATGGAAAGGGGACTGTAAAGAAAGTCCCCTTTTTAGATTATGTTAAGGATATGGACTTTGCTGGAATAAGGGTAACTCGCCTTACAGACCCTTGACCTTCTTTATGATATCAGGATACTGTTCCTTAAATTTTGGGTCTGTCTTTGAAAGATAAAGTTTTATTGCCTTTATCTCTGTATCTAATTCTTTAAATTCCCAAAGAGCCCCTTCAAGAACCTTGAGCCTTTCTGTAAGGGTCTCTATCTCCTTTTCCAAAAGCTTTATGTTCTCTTTTAAAATAATCTCTTCTTTCAATTTATTTTCTCCTCTGTGCCCTCATCTTCTTTCTGAGCTTTCTGTATTTATGCTTTGACATCTTCTTCTTCCTCCACTTAACTACACTTCCCATTGGCTCACCTCCTTAATTTTTATCCTGAACTGCCTGCATAAAGGCCTCTATTTGAAGATTGTTTGTGGCAGACTCTGTCCCATCATAAGGGATACTTAAAAAAGGTACCCTGAAATCCTTGCTCACCTTCTTCATTATTGCTGTAACAATCGTGCCTGGCATACAACCAAAGGGCATTGCATTTATTATACCAGAAGCTCCCTTTTTTATGAGGTCTATAGCCTTACCAATGGAAAGCACTGCCTCTCCCTCAAAGGTCTCTGGTAGATAGGGTTTAGCATTCCTGAGGATCTCCTTTGTAGATGGCTCCTTCAGGGTCTTCAGGTCTTTAACTGGTTTATGCAATCTGTGTTCAATACGCTTTTGAAAAAGTCTTTTTAAAAGGCACTGTATAATAGCAGCTTTCTCACCTTTTATCCACGCCTTCTTAATGGCCATATAATTCACATAATAAATCCACTCTTCAGGAGGAGCAAGCCACACCCAACCACCAAGGGCCTCTATCTTCCTGATAAGGTCTTCATTAGAAAATCTATGAGACCTTACAAAGATCTCTCCAACTATTCCTATAAGGGGCTTCTTCTCATCTGTCTTCTTTATATTTTCAAAGTCTCTTTTGAGCTCCTCAAGGGTCTTCTCAAGCCTTGAATCATCAGATATAAGGGCATTATATATTCTGTCTATATATATCCTGTAGAGTTCATCTGTCTCGCCTCTGTTTTTCTCAAAGGGTCTTGTCTCATGAAGGTATTTAAGAAGTATCTCATAAGCCACTATTCCTTTCCAGGACCTTTCTATAAATTCCCTTCCAATGATTCCGAGGTCTCTATAAAACTGGGTATCCTGTGTTGGTGAAAAAACAGGGACACTGCCAAGACCAAGTTTATGAAGAACCATCCTATGAAATACATTATACTGACCAAACCTGCATGGTCCTGTCCCTGAAGGCATAAAAAAGGCACTTCTTTGAGGATCAAAATCTGATGAGAAGACCTTCTTTAGCATATCTCCTGTTGTAACATAACAGGGAAAACACTCCTTACCCGAGACATACCTCTGACCAAGTCTCAAAGATTCCCTGTCTGATTCTGGAAGGACCTCTGCCTGAACACCTGAGGCCTCAAAGGCTGCTTTAAGGGCAAAGGCATGGTCTGACATTCTTGGTATAAAAACTGTCCTTTTTCTGTCTGATGGAACCTGTGGAGCGAAGATTTGGAAAGACTTCTTCTCGAAGCTTCTATGCCGCCTCTGAGCCTTTATGCTATCAATAAAGGCCTCTACCCTTGTTATAAGACCAGCATCAGCACTATGTTCATCTATCTCAAGGTGAAGGAAGGGTTTACCTGAAAGCTCTTCAGAAAAATACTTAAGGATAAAAGAATCAGGACCACAGGAAAAGTTTCCTATATAAATAGGATACAGGTCATCTCTTTTTGCTATAAATCTTGCAGCCCTAAGGATCCTCTGACCACTCCTCCAGTACATATTAGGCCAGTCATCTTTTATATTAATATCATCAATTGGAAGCATGTCCATTGAAATGGTCTTTATGCCAAGCCTTGAAAGCTTTCTGGGGATGTCAAGATTCATACCACTATCAAAGGCATTGTAGGCCCTCCCTATTATGACAATCTTAAGTTCTTCCTTAGAATTGAGGACCTCTTTACCCATTTCTTTAAGAAGGACATCGAATTCCTTCCGGCATTCAAGGGCCTTTTCGAGAGATACCTTTATGGCTGATTTTGGTATCCTGAAAGGTTTCAAAACCCTATGGAGCTCTGAAATAAGGTAATCAGGTCTCGAAAAATCTATTACAGGACTCAGGACCTCTGGCAGTCTCTCTTTTAATGAACTCTTTATTACATAAGGGATAGTCTGGACAAAGGGACAGGCAAGTCCCCTATCATATTCTTCACCTTGAAGATTAAGATTCTTAAAAGAAGGAATAAAGAGAGCATCTACTCCCTCATTAGCAAGATAAAGGACATGACCATGGGCTACCTTAACAGGGAAACAGGTATCAGTATTAACTGCCTCAACTCCAAGATTTACTATAGAGCGGTTTGTGAAGGGTGAAATCTTAATACCAAGACCTAGCTCTTTAAAAAAGGCCTTCCATAAAGGAAGTTGCTCATGGAAGAAGAAGATAAGGGGGATTCCTATTACAGGACCTTTTCGGTCTGGTATGTCTTCTGCCTCTTCATAAAAAAGCTTCCTTCTCATCTCAAGGTAATCCTTTATACTTACAGACTCATTACTCTTCAATTCATATTTCTCACACCTTCCACCATAAAAGAGAATTCGATCCTCTCCCTCAACCTTTACCTTATTTATCTCACATACATTTGGACAGCCATTACACTGAAAAGAACTCACATTATACGACCTTGAGGCTATATCAAAACCTTTAAATCCTGTCCTGAACCCCTTAATTGTCTTTGCGTGATCCCTTGCGATAAGGGCCATACCTATTGCACCAGTAACATCATGATGAGGTGGAACGATAATCTTTTTCCCGAGATATCTCTCAAAGGCAGCCACAACAGCCTTATTGAAGGCAACTCCTCCTTGAAAGAATATCCTATCTCCAATGGGTTTCCCCGCCACTACCCTGTTTATGTAATTTTCCACAATAGAATAGGCAAGGCCGGCAATGAGGTCTTCCTTTAAGGCACCTTTTGCTAGATTTGCCATAAGAGAGTTTTCCATAAATACTGTGCATCTTTCGCCAAGAGGGCAAGGTCTTTCTGCCTTAAAGGCAAGACAGGCAAATTCATCTTTTATTGAAAGGCCAAGTCTCTCTGCCTGCTCCTCAAGGAATGAACCCGTGCCTGCTGCACAGGCCTTGTTCATCTCAAAGTCAACGACTATACCATTACGGATGGATATATATTTTGAATCCTGTCCACCTATCTCAAAAATAGTATCAACCTCAGGGTCAATAAATATAGCAGCCGTTGCCTGGGCTGTAATCTCATTTTTTACTATGTCAGCTCCAACATAATCAGCAATCATATATCTTCCAGAACCTGTGGTTCCAACTGCTTTAATATCAACAAGTTCACCTAATTCCTGAGCAAGTTCCCTGAGGCCCTGACGGACTGCCTCAATGGGTCTGCCTGCTGTCATGAGATATCTCTTGGTAATGAGCCTTCCATCGTTATCTATAATTGCGAGATTTGTGCTTATAGAGCCTATGTCAATACCGAGATAGGCCTCTACCCTTTTTTCAGGCCTGTAAAGAGCTCCTTTCGAACTTATCAGAAACCATCCATCTCCTTTAAGAGGTGGATGATGAACAATGTTTGATCCTTTGTCTATTGTTTCTATTTTTGAAAGGGTTTTTATATCGAAGAAATTTAAACACGACTCCTCCCTATCCTTAATTACAGCACCAATAGCACCCATAAAGAGGAACTCTTCTGGAATAAATATCTCATTCAGACCAAAGACCTCTTTGAAAGCCCTTACAACACCCTTGTTTAAGGCAACACCTCCATGAAAGGCTACAGGTTCCTGAAGTTCTGAGCCCTTTGCAATAGTGCCTTTAAAATTCCTCGCAACAGCAAAGCACAATCCAGCAACTATATCCTCAACAGGTGTTGCTATCTGCTGAAGATGAATCATATCTGATTTTGCAAAGACACTGCACCGACCTGCTATCTTCGCTGGTCTTAGGGATTTAAGGGCAAGGTCACTGAATTCCTCTATAGATATTCTTAGCCTTTCTGCCTGCTGTTCGAGGAAAGAGCCTGTTCCTGCTGCGCAGATAGAATTCATGGAGAAGTCTTTTATTCCATTATCTCCAAGGAATATGAGTTTTGAATCCTCACCACCGATCTCAATAATCGTCCTAACAAAAGGATAAAGCCTCTTTGTAGAGGTAGCCTGTGCAATTACTTCATTTACAGACCTGATGCCTGTGGCATCTGATATAAACTTTGAACCCGAACCCGTAATGGAGAGATAAAAATTGCCGTATTCCTTGAGGGTTTCTTTAATAACCTGAAGAACTGTTTTTAATGGATGGCCCTGATGCCTTATGTAAAGGCTCTTTAAAGTTTTTAAGGAATCGTCAAGGATTATTAATTTTATGCTTACAGAACCAATATCAAGACCCACAAAGACCATACTTAGTCTCCTGAGTTTTTTATATTTTAACACATAGATTATTAAATCCTGTATCCTGTGATATAATTTAAACATGGAGGAGATAGAAAGGATAAAAGAGGCCCTGAAAGATCTGAAAGAAAGAGGTCTTATATCTCTTGCCTATCTTTATGGTTCCTTTGCAGAAGGAAGGCCTCATCACAGGTCAGATATAGACCTTGCTATATTCATTAATTCTAAAAAGGAACAAGAAGCAATAGAAATCATAGAAAGGCTTTCCCTTTTATCAGAAAGGAATATTGAAATCTTGAGGCTTGATGATGAAGACGAATCACCCTTTATAATTCAAAAAGCCCTTAAAGGGATACCCCTTGTTAAACCAGAGGAAGATGTGCTCTATTTGCTTTATGATCGTGTACTGCACGAATCTGAAAGTATAAGATTCAGACGGAGCATGCATGCAGAGGATTGAAAAACTCTTATTATTTCTTGAAGAGACTACAGAATATTTCTTAAAAAAGATTGAAGGGATTGACCGGGATCGATATTTTGCTGATAGAGATATAAGAAACATCCTTGATAAAACCATCAATGATATTATCCTTTCAATAGTTGATATTTCTGAAGAACTTCTTCGACTAAAGGGCAGGAACATCCCTGAGACCTATAAAGATACTATCCTTTCTACCTATGAGATTCTCGGAGAGATATCACTGAAATTAGCTCCTCTTGTTAAACACAGAAATGAACTTATCCACCAGTATCTCAAAATAAACTGGCAGAATATCTTAATCGTAAGAGAAAAAATTCCCGCTGTAAAAGAATTTATCTCCTCGGTCAGGAAAACCTTATGCAAAGGGTGATCTATACAATAGTGCTTCTGGCCTCCTTTTTCCCACTCCATGTATCTGGAGGAGAGATAAAGATTGCTGGAAGCCTCGGTCTTACAGGAAAATACAGAGATATAGCAGACATGCAATATAAGGGATTTATGCTCTGGGAAGAGGAGGTTAACAAAAAAGGCGGTCTTCTTGGCAAAAAGGTAAAAGTCCTCATCCATGACGACAGGTCAGACCCCGAGACAGCAAAAAGGCTTTACGAAACTATTATAGTAGAAGAAAAGGCTGACCTCATTTTTACACCTTATTCAAGTGAGATAACAGAGGCTGTGGCTCCTGTTGTAGAGCAATATGGCTATCCAGTGATTACATCAGGAGCATCATCTGACAGGCTCTGGCAGAAGGGATATAAAAATATCTTTGGCCTTTACAGTCCAGCCAGCACTTATGCAAGCGGATTCCTCGAGCTCCTTGTGCTTAAAGGACTCAAGACCATTGCGATTATCTATGCTGATGATGCCTCCCTAATTTGCCGATAGAGAATCCTGAAAATTAAAAAACCTCTTCTGGTAAAAGGATTTAGAGTGATATAAAATATCACCCAATAGGTGAAAAAACCAGAAGGAGGTTTAAGAAATGATAGCACAAAAGCAGTTAAGATTTAAAGTCTCTCTAACCTCTGAGGAGATAACAGCCCATTCAGGTCTTGCCTTTTACAGCGAGTTTATAGATAGGATTGGATTAAAGGAATTAATAAATACCTACATGCCCAAGCCTGGTTCAAACAGGGGTTATAATGCATGGCAATACATCCATCCAATTTTATTGATGCTTATAGGTGGTGGAAGCCATATAGAGGACTTAAGGGAGATAATCAATGACTATGGATTAAGGAGGCTTACAGGCCTCAACAGGATACCATCAACCTCAACTATAGGTGACTGGATAAGGAGACAGGGCAACCATAATGGGTGTGAGTGTATAAATAAAGTTATAGACGAAACAAACAAGTGGTATTTTGAAACAAGTTCCATAAATGAACTAACCCTCTGGTCTGACCCGAGTATCATAGAGGCAGAGAAGGAGAGTGCAAAGATGACCTACAAGGGAGTGAGGGGCTATAGGCCTGTGATTACAACCTTTAAAGAGATACCCATAATCATATATCATGAATTCAGAAATGGGAACGAACATGGAGGATTACTGAGGGCAATAGAGGCAGCATTTGAGAAAGTATCTGAAGGCAAAAGGATAAAGGTTGCAGTGCCTGTTAGATCAAAATTACATGTCCCTGAAATAGGTTATTTTTTAATAACTGGTTAGATCATAATTTTTGTCCTTGAAATTTTTATATTTACTTTTCTCTATTTTTATCTTCATAAGCTTTTCTGTAAGCTCATCAATTTCCTGTCTTAATTTTACCATGTTAAGTTTTTCCCTTGCATTGCTGATTTCATCTTTTACAGACTGAGGTATTGATTTGCTTTCCATTAATCTTTGGTATGGTGTTTTTGGTTGCTCGTATATCTTTTTAATTGTTCTACCCCTTTTGTCTTTAAGCTTCTTCTTAAGTTTTGCACAGGCAATAAAGAAGTTGTCAATAAGGTCAGCCCTTTTATAAATCTCATTAAGGAGTTCTACCTCCTCAGGGGTATCAAAACGCAGATAACCGACAAGTTTTCTTACCTTATCACCACCTTTCTGTTCTACATAGGCATTGTCATTCTTCTTGTAAGGTCTTGATCTTGAAAGTTTTACAACTTTACGCTGCTGATTTCTTGTTTTATCAAACAGGACTTTAAGTATTGTTTTATCATTATCAGGATGATAGTGAAGTATCCTGAAGGGTATCCTTGTATGGGCAATGAAGTCAAGCTTACTAACACTTTCGAGATTCTTCCCTAAGCCAGCAGCTCTAACAGTCCACTGACTATAAAGGTCTACATAAACTCCTGTAATAGCAAATACCCCATCTGAACGACCTCCATTATGCTCAACAAAGTCCACCTATATATAGCCAGGTTTCTGGAAGGCATATTTGCCAAAATCTGCTATTATCGGGATCTTCTGATTTATTAATGCGTTGCCTTTTGCTCTACCTCGGGTGGGTTTAGGGAATGAGGAGATTATTCTTTTAAGGGTTCCAAGGGATACGGAGGCTGTTTCTTTAATGGTGTTTAGATTAAATTCTTTTAAAAGCCCATTAGATTTAAGTTGGTCAATATACAGAGGGAGCATGGGATATATCTTTTCAGCACACACCTCTCCAGCAAGTCTGTAACAACGATAAATTATTTCTCTGTGAGATGATTTGAATTTCTTTTTTCTTCCAGTCTTCTTTTTTCTTTCAATCTTTTTAAGAGAGTTGGTTAGTGCTTTAAGAAATCTGTTAAATCTTTTAATAGCAGTCTGTCTGGAAACCCCTGTGAGGTTTTGATACTGTGTTAAGAGTTTTGACTTTTCCTTTTTCTTTGATTTTAAATAAATCTGCGATAGTCTTGCTAATAGATCCATATCAAACTCCTCTAACATTTTTCCTCCTCCTGAGTTGATTTTTATCAGGAGGATAACATAAATTTCAGGGACATTTTATTTTGATCTAACCAGCAGATTTTCAGGGACATTTTTTATGATCTAATGCGAGTGCTTGATTCAGAGTATTATACAGCTGAGATAATAAACTATCTAAGCGAACAGAAGGCAACATTCATTATTGCTGCTGACAAAGACAGGGCAGTGGTGGAGGCGATAAAGGGGATCAAGAATTGGAGGCCTTTCAGGGACATGGATGGGGTCTTAACAGACAGGGAGATAGGAGAGACAATCCACACGATGGAGAAGACAGATGAGGCCTTCAGGCTTATAGTATTGAGGTGGTGTAATCCCCAGATGGACTTATTCAATCAGTCAGAATACTTCTATCATGTAATAGCAACGAATTCAGAGGCGAGGGCAGAGGAAGTAGTATGGGAATATCATAAAAGGGGAGAGATGGAGAATATAATAAAAGAACTCAAGATAGGTTTTAGTATGGCTGAGATGCCAAGCTCTGACTTTGGGGCAAATGCCTTCTGGTTCAGCCTTGGAGTACTTGCTTATAACACCTTTGTAATGATGAAAAGTCTTTTACTTAGAGAAGCCTTCAAGAGGAAGACAATTTCAACAATAAGATGGCAACTCATAGAGATAGCTGGCAAGGTAATAAAGAAGGCGAGGCAATTAATACTTAAGGTTTCAACGAGTATTGAGAGATTTAAGGAGTATTTACTGATAAAGGAAAGAATAGAGGGATTGCCCTGTCTTATTAAGAGGGTAGTTTATAATACCTCCTAAGAATCAGTAAGACTGAAGAATAATCTTAAGATTGTTTCTACTGGAGGGAGGGCCTTGAGAGGGAGGGTATTTTTATTTTGGGTGATTTACAACTGAATAAAAGGGCTCAAGGAGGAGAGATTTTTAGATGAACAGGCCTTTTTGAGGAGATTTAAGCTCTGAGAGGTGCTTTTAATTCCATAATCGGTATGGTTTCTAATTTTTAAAATTTCTATCAGCAATTTTGGGGAGAAGTCCTTCACTGATAATGAAATAAAAAGGCCGGCTTTTTGAGCCGGCCTCAATCTTCTGATCTTGCAGACTTTTCAACTTGTAATATTCTTCAATACCCTCAATCTACTAGGATGTTTGAGCTTTCTTAAGGCCTTTGCCTCAATCTGTCTAACCCTCTCCCTTGTTATAGCAAGATATCTACCAACCTCTTCAAGGGTATGATCCCTTTCAACACCAATACCGAATCTCATCCTTATAACCTTCTCTTCTTTTGGTGAAAGGGTCTTCAGAACCCTCTGGATGTATTCCGAGAGCTCACTTTTTTCTGCATCATTATAAGGAGACGGGCTATTTTTGTCGCCTATGAAGTCCTCAAGCTCTGTATCCTCATCTCCAACAGGTGTCTGAAGTCCTATAGGGTCCTGAATAGCCCTGAATACCTCTTCGACCTTTCTCACAGGAACACCAAGTTTTTTTGCAATTTCGTCATTAGTTGGCTCTCTTCCCAGTTCTTGAGTAAGTTCACGGGATGCCTTAGTAACCCTGTTATAGAACTCCATCATATGAACAGGCACCCTTATAGTCTTTGTCTGGTCTATCAATGCCCTTGTGATAGCCTGTCTTATCCACCATGTAGCATATGTGGAGAACTTGAATCCCTTTTCGTATTTAAATTTATCAACAGCCTTCATCAGACCGATGTTCCCTTCCTGAATTAGGTCAAGAAGTGATAAACCTCTACCGACATAGTTCTTTGCTATATTAACAACAAGCCTGAGGTTTCTTGTGATGAGCTCATTCTTTGCTGTTTCAGCAAGCTCTTTTGCCTTTACATATCTGTCCCACATTACCCTTAGGTTATCAACCTTTACTCCTAACTCCTGCTCAATCGCCCTATATTCTGCCTGAACCTCTTTAGCAAGTTGTTCGAGCTTTGCAACATTTGCTCCAGACTTTTTCTTCTCAGTAATTGTCTTTTTAAGGTCCTTCAAGGTTCCATATTTATTGAGCCTTCTGTCAATATCAGAAAGCTTTTCCATCAGGTCTTCAAATTTTAATCTTGCCCTGTGAAGGGCCTCATCGGGTCTCTCCTCTGGAGGTATGAGATCCTTATCTTCTTCCTGTGCCTCCATCTCTGCAAGTATCTTTTTGTAAAGAGGAAGACCTGTAATGATCTCCTTTATTATCTCTCTGCCTTCTTCATATTTTTTTGCGAGCTCTGTCTCCTCATCTTTGGTAAGAATCGTTATATCACCCATGGAATGAAAATAGGCCTGAACCAGATCTTCAGCTCTCTCGTATTCCTCAAGCTCCTCCTCTGCCTCTTCTCTTATAACAGGAGAAATCTCGTAGTCCACAACCTTCACACCCATATCGTGAAGGAGGTCCATAAGATCCTCTATCTCATCAGGAGAAAAATACTCTGATGGGAGGGCATCATTTATCTCATCGTAGGTAATGACCCCCCGCCTTTTGCTTCTTTCAATTATCTCTTCAAATATATCTTTTTCTCTCATCTCTGGATAGCTCCATAAAAATATATAAAAGGGGAATTCCAATTATTCCCCTTTTTTAAATTATATCACAAAATTATTTAAACTCAAAATTTGACAACCTGGAGTGGTCAAGTCGAACGGGTTATTAGTACTGGTCGGCTCAACACCTTACGGTGCTTACACCTCCAGCCTATCTACCTGGTAGTCTTCCAGGACCCTTCAGGGAGACCTTAT
>Ga0197142_1001297_pt1 | contig 22962 bp, 24 predicted proteins | sample GBS60_MetaG_FD_148614 | JGI IMG/M metagenome (GOLD analysis project Ga0197142, IMG submission 148614) | Sediment microbial communities from Great Boiling Springs, Gerlach, Nevada, United States - GBS 60_MetaG | ecosystem: Environmental > Aquatic > Thermal springs > Hot (42-90C) > Sediment... | reverse complement strand
CAGTAGTTTCTTTTCCAGAAGGACAGGTATAAGTGAAAATATTTGCTTTATAATAACAATCTCCCACAGAACATCTTACTTCTGAAGGTAATGGAATTGGGTTTGTAGGTGATGGAACTGGTGTGTTGGTTAGGGACACCGTTTGATTACAAGCATTTCGAGCTTTATCCGCTGAGGAATATGATGTTCCTTGGCAATTGGGATCAAGAAAATAACTAGACCCTGATTGATAAATGTATTTCTTTACAAGGCCGGAATTATTACAGGCTTCAAGCTGTTGACATTTATCGACACATTTCCCTCCTCTACATTCTTGATTTGATCTACAACATTGATTGCCACAAATTGTTTCTCCTATAGCACATTGTTTTGGTCCGCTACCGCCTGCTTCATATCTTACTGCTCCATTTAAAGTACACTGGGTGCAGGAAGCACCGGGATTTTCCTTTTCACAATTTTCCTTATTAGCGTAAGTTTTTGGTTTTGAACAAGAAGGGAGATTAACACCGCTTCCTGAACCGGATCTTATACATTGCCATTTGGTGGTTGAGCCTAACTTACAACTTTCACATTGACCGATTCCGCAAACTTTTTCACAATCTGAACAACGGGTATAAGAAGAACCGCAAGTACCCCCTTTTTTGGTAGAGTAACAGATATCACCCCCTCCTCCACCACCGCTTCCGGCACCAGTAGGTGGCAGAGTTTGAATGGAATAAGCACAATTTCCTTTGCATTTACATCTTCTTAAAGCGCCTAAAACTTCTTGACTGCCCGCATAGTTATTATAACCACCACAAATTTGACTACAGGTTAGATTGGCCGATGCGGTGCAAGTTTTTTCCGCTGCTTTCGTTGCTGTCGTCTGGGGTTTTTTGGAGATTAAGGTTGAGGTGATGGTTGTTACTAAAATAAAAGCCATTGAAAAAATGGCAACTATTGTTGCCACCTCACCCGAGTGAAGAGGATGTTTTTTAATCATAGGATAAACGGATTTAATAAAATACTACAATAAATAATTAAAAAAAATCAAGTCCATTTAATTAATGCTATTTTAATAACCCCTTTTAACTTGACAATCAAAAGTTGCTAATATATAATGATTGACATTATGTCAAACCAAAACAAAGTCAATCTTTCCGATCTGCCTGATCTTTTAACGATTAAAGAAGTCGCCTCAATCTTGCGCGTTTCGCCCCTAACCATCAAGCGCTGGGGAAAGTCGGGAAAACTACCGGCAATCCGCATCAACTCCCGCGGAGATAGACGCTATCGAAAAGAGGTGGTTTTGCGGCTTTTGGGAATGGAAAAGTCGACTAACATCTAACTTCTAACAACCAACTTGTAAAATTAAAAATAAAAGCATAATGTATAACGTGAACATAGAACGTTTAATATATAAAAGTTCAAAATGTAAATCTTAAAATAACAGTTTAAGATTAAAAATTAATTTTTTTGCGCCCATAAAACGATTTTTTGACGGATTTCTTCGAGTTTTTCCTTTTCTTCAAGTTGGCCTGTTAAAATATCCAAAAAATACTGTTTTACCTCTTCGCGTGCCTCCTGATATAAATTTGAGGAAAACTTTCTTTTACCCTGAAGAATTTCGGTGTTATATTGCTTGTATTTTATCCACGTTAGCTCATCAAGCAATTTAAAAAAACTATCCCACAAAATTGATAAAATCTCAAATTTTCTATCCTGATCGGCACTTTGATGTTCATTGTTAAGAATTTTAATATAACTGTCATCGAAACCGATGATTTTTCCTAATTGTTCAATAATTGTCCCTTTTATCATAAATTTTTTACTTATTTAATTCTTTAACTTTGTTTAATCTTATCTCATCAATTTTTTCCCGCAGTTGATTTAAATCAAAATCTTCTAATAAAGGTTTGCCGCCTGATAATAAAAAGTGGGCTATTTTTTGTATTCTTTCTTTTTTATCAATCCCGCCTAAAATAGCCTCTTTGCCAAATAAAATATAAATTAATTGTAAATTTTTTATATCATTTAGGTTAATAGCTTCTGCCAATAAAGGATTATTTATTATAAGTTCTTCTAATCCTTTTTTATCTAAATAAGTAGTGGCAAAACTATCAACTTCTGCCTGTCTTTGAGCGATTTCTTCTTGTTTTTCCGGATCGGTTATCTCAAGTAGGATTTCTATCTCATCGCGTCTTTTTTGAAGATTCTCTAAAGATTCTTTCTCTCCGCCTGACTCTTCGAACTTTTCTCCTTGTTCTTCCAATAAACTTAACCATTGCTCAATGCTTTTTGTCTGGCCGTTAAAGGTAAACTGTTGAGATAATAAATAATTAATTCCGGCTAATTCTTTTTTTCTTTTTGCCAATTCAGCTACCGCGGTTAATTCTTGTCTTTTCTCAATAGTTTTAATTTCCTCTTCAACTTTTTGTATTTGTTTTAATACGGAAGCTTTATCTATTTCTTGTTCAGAAATATTACCCTCTTTATCTTTTACGGTAATCTTTCCTCCAGTTGCTGCTTTTCTTAATTCAAACAATCCTCTCCTTAGCTCTCTCAAATCTTCATTTAATTGTTGAATTATTGGTTGGTTGGCTTGAACCTCAGCCTCTAATTGAGTTATCTCATATGTTAATTGATCTTTTTCGACTAAAAGTGATTCAATCTCTTGTCCAATCTGATCTCCTCCCACTCTTTTTAATCTTTCTGTAATAGACGATAATAACCCACTTTTATCGTTTTCTGATATTCCTGTTTCCTGCTTTCTTTCTTCCTCTTCTTGTTTTCTTTTTTCTATCTCCTCATCTAACCGTTTTTTTTCAGCTGATAAATAACCTCTTGAGGCTTCAACTCTTTCCCGATCGCGAGTTTCTTTAATTCTTTTTTGAGCTTCATCTTTAGTTTTTCTTCTTTGATCCTCAATTAATTGTTTTACACTATCAAATTGTTGTGAAGAAAATAAAGATTCATTGCCTGAAATAATTGTTTTTATCTTTTCTATTCTTATTCTCTCCGGAACACCGGTTGCCTTACAATATTCCTGCACCACTGTCCCCATCTCCATCACTCTTCTGCCTAAAAACTTTATTGTTTCAATGTCAGAAACCGGATCAGATAAAACTTCACTACCTCCTTGAGATTGAGTTAATAATCCAATTTGCTGAAGATAAAATTTATCAAAAACATCTTTGGGCAATTGCCGACCTTTTTTAAATTCAAATCTATAACTCCCCTTTTTGCCTGTCTGCATTTTTTCAAAGTCCTCCTTGCTCATTAATTTTGGTTCCTTACCCCGATGGGTAAACCAGCGGGCAAAACGACTCTTTCTTGCCTCTTCCCAATCTTTTTTTGCCTTTTCCACATACTGTTCATAAGTCATCTTTGTCGGCTCCCCGTATTTAAAAGTAATTGCTCCGGTTGAGGGATCAATCTCAAAACCGACTCCACCCTCAAATGAGTACATTATTTTTGATGAATCAGGAAAAACAGCCGGCTCAGTTTCTTTTTGGGTAATTTGATAACCTCGTGTTAATGCCTGATATTCTCTTTCAGCAAAACCCAAACCTAAAAAAATTCCTTGTTCTTTTGTTTCGGAAATAAACTTCTCAACGATACTCCTAATATTATTTGGGTCATTTAAAATATCAATGTCAACTTCTCCATCGGTTTTTTTTGGTAAAACCGGCGCTAAATAAGTTGCCAAAAAATTTTTTACTCCATCATTATTTTCTGCTCTTTGATATAAAACAATTGCCCGCTCCAATGCTGATTTACTGATATCAACTATTTCGGAAGGAAGCGCTCTTTCTTGGGAAGGAATTTTTTCACCCCGCAAAATCGCGGCTAAAGGATCACTTCTTTTCTCCGGCAAAAAAGTTTTTTCTGAAGAATAACTAGTTTGTTCTCCATATCTTGTACCAACTAAAGCAGGCTCATTTTTTAATTTAGAAGATGTTCCTGCATCAATTATTTGTGTATTAACAACTTTACCGGGCTTTTCGTCTGTATCTGTCATAATTTGATTTTATTTGATTTTTTTTATTAATGCAAGTATAATTAAAATATATGGAAAACGGAGCGGCAACCCCAGAAATATCTTCACCGCCTGAAAATTTAACCCGCCCTAATCCGTCTTTAGAAAAATTACGCAATACTTTCCGCGCAAGACTAAATATAATTTCACAGGAAAAAGCATTAAATGAAAAAGGTGAACAAATTCCAACCGAAAGAGCAAAAAGCGCCGCTAATCTTAATGATATAATAAATTTTGGATGGGAAAATTTTAGTTTAGAAGAAGGAACAGAAATAGCTATTGAATATTTATCTGATCAAAATAATGGGCAGGCCGAAAAAGAAAAAACAACAGCAGAGCAAAGCCAAAAAAAAACAGAAAGAAAAACTTTTAAAATTGCCATAAATAATGGGCAGGCGACAATCAGCGGTATTGTGGAAAACGATGGATCAGTAAAAAAGCCTGAAGAAAATCAATTATTACCCGATATAACTCCTCAGATTATAATTGAATCATATTTAAAAACCGCTTTCCCTGACATTACTGAAAATCAGTTAATAAATTTCTCCGGTTTGATTTTAAATGAAAAAAATATATCTATCGAATCTTATGCCCACTCCCTTGGCTATGTAACCCGCGATAATCTGGCAGAAATTTTGGGGATTCCAAAAGAGCCGGAGAAAAGACGGGAGTTTTTGGCAAAACCGGAAAACAAAAAATACCAAAAAGTAGCGGAAAAAATTTATGGGACCGGAGAAACTGGTTCAACAGCAATACCCGAAATTCCGGAGGCTCAAGATATTATCGGGGTATTAGAAACAGCAGGAATAAACCCGCAGGAAAATCTTCAAAAAATCAAGGAAAAAATAAAAGAACACTTTAAATCAAATTTAGGTGAAAACGCTCAAAATCATTCAGTAATGCAATTAATTAGCGGATTAGAGTCTAAAATTGAAGAAAATAAAACACTGGCTGAAATAATCAACACCCATTATTCAACCATAGAAAGCGGTGAAAAACCAAAAGATAATCTTCAAGAACTTTTACCGGCAATAAAAAATTTATATGATGTAAACGGAAATATAAACGAACAAAAAGCCAAAGAATTAAAAGAAAAAATAACCAAAACCGGTAAAGCCATTGGGGTCGGGGCTGCCTTAATTTTTGCTATTCTGCTTTGGCGGGCAATGACAGAATCCCAAGGAGGGGCTGGTCGTGGAATGCCGGGAATGTGATAAAAAAAAGATATAATTAAAAAATGTTCCAAAATTTTTTTCTTTTAACCATTTTTTTATTTACCCAATCGGCAATCATCTTTTTTTTATCGCGGCAAAATTTTAGGCAATTATTTTTTCTTTTGCAAAAAATCTTTCATCATAAAAAAACAGTTTATCAATTAATTTCTTTAATCTTTTTACCGGGAACAATAATTCATGAACTCTCTCATTTTTTTGCCGCTATAGTTTTGTTTTTGCCGGTTAAAGAAATCAGGATTTTTCCCCAATTTGAAAACAACCAGATAAAATTGGGCCATGTGCTTTACGCAAAAAAAGATTTTTTGAGGGGAATAATGGTGGGGATTGCTCCTTTTTTTGGAGCGCTTTTGGTTTTCTTTATTCTCTCATTTTTTAATCTTTTTCCCAATAAAATTTCGGGGTTGAATATTGTTTTAACTTATCTGATTTTTGCCATCTCTTCAGTGATGTTTTCCTCAAAACAAGACTTGGTCGATATTGTCTATTTAATACCCTTTCTTTTATTTTTGTTGATTATCGTCTACATTTTTCAACCTCTTTTTGACTCTTTTAATTGGTATTATGTTAACAAAATTATCACCGGTTTAGAATTTTTTTTAACCAAAGTTAATTATTATCTTTTTTTATCAATCTTGATTCACCTTTTTTTAATAATCCTAATGAGAATAATCCTCAAAAATCCTCAAAAATTTAGTAAGTGAGTTTTAATTTCCTCCGCTGCATCCTTTGGATCAACGATATTAACAGAAAGCCCTGTTCCCAACTCAAAACCAGCGCGGTTAACAAAACGGGGGATAAGACGCAGATACCAGTTTTCTTTTGGGTATATATAAAAATTGTAAGCAAATGGTAAGCTGGAAAAATGATATTTTTCGTAAATTTTTTCCAATGCCTTCAAAACTCTTTTAAAAATGTTAACCAAATCCCCAATTTCCTCATCGGTAATATCACCAAAATAAGTATTTTGTTTTTTTGGGGCTAACCAAATTTCAAATGGCCATTGGGAAAAATCAGGACAGTAAAGATCAAAGTATTTGTTTTGTTCAATAATATTATTCATCGGCTCCCGGGCTAGGGTGTCTAAGTTTATCTGAAAAGGTAAAACCACCAATTGTGAATGGGAGTGTTTTAAAGAAGCCCCGGCATTTTCCCGGTGATTACAAAAAATCATCACCTGACCTTTTTGCCGATAAAAGTTAAACCGGACTCGATAAACTTGAAAAATTTTTTTCAGATGATCTTCTGATAACTGCTCTAAATCTTTTTGACAGTCAGGTGTATGAATGATTACTTCATGAAAATCAGTAATTGGATATTTATTGGGGATAACTCTGATTTCCCATCCCGGTTTATTTGGTTCTCCTTTTCCAACTCTTAATATCTCGGATGGGGTTAACATCTCGTTACCCGGACAAAAAGGACATATAAATTTATCTTTTTTTTGATGGGGTCGGCTAATCCGTTGGGAAGAAATAATCACCCATCTTCTTGAGGAAATATCTGGAACGTATTTGGACATTGTTCTTGTAACATGTAACTTGTAACCCGATAATCTTAATTATAATTTTATCAATATACCCCAAAGCATTTTACCGATATTATCGGCCATTAATAATCCTTTTTCATAATCTTCTTTTTTTAAATATCCGCGCTTACTATGAAAAGTATAGAATATATTTTGTTTCTTTTAAAGAACCATATGAGATCTCAAGAAAATTTTTTAAATAACCTTTTGTTAATCTAACATATCCCTCAATATAATTTAAAATAACTGATAATGAAGCTCGCTGAAGTTGTGAGGTTAATCCATAAAGTTGTTGTTTAGGAAATTTTTCCGTAACGTCATAGATAAAATTAACAAATTCATCCATATTTTTCTTAAGCTCATTATGAAATTTTGTTTGATTATTTTTCTCTTTCATAAGATAATATTAACAAGAAAAAGTTCAATGTTACAAGTTACAAGTTACATGATCATTATCGGAATTGGCAATCCCGGCAAAAAATACGAAAATAACCGGCATAATGTGGGACAGATGTTTATAGACTATATAACTCAAATGTCAAATGTCAAATGTCAAAACGAAAACTTAAAACTAAAAACTTTTAAAACCAACTGCTTTATGAACGAAAGCGGCAAAGAAGTAAAAAAAATTTTAAAAAAGTTACAGGTTACAGGTTACAGGTTACAAGATGTATTCATCGTTCACGATGACTTGGATATTCCTTTGGGTAAATTCCGTATCGATTTTGCCCGCGGTCCAAGACTTCATAATGGTCTAAAATCAATTGAAGAAACTTTAAAAACCAAAGATTTTTGGCGGATAAGAATCGGGGTGGATAATCGCCAAAAAACTGGTTGGGTTGATGGTGAGACTTATGTTTTGCAAGATTTTTTACCGCAGGAACGAGAAATTTTGGAGAAAGAGGTGTTTGGAGAAATTGTGAAAAAAATTTATATAAATTTAAAACAAGTGATATAATTTAAAAATATGAAAAATCTTAATCGAATCTGCATGCTTAATCCCCAAGGTTATATTGCTTATCCCCCTCCTCTTGGAAAAACTGATACCGGAGGACAAACCGTTTATGTTTTGGAACTAGGAAAAGCTTTGGCAAAAAAAGGGATAAAAGTTGACATTTTTACTCGCGCCTTTGAAAACTACCAAAAAGAAGAAGAACAAATCGCTCCTAATTTAAAAATAATAAGAATTCCCTGCGGATCAGATAAATTTGTTCCCAAAGAAAAACTTTATGAATTGATGCCTGAATTTACTGAAAATATAATGAAATACATTGAAAAAAGAAGAAAAAAATATAACATAATTCACTCTCATTATTGGGATGGTGGATATGCAGGAATTATTTTATCAAAAATGCTTGATATTCCCCACATTCATACACCTCATACTTTAGGAAAAGCCAAAAAAATAGAAATGGACATCGAAGAAGCCCCTAATGAAAAACTAAAACCATATTACCGATTTCATGTCAGAATCGCCATTGAACAAAAAATTTATAATAATGCCGATGCTATTTTAGTTATCTGTGAAACAACGCGAATTCAACTTTTGCATCACTATCTTGTTGATTTTGAAAAAATTCATGTTGTTTATCCCGGCATTGATCTTCAAACTTTTAATCCCAAAAAAAACAAAATTGATAATAAAATTAATCTGAAAAATAACTCAATTCTTACAATGAGCCGCCTTGTCCCGGCCAAAGGAATTGATCGTTTGGTTGAAGCATTGAACTTTATAAAAAACAAAATTAATTTTCATCTTTATATTGCCGGTGATGTTAATTTAGAAAGTGGGAATTCCAAAGAAGAAATTGATTATAAAAAATATCTTTTTAATATCATAAAAAAACACAAAATAGAGCAAAAAATTACTTTTATTGGTCAACTAAACCACGAAAAAGTAGCCGCCTATTATCGTAATGCCGATATTTTTGTTAATCCGGCCCGCTATGAACCTTTCGGCTTAACAACGATGGAAGCAATGGCTTGTGGAACCACTCCCCTTATTTCTCATGTTGCCGGAAGCAAAGAAATTATTATTGATGGTTTAAATGGTTTTATTATAAACAGCCATGACAGAAAACTTCTTGGTAATCAAATTTTAAAGCTTTTATCTGATAAAAAAATGCTAAAAAAAATTTCAGAAAACGCTGCTTTTACTATCAAAGAACATTATTCTTGGAATAAAATTAGTGAAAAAATTATTAATCTTTTCGGCAAGTTATTGTCATAAAAAATATGAAAATCGCCCTAGTTTCACCAATTGAAGAAACTGTTCCCCCTATTTTATATGGAGGAATAGAATGGGTTGTTTATTATTTAGCCAAAATTTTGGCGGAAAAAAAACACGAAGTTTATCTTTTTACCACCAAAAATTCGCCCCAAAATGGCAGCTACAAAATCATTCCCATTTATAATCAAAGCATAAGAAGAATTGAACCTTATAAATCAAATTTAAAAATCAGAGAAACCACTAAATTTATTGCTATTGGAAATGCTTTAACATTTTTAATAAAAGAAAAATTTGATATTATTCATAATCACGCCAGCTGGCGATTCTTAATTTTTGAAAAACTTTTTTTTCCCCAAAAATTTATTACCACTCTTCATGGTCCAATGAATATCGACTATCAAAATATAGTTTTTTTAGAACACAAAGATAGTTATTACATCTCTATCTCCAATAATCAAAGAAAAGACTTACCAAATTTAAATTATGTCAAAACTATTTATAACGGCGTTGATACAAATTTTTTTGGATTTAAAGAATATGAAAAACAAAATTATCTTCTTTTTTTTGCCAGATTTTCACCTGAAAAAGGAGTAAAAGAAGCAATAAAGACTATTGAAAAAGTAAAAAGAAAATTGGTGATTGCGGCAAAAATTGACAAAGCTGATCAAAATTTTTTTGAATCTCTAAAAGAAAAAGTGCAAAAAAATAAAAATATTGAGTTTCACGGGGAAGTTGGTCTTGATCAAAAAGTTTCTTATTATCAAAATGCGAGAGCTTTATTGGTGCCAATAATGTGGGAAGAACCTTTTGGCTTGATGTTTACTGAAGCTATGGCCTGCGGAACACCAGTAATTACTTTTGCCCGCGGCTCTGTCCCTGAAGTGATAAAGGATGGTGAAACTGGATTTATTGTTAATCCATCAGATGATGATATAAGAGGCGACTTTATTATCAAAAAAACCGGAATTGAGGGACTTTGTGAGGCGGTTGAGCGAATTTATTCAATGCCTGAAGCTCAATATAGAGAAATGCGCCGCGCCTGCCGAGAACATGTGGAAAAGAATTTTACCGTAGAAAAAATGGTTGATGCATACGAAAAAACATATGAAGAAATACTGAGTATAAAAAAATGAAAAAATGGCTTGCCCACCAAAAATCGCTCCACGAGCCGCAGTAGAAATCTACTAAGGCGAGTGGTAAGATATGGTGGGTTGATGAGTATGAGAAGGTGTATTACGAAATCCTAAATAAACACTAAAAATTCACGTTATTCGTTATTAGTTATTAGTTATTGGGAAAATACGACATTATTAATTTTTAGTTATGAAAGAAAGCAAAGAATTAAATACTTTTAAATTAGAAAATCTTGAAGTATATCAACTAGCTCTTGCTTTGTCCAAAACAGCTTGGAAAACCTATCAAAATTTAAGTTGGGAAATCAAAAAAACTGCCGGTAGCCAATTTATTGAATCAGCCGACTCAATCGGTGCTAACATCGCTGAAGGCTACGGTCGTTTTCATTATTCAGATAGAATAAAGTTTTTATATAATGCCCGTGGTTCTCTCCTTGAATCAAGACACTGGTTTAATTTACTTTCTGGAAGAAAATTAATCGACGAAAACTTAGAAAAAGAATTTTTAGCAATTTATAAAAAACTTAGACCAAAATTAAACGCATTAATTCAATCAATTTACCGAAATAAAAATTTACCAAATACCAAATAACAAATAACCAATAACTAATAACATTCAAAATATGCAATCCATCAAAGACATCTTAAAAAACTTTAATCCCTTGGAAGATAAATATATCTCCCGTGATTTTCAGGCTTTTGGTATATATTTGGCCGAAAAATTGGGTGAGTCAAGAAGGAAAAGTTTATATATTAAACTGGCAAAAACCATTCCCCGACCGGTTTTAGAACAAGCCCTACGTTTTGTTTCCGACTCAAATGCCAGAAAAAAAGGGGCTTTGTTTATGTGGAAATTAAAAGAAATGGGTGCTTTTAAAAAAACAAAAAAAAGGGGTTGACAAATAAAAATTTTTTATTTATAGTGAATTTATAATATGAAAATTACTGTTTATACCGTTTCCGATTGTCAATTTTCCAAAGCGGAAAAAGAATATTTACAATCACATAATCTTCCTTATGAAGAAAAAAACTTAGAGCAAAATAGAGAATGGTTAACCGAAATGTTGGCTGTTTCCAATAACTTTGCCGGAACACCGGTGACCAAGATTGAAAAGGATGATGGTAAAATTGAGGTTTTAAAAGGCTTTACCCAAGAAGAGTTTGATCAGGTTTTGGGTTTCAAAAAAGAAGAACCAACTACGCAGAATTCAGCCGGCACCCCTGTTGGCCCACCCGTGATTGAATCATCACCAATGCAATCACAAACACCCCAACCAACCCAATCAACAACACCACCTCCACAAACTCCTCCACCAGCTCAATCAACTACTCCACCTCCAACCAATCCCATCCCAACTTCTAATCAACCTAATGATCCTTTAGCTTCAGTTCTTTCTGATTTAGAACAAAAAGCCAATCCTAACCAAGTCACTCAAACACCATCATCACCACCTTCTGCTGCCGCAAATATCCCTAATATTCCCGATTTTAATGAATAAATTTTATGATCACTTATGTTGTTAACTGGCTTAAAAAGAATAAGCTGGCAACAATTTTAATTCTGATCATTGCCTACCTTATTCTTAAAAATAATTTTCCATCTCCTTTTGTCTTTAAAGAACCAAAATATTATCCGCAACAAGAAAAATTATCTATTGGAGGCGCCGGACAAACTAATGATTTTCCTATTGAAACCGTATCACAATCGGTACCCAACCCCCAAAAACAATTAATTATCAAAGAATCATATCTTTCGTTAGTTGTTAAAGATGTAGAAAAAGCCCGGAAAAAAATTATTGAAGATACCCAAAAATTGGGTGGGTTTATGGTGCAAAGCAACCTCGATAATCCCCAAGAAGCACCGACTGCTACCATTATCATCCGTATTCCGGAAAAAAAACTTAATCGGGCTTTAAATACTTTTAAAGAATTGGCGGTAAAAGTGGTTTCCGAAAATCTGTCGGGGACTGATGTTACTGAAGAGTACACTGATATTGAAGCCCGGCTTAATACCTTATACAAAACCAAGGAAAAATTGGAAGAGATGATGGAAAAAACCACCAAAGTCCCAGAAATTTTAGAGGTTCAACGGGAGTTAATCAATCTTCAGCAGCAAATTGATGCTTTAGTCGGTCAAAAAAAATATTTCGAAAAAAGCACCCAATTATCAAAAATTACCATTTACCTTTCAACCGATGAACTTTCACTTCCCTATAATCCAACGGATGATTGGCGGCCAAAGGTGGTTTTTAAACAAGCAGTTCGTTCTTTAATTTTGACTTTAAGAAAAATTGCTAATGTTATAATTTGGATATTTGTTTATCTACCAATAATTATTCCTATTGTCATTATTTATTACTTTTGGAAAAATAAACGCTCTAAAATATTACGCTAATACCAAATTATTTATTCTTATTGATTTAAAATAAATCTTAAAGATTATGCTTTTTAAAAAATAAAGGCAAAATAAAAATTATGAAATCAGGCTTCAAAAAATAAATAATAGAGTTTTAAATTTTTAATTATCACATCATCCGATGCCTACCCAATATCAAACCATCAATAAAATCTTCAATCTGAAAAAAGTTCTTTTTAACAATTTCTTCAACTTTTTCTTCAATCTTTTTATCTAAATCCTCAACCGCAACTGAAATTAAAGCCGGCTGATTAACTGGTTGACCGATCTTTGAAACTAACCAGACAGTATTTTTTTTACCGGTTTTTTTATAAATCTCATCGGCAATTTTAAATGATAAAAGATTGTAAATTTTTCCAACATGTGAGACGCAATTTTTTCCGGCTGACGCCTCACTACCTGCCACCCGGTTTAAAGGAATAACGCCATTGACCCGATTGCCCCGGCCCACCTCCCCTGAATCGCCTGAATCAGCCGATGTGCCGGTAACTGTTAAGTAACAACCGGCTATTCCCCGGCCTTTTTTATCTAAGGTATTTATCTCAAAACTGATTTTTTCGGCAAATTTTTTTTGCAAAAACTTTTCAATTGCCAAAAAAACCCTCTTCTTTTTTTCAAAATAATCATCTTCGCTTTTGACAAATCGGTCAACAAAAGCAATCGCCAAAACCAGATGGATTTTGTCTCCCTCCCGATACCCCATAATTTTGACATCTTCTCCTGTTTCCGGAAATTGTTTTTTAAAAGAAGAACTATTGAGAAATTTTTCAAGGTTAAAAACAATTCTCTCAAGTTTGGTCATTGGTGCATAACCAACCAAGGCTGAGGTATCATTGGCCGGCATAATCTTTCCCCCGCGGGCAAAAATATCAGCCAAAGATGAGGAAGCCGGTTTTATCTCATTTTGGATGATAAAGTTTTCCTTATTCAAAAACCGGTATTTTTCTTTCAAAAATTGATAAATCTCCGTTTTAATAATCTTTTTTAAGTTAATTTTTTTCCTACCCGCTTTTTCGGTTGCCCGGTCACCAATCACAAAAAGCATTGGTTTAATAATTTCTCCTCCACCAAAGCGATTTTCTGCCGTACCGGCTGCAAGAAAAGCCTTGTCAATATTAAAATGAGGAATTACCCCAAATTCTTTTTTATAAATCTGGGAAAGGCGGATTGACAGCTGATCAACCACCAAATCACAAATTGTATCCGGATGGCCCAAACCTTTTCGCTCAACTATCTCAACCGTCTGTGTAATCGGTTTTTGAGGATGGATTTTAAGGTTTAAAGCAATCATTTAATGATTATAAAATTAAAATTAATCAAAAATCAATACTGTCATCAACAAAAAAAATTTCTTTTGGTCCAAGCGGTCGCCCCTCAAAATCATTAAGATTTTCTCCTTCTTTTAAGGGTAAATTAAAATCGCTGCTGTTTTTATCTTTAACAATAGTAAAGCTTACCGAAACAATTCCCTTTTTTGTTAAAGATAAAGTAACTGTTCCATATCTAAAAGAAAATTTAAAACCGTTTTTTTCCAGAAAATTAACAATCTTTTCCCATTCTTCTTGATAAATTAAAATTTCATTGGCAAAAAAAATTCCCCCCTCTTGTAAAAGTTTCCAGCTTTGTTCGATTATAAAAAAAGGGTTGGACAGATGATTTAAAACATTATGGGCAAAAATAATCACAAAACGAGGTTTTCTTCCTAATTCTTCAATCACCTCAGAAAATCCCTTTTGATAAAGATGGTAACGCCCGGTGTTTTTTAAGTTATCTTTTACCCCTTTAATAATTTTTCTTTTTTCAATTTCAAAAAGATAAAGATTGGGAAATTGTTCAAGAATTTGACCTGCTGCCACCTGATTTATTCCACCACCAATCTCCAAAACAGAAAAACCGCAGCTATTACTCTCTTTTGAAAAAAAATCCAACCATTGATAAAAGTTTTTTCCCGCAATTGAAGCAAAATCATCGTCTAACTTCCTCAATGATGAATTTTCTTGAGTAAAAACTAAAGTGGGCAACTCTTTTTCCTTCTGTCTTAATGATTCTAAATTATTCATCGATAAATATTATATACTAATTTTTATGCAATACCAAATCGCCAAAGATATCAAAGAAAAAGTTAATCAGTTAATCAATCAATTAAAAATGAACCACATTGATGAAAAAAGAATTTATTGCATCCGCTCATTTAATGCCAAAACCCGGGCAATTGCCCGCATCTGGGGAATGAGTAAATTATTTAATGAGGTTTGCGGGATAAAGCCCTGTTATATCATTGAGGTTAATTCTAAGCGTTTCGACAAATTGCCTGAACATGATAAAATAAAAACATTAATCCACGAACTTCTACACATCCCCAAAACCTTCTCCGGGGCTCTTCTTTTCCACCGGGGTAGATATCATCGAATAAATGATAAGGTGATTGAGAATATTTTAAAGAAGGCAAAGATTTAGAATTTTTAATAACTCAATCCGGTCAAGTTTATATCATTCTCATTGTGTCATTCACGCGAAAGCAGGAATCTATATAAAAGATTTTGATTTTTGACGATATTGAATATAAAAAAACAGAATGGCTTTAATATTAAGACGGTTTTTTTTATTTTTCTAAAAAGGTGATTTTGCTCTTTTGGGAAAAAGGATAAACTCTTTTCTTGAGATTATAAGACTATTTGCAAGTAAAATATATTTAGAGTAAAATTATTAAAATAGATGAAAAAATTTCTTTTACTCCCACTTATTTTTATAGCCGTCATACTTATGCTTCTAATAAAAAAGGGCAATTTGACTAGAATTAAAAACTATGCACCGGGAGAAATAATCCTTTGTTTTACAGATGATGCACCGTATTCGGAAATCATACACGCTATAGAGTCCGAAAACCTAACTTTTAAAAAACTCTATAATGCGTTTGAACCAAAGGCTTTTATAGATATACCTGAAGGGCAAACAAAAACACTATCAGATAAATTAAAACAAAATAAATTGGTTGCTGAGGTGATTCCCGAAGTAAACAGAAAAATGCAAATAAAGTTTTTTTTTGGTACTACTAAAAAAGAGGCTGAGGAAGTATTAAAACAAGAAGGGGTAATAATGACAGCATTCTACAGGTTCGCTTGTATTAAAGTAAAAACACCGAAAGGGAAAGAACAGTTTTATATAGATAAATTTAGAAAATTACCCATTATTAAATCAGCAGAACTTAACTATGTTGGTCATGTTGATATTCAGTGAATAAAACATAAAAACTGTACTTCTTTCTTACAGAAGTTTGAAGATTGAGGAGGGAGGTGGTATTTGTCTTCCACTTGTTATTTTGTTGTATAAATTATATTTTGAAAAAGAAGTTTTTGTTGGCTGGAAAAATGGTGTTGGAGAAAACAGGAGAAAACTTTTATGTGAAGTTTATGAAAAAGGAGTGATTTTACCGTTTTAAAAAAGAAGATAGAGAAAAAACTAAAAAGCGGCAATTATTTGGCGGAGCCCGCGGGTAAAACCGCAGCACCACTTGATACAGGGTTTCGCGGGGCGAAACCCTGAACCGAAAGTCTGACCTTTCATCCACGGGCTTAGCCCATGGCTTTCTGGTTTAGGGTAAAGATAATTCAGAAATTAAAAATACAAAAATTATAGGAATTGCGTTATTGACAGACGGGCGTCCATAAATGACGCAAGTTTATTTAAATTTTGTGTTTTGCATTTTAAATTTTTAATTTTTTTTATTATAATCATTCTTTATGAAAAAAATTTTTTTAATTATTATTGGAATTTTTTGTGCTTATCTTGTTTTTGTTGGTTTAAAAATCAATCGCTTCTATCAAAAAATCTACACCCCAAAAAATGGTAAAATTAAAGAAAACAAAACCGAATTCAACTTTTTAATTTTCGGCTATGGCGGCGGCAGACATGAGGGCGCCTATCTTACCGATACAATGATGATCTTTCACTTAGATATCAAAAACAAAAAAGCCGCTCTTATTTCTCTCCCCCGTGATCTTTGGGTATCCGTCCCCACAAAAGACGGATCAAGTTTTTTCTCAAAAATCAACGCTGTCTATCAGATGGAGCTTTTCCCGGAAAATTATCCTCAAATTAATAATAAATTCTTAGGTAAAAAGGGCGATGCCGCTTTTACCAAATTTATTATCAGTAAAATTTTTAATATTCCAATTGATTATTATGCGGCATTAGATTTTGAAGGTTTTAAAAAAGCGATTGATATTTTAGGTGGTATTGATGTAATGGTTGAAAAATCATTTACCGATCCGGCTTACCCAATCGATGGTAAAGAAAATGACCTTTGTGATGAAGACACCAAAAATTTGTTTAAAGAAGTTGAACCATTTTTAAAACCGGGCTACAACCCAGAAGATAAAGATAAACTTTTAAAAGACAATCCAAAACTGGATGAGTTTTTAAAAAACGCGACCGATTCCCCCCATTTAGCCTTTCCCTGCCGGTATGAAACTTTGGTTTTTAATAAAGGAAAAACCCATATGGATGGGCAAACCGCTTTAAAATACACTCGCTCCCGCCATTCCTCAGAAGATGGCTCTGATTTTGCCCGGGCAAAACGACAACATCTTATTCTTGAAGCGGTTAAAGATAAAGTTTTATCGCTCAATCTTATCACCAAAGCGCCAGCCTTGTTAGATCAATTAGGTAATCATTTTAAAACCGATTTTCCTTTATCTGAGATCCCCAAATTTTCCAAAGAAGCCCTAAAGACAAAAGACTATCAATTTTTCACTTATATCTTTTCAAATGAAAATTATCTTCAAGATGGTTTTTCTGAAGATGGTCAATATATTCTAATTCCCAAAACAGGCCAAAATAACTGGAAAGAGATTCAAAAAGCGATAAAAAAAATTTTTGAAGGTGTTGACCCTGAACAAACACCAACACCAACCCAAAAAATAACAAAAAACATCTAACGTTAACCCTCAAAATTTAAAACCTTTAAACCTTCATTGAGGATTATCCTCATAGAGGATAATCCTTACTAATTTTTTAGATGTTAGATGAGTTAACTGTTTTCAAAATTCTTTCCACCTCTTTTTCAAACTTTCCCTCAACTGTTGCCCCGGCCGCATTTTTATGACCACCGCCGCCTAATTTTTGAGCGATAACAGCCACATTAATTTCTGGTTTTGAACGAAAACTTATTGAGAGCTTATTTTTTTCTTTTTCCAAAATCAGAAAGCCAAAATCCACCTCTTTAATTGCTACCAAAAACAAATCAGCCACAAAACTTTGACCAGTTGATGGCAACCCAAATCTCTGATAGTCTTCAAAATTCATTGCCGCCCAGACAAATTTTTTACCCCCTTTTTTTTCTATCTTTAAACGTCTTAAAAACTCACCCAAAAACCGCAAAAACGGCAAAGAATAAGAAAAATAATTCTCACGAATTAGTCTAAAATCGGCGCCTAAATTTAAAAGGCGTTCAACGATTTTCCATTGATTTGCAACATCAGAAAAATATCGAAAAAAAACCGTATCACCAACAATTCCCGCCAAAATTAAAGTCGCTAAATTAGCGTTAATTTTTATCCTCCAATCCAAAAAAAGTTTAAACAAAATCTCACAGGTAGCGCATGCTTTATCTTGAATTAATTTAATCTCTCCTTCAATCCGATTATCTAAATGATGGTCGATGATAATTTTTTTTAGACTTTTGGGCAAAAAAATTTTTTTAAAACCAGTTACTCGATCTTCGCTCGAAGCATCTAAAATCAAAAACAAATCATACAAAGAAAAGTCAAAAGAAGAAAAATCAATCACCTTGATTTTTTTAACGCCACCACCTAAAAAAGAGAAATCTTCTTTAATCGCTTCCGGCGAAACCACCAAAACCTTTTTTTTACTATTAATCTGTTCAATGACTTTCTTAAAAGCTAATGCGCCACTTAAAGAATCTAAATCAGCATGAGGATGAACATTGACCAAAATATTTTTTGCTTTTTTAATTGCTTCCAATATTAAAAAAGAATTTTTGTAGTTCATTTAACGATTTTATCAAAAAATTATTTTTTTTGTTCGATGCCAAAAACCTCTTTGATAAAAAAATCCACCCCGTCTGATAAAACTTTCACGTAGGCTAAGTTTTTAATAAAAATATTTTTTGACATTTCTTTAGTTAAATATCCAAGTTTAGTTAAAAAAACTCTCATTACACTTCCATGAGTTACCAATAAAACGTTTTTTCCGGCATAAACCAATGCTACCTGACGCAAAAACCGTAAAAATCGCTCCATCATTTTTTCATCCGACTCAATCCCAAGCTTATCAGCCAATTTATCTGATAAAATCCTAAATTCCTTAATACTCATTCTAAGATCTTTTTCTACCTCCTGCCAATGTTTTCCTTCAAACGGACCAAAATCACGCTCGCGAAGAAGCTTTGATGTTTCAACCGCCATCCTTTTTTCCAAAGCGATAATTTCAGCGGTCCGTTTTGCTCGCAGCAAATCAGAAGAAAAAATAGCGGCAAATTTAATCTTTTTAAAATATTTCTTAGCTGCCTCAATTGCCTGTTTTTCACCCTCTTTATTTAAGGGAATATCGCTTTGTCCCTGAAGAAGTCCCCTGACATTCCAATCAGTTTCCCCGTGACGTACTAAATAAATTTGGCAATAATGATTTTTCATCAAAAAGAATTTTAAATTTTAATTAAATAATTATACTTTTTATTTTTAATTTTTAATTTATAATTATCCTATGCGTCGCGGAGTTGCTACCTTTGGTTTAGATTATGGCCGCTGTCCCCCTTGGCTCTTTGAACGAATGGTAAAACTTTCTCGTTCAATTGCGATTTTGATGGTAGAAAACTTTGGTCCAGAGGTTTTTTTGGAAAGACTATCCGACCCTGTCTGGTTTCAATCATTGGGCACAGTTTTAGCTTTTGACTGGAATGCCTCAGGACTAACAACAACAACTTTAGGTGCTTTAAAAGTAGCTCTTTTTGGTTTGGAAAAAGATTTGGGAATTTTTGTCGCCGGTGGCAAAGGCAAAACCTCAAGAAAAACGCCGAATCAGATTTTACAAAAAGCTGAATTCGCCAATCTTTCTTTTTTGCATGCCGAAAAACTAACTTTTTTATCCCGGCTTACTGCTAAAGTCGACTCGGCCCTTCTTCAAGATAATTTCCAAATCTATCATCACTCGTTTTTGTTTACTAAAAAAGGCCGTTGGGCAGTGATTCAACAAGGAATGAATACGACCGTAAAAAAAGCCCGACGTTATCATTGGTATTCAGAAAAAATTATCGATCCCACCTTAGAACCCCATCAAGGTATCCAGTCAGAATTTGTTCTTCCAAAAGTTTTAAATTTAACTGCCAAAAAAAGTTTGGCTAATCGCGAGGGAATAATTGAGATAGTTTCTGAGAAAAAAACTCTTCAATCGTATGTTAAAAAATTAATCCAAAAAACAAAAAATGACAAGAAACAATTAACGTTTTTAAGTCTAACCAATAATGAATTTTATTCCCATCCGGTTTTAGAAGAAACATTTACGCCGCACCTTGAAAAATCAATTCAAAATATTTTCCAAAAAGAGAATAAAAATTTAGTGGACATTTTAATGACAGAAAATGTCGGCCCAAAAACAATAAGAGCCTTATCATTAATTTCTGAGTTAGTGACCGGTGCCAAACCCTCCTTTGAAGATCCAGCAAGATACAGCTTTGCCTTTGGTGGAAAAGATGGCATCCCCTACCCGGTTGACAAAAAAACCTATGATAAAACATTGGAAGTGATTGAAAAAGCGATTAAAAAAGCGCAATTTACACCATGGGAAAAAGATAAAGCTTTAAGAAGATTTGAGACTATAAAAAAAATAAAAAAATCTAGTCTTAATAATTAGATAATTTATCTAAAATCCCTCCCCAAATCATTAAAAATCAAAGATAATCTGGACCGACTCAAAAAAGAAGCCGGAAATAGAGGATTTAAAAAACTTTATCAGTGATTCACTCAATCTTTCATACAATTATTTAAAATTTAATCCCCACCAAAAAGTAACAATATAAATAATTGGAATCAAAATACTGGTAGTATAAAAAGCAATTCTTCCCAAATTTGGACTAATATATTCGGCTATGCGAATCAAAATCACAAAAACCATAAACCACCAAACCAAAAGACCAATTTCTGGAAGGTTGGAACCTGACACATTACCCTCAACAAAATTAAATCGATACCAAGCTAACCATTCTTTCCCCTTTCTGAATAAAACATGAAGAAAGACAAAAAGAAAAGCTATTCTTACTCCTTTATATTGGATCCGCCACCATTTTTGACGACCCAAAATCATTATTGCTTTTTCGTTTGAAATAAGAAATATAAAAGTCAAAACCAAAGTTGCTGCCAATGCAAAAATAAAAGCCCAGTTTATCCTGCCAAAAAAAGAATTTAAAGGAAATTTATCCGGTAAAAAAAACAAAGAAATAACACCATGAAATAAAGCCAGAAAAAAACTAACTATTCCCAGTTCTTTTCTATATTGAAGATATTGATCAGAAAAAGAAAAAAGACGACTTGAAGGACCTAAAAGAATAACAATCCCCAAAAGAATAAAAGCAACAGACGCAAAAACTTTATTTAAAATATAAAAATCAAAGTAACTGTATCGGAAAAAATTATAAACTGAAATAATACTAAATAAAATCGAAGAAAAAGCTAACACTTTTAAATATTTTAAATCAAATCTGAATTTAAAAAACGGGTTTTGATTGTTTTTCATTTTATTATAGTTTTTGCGGAGAGAGTGGGATTCGAACCCACGTGAGCCTTAGGGCTCAAGGGTTTAGCAAACCCTCGCTTTGGACCGCTCAGCCATCTCTCCTTTTTCTTTTTTATTCTATATTTTAACTTAATTTTAACTTATTTTTTAATTATTTTTATGTTTTTCAATTAATCAAAAAATCAATCTAATATTTAACTACTTGCGTTATTAATTTACGACCGTCTATTCATAACGCAAGTACAAACTTAATTTTAATTGTCAAAATAATCTAAAATTTCTTGAAACTTTTTCTTAATCTTATCTCTTGGCCAATCGACCTGCTCTAATCCTTTTGGCAGAAATGGATCCTCCATTACCAAATTTTGATATTCTTGAAAAAGTTCTTTTATTTCTTCAGTAAACTTTTTCTTCTTAATTTTTCTCTTTTTAAAATCATCGATTACTGTTTGTAAAGAGGTGCTTACCAATAAGTATCTTTCCTTTAACTTTTTTAAATTAAAAACAATCCAGGCAAAACCCTGATTATTTTTAACTCCGATAGTTTTTGCTTCAAGACAGATAACTTTTGGAAAAAGATTATTAGTTTTTAAATACTCATTAACCTCATCAGCTAAAGGATGAGGTGAAATATAAACCGATTCTTGCCACATGGTAAAACCTAATTTTTTAAGCTTATCTCTTAACCTATCTCGAACTTTCCTTTCAATTTCTTTAATATCAAAAATTACCAACCGCCACAAACCATCCCATTCTTTTTTTGACAATTGCTTCAAAGAAATCTTTTCATTAAAAAAACCACCAGCTTTAGAAACCAATTTTAAATAAACTTCTCCGTTTTTCTCTTCTTTTACTATCTCCCCAATCTTCTCTTCTCGGGACAAAAGTTCATAAAAACTTTGTTTCCTTCCTGAATAACCAGGTAAATATAAAGCTCGGTAATAGTTTTTGATTGATAATTTTTGATACTGATCAAAAATAAAAGCCAACGAGAAAATCAGGCTTCTTTTTAATATTCTTTTTATTTTATAAGTTTTCATGTTTAAAAAAATACTATAAAAAATTATTTATCCCTGATTAAAAATTTAAAACTTGCTTTATTAACCCACGACCGTGGTTTTATAACGCAAGTATAAACAAACTTATGAGAAAACTCAATAGTAGTTTTTAAATTATTTTAAAGCTCTAAATACATTTTGATTTCATCAATATATTGACCGCGGTAGAGAATTTTTTTAGGCAGGCGACCGGCTTCTTTAAAACCTAATTTCTGATAAAGATTTTGGGCATTAGTATTTAATGAATAAACATCTAAAATGACTGTCTTTAAACCGGCAATTTTCTTTTTTGCTTCCTCAATTATTGTTTTTCCCAATATAAATCCCAACCCTTCACCACGCCATTCTTTTTCTACCGATATTCCAAAAATACCAACATGTAAACTTCTTTTTCTGGCTGATTTATCTTTATCAATATTAGCAATCGCCACCAGTTTCTTCCCCCAAAAACACCCCAAAACTACCTTATCTTCCATTTCTATTTGATAAAACCATTCACTCAAAGCTTTCGCTTCCTCTTCTTTTTTTATTTCCTCACCAGAAAAAGTGATAAAAGTATCTTCACAAGATAGTTTATTGATATAACGAGTAATCTCCTC